>Ga0315275_10001428_pt1 | contig 21029 bp, 12 predicted proteins | sample YL17G03_0_MG_FD_205557 | JGI IMG/M metagenome (GOLD analysis project Ga0315275, IMG submission 205557) | Sediment microbial communities from Yellowstone Lake, YNP, Wyoming, USA - YL17G03_0 | ecosystem: Environmental > Aquatic > Freshwater > Lake > Sediment | place: USA: Wyoming | collected...
CCGTTTTTTCGCCGGGAATACGGTCCGCTGCCCTTCGCTGATGGTCTTTTTGAGGATGTCGCCCGCCCGCGTCGCGTTCAAGCCCGGAACGAATTGGAAAGCGGCGAGAGCTGAAATGAAGAGGACGATGACGGCGCACGAGACCAGCCTTTCCTTGCGCGACCGCTCCCAGACCAAGGCGATCGCCTTAGCTGCCGCTCCGGCGGCAATATAGACCATGCCGATAGCGGCAAACGACAGGACGAGCTGGACGATGAGCGCGGCGGCGACCGCGAGGTAGAGACGGTGCCCGTATTTCCTTTCCTTGTGGAAGATTTCGTTCAAGACAAAAAGCCCGATCACGACTTTCGCGTAGTAAGCGGGTTCGGGTGCGAGAGAGGTGAATCCGCGATAGCCCAAGGGCGATGTTCGCGGAACAATCCATCCGAACATTTGGGGATCGATGATAATCTGGAGAATGGCAGCGGCCAGCCAGACGCCGACTCCCGCCAGGAAAATTTTGACCGAGAGATAATGATAAAGACGATAGGCGGCATAGGCGATGACGAAGACGGAGAGGTAGACGGCGAAAGAACGGATACTCTCCAGAGGCACGGACGTCCGGCGGAGGAGGCCGATGGCGAATATCAAGGAAGCATAACAGGCGGTGACGAACAGGGGAGCGAGAGGACGGGGGATATCGAAAAACATAAGGGCAAACACTGCGGCGATGAGGAGAGCCCAGGGTTGCGTGTCGAAGGGGGTCTTGAACGGAGAAAGGTAAGGAAAAATAACGGCGATGAAGAAAATGTCGGCGATCAGGCGAAGCCGGTTTTCATTGAAGTTCGTTGATACGTTCGACGGCGCCAAACCCCGATTTTTAAATCGGGGTAAAAAGCGCCGCTCAGTATTAACCCTGAGCATACCCCGGGCTTCAGCCCGGGGAGTCAAATGGGTTGATTTCATCGCGGGCCTGATGATGGATGATTGGGAATCATGACGATCGTTCGCGTCTGAGTTGCTTGGCTCCGTTTCGCTCGGGCCGCGGCGATGTAATTATCCAATTTGCTTTTTTCTTCAGGAGTGAGCGAGACATAGGACAGTTCTTTGTATCTCAAGAAGCTCTTCAAGGCGCTGTCCGTGTCGTTGACGCCGTAATAGGCCAATCCGAGATAGTAATGGGCTTTCGGGAACTTGGGGCTGATTTTAACCACGCGCTCCCAGGCGGCGATGGCCTCCTTCAATTTTCCCTTCACGAGGTAAGCCGCGCCGAGAGTGTTATAAGCCTCGGCGAGGTCGGGATTCAACCGGATCGCTTTTTCCAGATTCTGCACGGCCCGGGCGTATAATCGTTCATCCCGGGCGGCAGTGAACTGGGAAAAACAAGCAGAGCCGAGGTTCAGAAAAATGTCCGCGTACCCGTCATCCATGGAAGCAGCCTTCTCCAGGGCTTGAATTGCCTCCGGGACCCGGTTTTGCTTAAGCAGGGCATTCGCCAGGATGATCCAGGTCTTGGGTTCGCGTCCTTTTTGGATGTAATCCTTTGAGGTGAACGTCTCGACGACGGCGGCATGCCGTCCGGCGGCCTGGAGAGATTCACAATAGAGGGCGAAGATCTCGTAGCTTGCGGGGTATTTCTGAAATCCCGCGGTCAGGACTTCGAGGGCCTCGGCGTTTTTGCCCCCTTTGATGAGGAGCTGGGCCAGGGCGAGATGGGGTTGATAGATTCTGGGATTCCGGCTGATGATTTCCTTCAAGCGGGGCATCGCTGCCTCAGGCTTTGCTTTATTCAAAAGGAATTCGACTTCGACGTAGAGGGGCAGGAGTGATTTAACGTCGTCGGAAGGTCCGAACGGACCCCTGGGCGGCGTTCCCGGGCCGCTGACATACCCCAGGCTTTTGAGGATTTCGACCGTTTCGCGATCGGGTTGGCGGGAGGCCTTGGAGCTTTCCGGATGAGAAAGGTTTTCCATGGTTTTGGCCAATTCCGAGCGGAACTCGCCCAGCGGCCTCCGGCCGGCCAGGTTCTGCGTTTCGTCGAAATCCTTGTCCAAGTCATAGAGCTCCGGGATGGGGGATTCGGTGAATTTCAGATTTTGAGAGAGCATACCGCGCACCGGAGCCCAGCCGTAATTGTCATAGGCGTCGAGCGCCTCGAAATAGAGAGTGCGCGGAGCTAAATATTTTCCCCTGGTTGCCGGAAGGAGAGAAATCCCCTGGAGAAACGCGGGCGCGGGGATGTTCAGGATGTCGCAGACGGTGGGAAAGATATCCACGTGGGAAACGAGCTGGTTGATTTTAGCCGGTTTTCCGGCGGGGACGCGGATGATCAGGGGAATCCAAAGGGTCGGATTATAAACATAGACCCCGTGGGTTTCTTCGCCGTGCTGGCCGAGGGATTCTCCGTGGTCCGAGGTGAGGATGACGACGGTTTTCTCGAACAGGGCGTTTTCTTCCATGAACTGAAAAAGTTTTCCCAGGGCGAAGTCGACGTACGCCGCTTCTCCGTAGTAAGGCTGAGACTTGTGCTGGGAAAGATAAGGCTCGGGGGGGATGTAGTCGGCGTGCGGATCGTAGAGGTGAAGCCAGGCAAACCAGGGTGAAGCCCTGTCCTTGATCCAGGGGCCGGCTTTTCGGACCACGTCTTCGGCTTTTCGCTCCCCGAACGAATATTTCGGAGCGCCCTTGGGCTTGAAGTCATCGTCGTAGACGTCGAAGCCCTGGTTCAGTCCGAATCGGGCATCCAGAGGAAATCCGCCGATGAAGGCCCCCGTGGCGTAGCCATGGCTTTTCAGAAGCTCGGCCAAGGTCAGCCATTCCTCGCGGACGATGAAATTCTCGTTGTCATGGACACCGTGATAGAGAGGCGTGGTTCCGAGCAGGATATTGGCGTGGGAAGGAAGGGTCAAAGGGTTATGGGCGAAAGCCCGGGTGAAGATCCATCCCGAGCCGGCGACTTTATCGATATTCGGCGTTATAACGCGGCGGGGATCGTAGCAGCTCAATCCGTCCGCCCGGAGCGTATCGACGGTGACAAGGAGAAGGTTGAGTCCGGGTTTTTCCTGGGGAAAGGATGCCGGAGTCGAAGAAGAGATTATCGTCAACGACAGGAACAGGGGGAGAGTGAACGATAAGCGCGTAAGGGAAATTTTATCTCGTGACATTGCCTCTCGTTCCGGGCTTCGCCTCAAGGATTTTATTGTATCATAATTGAAAAACCGCATTCAGGTTTTTCTTCCGGTTTCGTCTATAATAGCCGAGGAGGCTGAGATCTTGAAAGCTCCGCAGGGCTCCGCGTCCGATCTTCCATCCCGCTTAAACGGTATCGGCGGAGGTCAGGGGCCATGATCGAACCGAACGGAAGCCCCCTGTTTTCTATCGGCGAGATTTAAAGGAGGGAGGCGGAGGGATGGACGTGATCCTTAAATACCAGGCCTACCGGAATATCCTGAAGACCGGTTTTCTCGTCGTCGGCGGAAAGCCGGGCCATGCCCTTCCGGCCGATGCCCGGAATGCGACGTCCATGCATTTCGGAGACGCCGCCGTTTTTCTCGGCTGGTATATGGGCGTACTTGCCACAGAATATTATCTCCTTTCGAACGGTCTAATGCCGTCCGGAACGCTCCATCCGCGGAAGACGCTGAGAGAGCTCTTTTTCGCCCTAAAAGCCTTGGATCGTTTGATTCAAACCGCTCCCGGCTATTTCAATCCCCTGGCGCAGAGTCAGCCTGTTTTAAACCAAGGCTTTTTCATTCGTGACGACGTTCCGCAAGAGATCAGATTCCATTTCCGGGGCGTCACCCGGGTCGTTTCGGATTATCAGGCGGCCGTGAAGACTCAAAATGAAGAAAGCCAGGACCAGCTCATCCATCTCCTGTTGGGATTGTCGCTGGTCCGAAGGTTCATCCCCGCTGAGACGGCAGTTCTCGGAAAAAACCTCATAGCGTTGTCGCAGCGTCTCGCCTACGAGATTTGCGCCTGGCCGTCCCGGACGCGATGGGTCATAAGAAATCCTTACCTCGATTTGAAAAAAGTCGATCGCGGTCCGTATGCGGTCCTGTTCTCTCATCCCATTATCAAGCTGCTCGAGCGCGTCGATGGCCGGGCTTCGGAGCTCAAGCCGACGGTTTGCCTCTTGTTCAAGATCCTGTGGAAATATGTCCTTAAACATAATCTCGGACGCGCATCCAACGCCACCAATCTCCATCTCATCCTGACCCTGGCCAGCCTCAGCGACTCGTGGAGCCGGAATTCCCTCAGATTCCTCATTCGCCTCTCCCGCAAATTCGATTGGCCCGTCTATCCTTTGCTCAATGTCGTTATGTGGGGAGATGTGCGCCCCTGGAAAAAGCCTTGGATCCCGGCTTTGAGAGAATGGGCCGGGCCGATGCTCCGGAGCGCGCCGGAGGGAGGCTTATCTTATGACGGGTCGCCTCCCGGTTGGAAGGCGTCTCACAGATTTCTTTTCGGACGGGAGGCTCAGGAGGAAGGGCAGAGTTATTACGCCGGAATGTCGTTTCCGGGCGTGGATTTCATGCTTCTTCACAACCTCTTTCAAATCGCGAATAGTCTCCGCGGCTGATCCGGAGCCTCGGCGGCGCCGGATCTCGACAGGAAAAATCTCGGGCTTTCGATTAAATCTCGAACCGCTCCCATTCCGAGCGGACCCGATTCATGAGGCGAAGGAAGCGTTTGTCCCCGCGGATATTTTTGAAAAAAGGGTCGTGCTTGGAAAGAAACGGATAATTGATGAAACCCAGGTTCACCGCCCGTTCGAGCCAGTCCATGGCCGTTTCCTTCTCGCCGAGAATGGCATATCCCGCGGCGACAAGCCAGGAGAAGGTAATGTCGCGCCCGGCCACCAATGCCAGCTCCTCTGTCACGGCTGAGAGAGCCTCTCGTCTTTTTTGCTGAAGAGCGTATTTCAGGAAAAGGCCGAGTTGGGTGAAGATATGTTTGGGTTCGTCCTTGACGAGTTGGTCGATCAAGGCGATGGCCTTGTCGAACTGCTGGTCATAGATGAGCGTCGCGGCCAGGAGCCCGCGGCCGGCCGGGTTGTCGGGCGTCATATCGTACATTTTCTGGAAAAAAGGCAGGGCTTCCGCGAATTGGCCGTTGAAAAAACGGAGCCAGCCGGGCAGGGAGTGATTGATCGGATTGAAAGGATCGATCATGAGCAGACGCTCGACCAGCGGGACGGCGGCCTCCGTTTTTCCAACATGACCATACACGGCGGTGAGCCAAAAAAGAGCGTCGGGGTTGTTGGGGTCTTTGGCCAAGACGCGCTTAAGGCTCTGGACGCTCTTTTGATTGTTTCCGTAGGTATAAAAAAGGCCGAGAAGGAAATGCCCGTAGGGGGAATCCGGCTCCAATAGAAAGATCTTCCGGGCGTCTTCTTCGACCTGACGAAGGGTGTTTTCATCCCAGCGTATCCCGGAATTATAGAATTGCCAGTGGACATATCCGATACCGGCATAAAGAAGGACGTTCGGCCCGACGATATCCAGCCCGTTCTGAAGATATTTGAGGGCGCGCTCCAAGGCGTCCCCGCTCCAGCGCCAAATTTCCTGTCTGGCCTTCAGATATAAATCATAGGCCAGGACGTTGTTGATCGGGCGGGAGGTGATGACCGCCGTCTCCTCCGGAGTGAGTTTCAATTTGAGCGTAGCGACGATCGCCCGCGACAGGCTTTCCTGAATTTTGAAGACGTCGTCCATCGTCCCGTCGTATCTTTCGGTCCAGAGCTGGACGCCGGTCGAGGCGTTGGTCATCTGGACGGTGACCCGGATGTCCTTGTCCGCTTTTCTGACGCTCCCTTCCAGGACGTAGCGGATGCCGAATTCCTTGCCCATGGATTGGACATCTTTCTTGATGCTCTTCAGAACCATGGCCGACGTCCGGGAAAAAACGCGGAGGCTTCCGATTTTGGATAGGTCGCCGATGATTTCGTCCGTCAAGCCGTCGCTGAAATAGGCGTTGTCCTTCCCCGGGCTGATGTCATCGAAAGGCAGGATCGCGATCAGTTCGGCGGCGGGAGGAGCGACGAACGCCGGAGTCTCCGCCGTCGTCTGGGTTTTGCGGATGAGCTGTTTGATCATGTATCCGGCGAGGAGGAGGAGGAGCGAGAGAACGGGAATCCCGATGAACCGCAAGCGCTTCCATCGGATTTTCGCGGAGTCATGGCGGGCGTTCCAAGCCGTTTCGTCCAAGCCCGAGGTCGGGATATCTTTCTCAATCTCATCTAACGCCGAGAGGAGGGCCGCGACGGTCGGAAATCTTTTCACCCGGTCTTTTTCCAGGCAGGTCATGATCAGCCGATTGAGGTTTTCCGGAATCTGGGGATTCACGGTTTTCGGCTCAGGGGGGATTTCGGTCCGCTGCTTCACTCCGATGGAGAGAGGCGTGTCCCCGGCGAAGGGCAGGCGGCCCGTCGTCATCTCATACATGATCACGGCCAGCGCATAGATGTCGGATCGCTGGTCGGGCTCTTCGCCTTCCATCTGTTCCGGAGACATGTATTCCGGCGTACCGACGATGAATCCCGCCCGGGTGATCCCTTTGATCTTTGCCGATCGAGCGATGCCGAAATCCATGATTCTGGCATTTCCCGCCCGGTCGACCATGATGTTGCTCGGTTTCAGGTCGCGATGGACGACGCCCATCCGGTGCGCCTCGGACAGGCCCTCGGCCACTTGGCGGATGATCTTGAGGGTGGTCCCGAGACCCATCGGCCCGCTCATCCGGATCATATTTCTCAGGCTTTCTCCGGCGATATATTCCATGACGATGTACGGGCCGCTTTTCGACTCGCCCAGATAATACATTTTGCACACGTTCCGGTGCGCGATCTGCCGGGAGATTTTCAGTTCGTTCCGAAAACGCTCGATTGTGTTTTTATCGGCGGCCACGTCGGGATTGATGAATTTAAGTGCAACTTCCTCTTTGAGCTGGGTGTCCTCGACGCGATAGACGCTCCCCATCCCCCCCCGGCCGAGCATCTCGATGATTTCATACCGCTCTGCAAAAACGTACCCCCGCGGGAATACCTGTGCGGCGAATTCGATTGTTTTCGTCCGCTCCGCGGGAGTATCGGCCGCAGGCAGGAGCGATGTTCCACAGTCGGAGCAAAACCTGGTATTTTCAGGTTGGTCGGAATGACAATTCGGGCATTTTTTCGCCAAAGCAACCCTTTCCAGAAATCCTGGTCAAACCATATCACTCCCCGCGGCTAGAGTCAATGAGGCGAAAATCGGGATCCCGACGGATGCTTCAGGCGCGCGGGCCAGGCCTACACAACGAAATAGTAGGCAATCAGGAGGATCCAGACGATGGGAGACCTGATCAAGGCATGAGACTCGTCCCAAATCCACCAATGCGGCGGATCTTCTTTTTTAAAAATCAGATTCGTGACTTCGACGCCCATGATCGCGAACATGTGGAAGGCGACGTTCCCGACGGGGAAATTTTTGCATAGGATCATCCCGAAGATGAACAGCCCGGTGAAGAGGTCGACTTTGTGGAAAGCATTGCGGTGGACGCCGATCCAGTGAAAATGGCCGAGGGCGAAAAAAAGGCTGGTAAAAATCATGGCATGTTCGAAGTTCAGATGGAGGAATCTCTGTAAAATAATGTAAAAAAGCAGGAGTCGGAAGACGAATTCTTCGACCACCGCCACGAGAACGGATTTTCCGATAATGAGGAAGATCTTACGGAGGGTGACGTTGAGCGGAGATTTGAAGCCCGTCACGCCGAGCCATTTGACGATGAAGGCATAGAAGATGATGATGAAAAAGATCAGGGCGTGCCGGAGCTGGATCAGGGTCAGATTCTCGGAGATAAGCCGGATGATGTCTTGAATCATGACCCTTTCTCCTTATAATGGGCGTTTTCCGCGGGACACATGAAAAGTATATCGTTGAACGATGGCCTTGTAAAATATATTTTTGGAACCGGCCTTGGACATCGGTCTGTTGACATGAAGCTCCTCTCGTATTATGTCTTGAAGCCAGGATAAAGATGAGAATTTTTCTGGGTTTATCGGCCGCTATTGCCGCGATCGCCGTTTTGAGCTGGATTTTGAATTCGGTCAGCTATAAATACCTCAAGGGACGCATCCTCCGGCGTCAGACATGGGATTTGAACATCTGCTGCGGCAAAACCGACGGAGGAGGCGTCAATGCCGACATCGCCCGGCATGCGTCGATCCCGCGATTTGTCCGGGTCGGCGATATCACCCGACTGCCCTTTCGGGACGGGCAATTCGGAACGGTCCTTTGTTCCCATACGATCGAGCATGTGGAGGATCCGGACCGGTTTTTTGCCGAACTGCGGCGGGTGGGCCGGGAGGTCACGCTCATCATCCCCCCCCTTTGGGATATCTCGGCCGTCTTGAATGTCTTCGAGCATCGCTGGATCTTCCTCTCGTGGAAAAAGGAACACCGCCGGCTCCCGCGGTTTATCCGGCTCCCCCTGGCTCGTTTCGTCCAAAGAGTCTTGGGGCAGCGGGTCCGGGCGTGACAAAATAAAGGTCCGGGCGAAAATATGCGCATCGCCATCTATGCCGGCTGTTTTAAGGAAAATCAAGACGGGGCGACAAAAACTCTCTATAAACTTGCCGACGCTCTTCTGGCGGAAGCTCATGACACGGGCATCTGGGCTTATGCTTTAAGTCCGAAGAAGCATCCCGGGCTTATGCTTCATCTGCTCCCGTCCCTGCCGCTTCCTCTATATTCCGACTATCGCATTGCCCTCCCGATTCTGAGAACGCTTCGCCAGCTGGAAAATTTCCGGCCGGATGTCATCCATGTCACGGTCCCCGACTTCGCCGGCCTCGCAATTTCTCAATTTGCGGTTAAACGCCGCATCCCCGCGATCGCCTCATTTCATACGGATTTCGCTTCCTATTTCAAATACTACCACCTGTCTTTCACCGTTTCCACTGCCTGGAGATACGGAGTCTGGTTTTACAACCGCTTCCGTTGGGTCTATGCTCCCACGGAGGTCATGGCTGCCGAACTCCGCCGGCGCGGGATTAAAAATGTCCGGCTCTGGTCGCGGGGGATCGACCGCGATTTTTTTCATCCCCGCTTTCGTTCCGAGGACATGAGGAGGGATTGGGGCGCGGACGGAAAGAAAGTCATACTCTTCGCCGGACGGTTCGCTCCCTTCAAGGATTTGGATGTTTTTGTCCAGGTTTATAAGCTCTTCAACATGAATCATCTCGGAGAAACCGTATTCGTTCTTGCCGGCGACGGTCCGCTGAAAGAAAAATTGATGGAGGAAATGCCGAAGGCCATTTTCACCGGATATCTGCCTCCCCGCGAACTTGGCGCCGCCTATGCCAGCGCCGACGTCTTTCTTTTCCCGTCCACGACCGAAACGCTCGGAAACGTCGTTCAGGAAGCCTTATCCTCGGGCCTTCCGGCCGTGGTCTCGGATGCGGGCGGCTGCTCCGAAATCGTGGAAAAAGCGGACGGCGGATTAGTGGCCAGAGCCGGCCGGTCCGAAGACTTCTTCGAGTATTGTCTTCGGCTCATCCGCGACGAGAGCTTTTACCTGGAGAAGAGGGAAAACGGCTTGAAATTTGCCGACACCCGGTCCTGGGAAGCGATTAACCAGCGCCTCATTTCCGATTATCGGACTTTGATCCCGCCCGGATGATGTCCGTCGACCGAGAATCGGATCCCGGATCACGTTCGGTCTTGCTCCACAATTTCTTGACATCCTTACCAGTTCTTGTTATTTTTTGAGCAAGCGAGGGTACAAGGTCGATGTCGTGTCCCCGAAATTGGTTGGATCAGCATTTTCTTCTTGCGTTTTTTCAAAATCTCATCCCAGAGAGCCACGATTATTAGATTTACTTCCTCCCCGTCTCACGAAGATTTTGCAGTCCCTGCTGCCATTGTCTTTTGCCTGAGCTGAAAAGGCTGAGCCTTTAAGATATTACAAGGAGGGCAACGAAATGAAGAGAAAGACGCTGGTGTGTTTTGTTCTGCTGGGGCTTTTAGTGGTCCTGGGTCCCGCGGCCCAGGTTGTGCCGGTTGCGGTCTCACCGGGGCGGGCGAGAGGGGTGGCGGTCGTCAGCGAGCTCTGCCCGACATTCAGCTGGACCTCGGTGGACTGGGCGGTCGGATACCGGGTGGTGGTTTTCGAGGCGCTGGGAGTGGGAGCTGTCTCCTATGAACAGATAGCCTCCGCGGGGACAGAACCCGTATTGAGCAGAGAGATCGAGGGCCGGGGGTTATCTTGGACTCCGTCCTCGGAGGAAGGATTGAGAACCGGGGCGATGTACGTCTGGTACGTGGAGGCTATGAGTCCGTCCGGGCCCGGGGTCTGGTCTGCGGGGAGAGTGTTCATCGTGGATGCGGGAGCTAACGGCCCTGGGTCAGAGGAGCGAGTAACGCGGGTTTTGAGAGAGAAAGGGATACGGGAAGAGGTGATCACGGACGTGGTGAAGGAAATCAAGAGCGGAGGGACGACAGCGATTGCCGGAGAAGTCGGGACAAAGCCTCAGGGCGATGTCCGAGCGATGGGTACTGAAGGCGGAGCTCCTTATTATAACACCTTCTATGGATTATCGGCTGGAGCCTCCAACACCACCGGATCCTACAACGCATTCCTTGGCTTTCAAGCTGGAGCCTCCAACACCACCGGATTCTACAATACCTTCGTCGGCGTGAATGCTGGATGGTTCAACACCACCGGAACCGAAAACACTTTCCTCGGCAATGATGCCGGAAGCCTCAACACGACCGGCTCCTACAACACCTTCGTCGGCTTGGGTGCCGGAAACCTCAACACTGGATCTAACAACACCTTCCTCGGGAGGGCGGCCGGATCATCTAACTCGGGTGGATCAGATAACGTTTTCATCGGTCTATCAGCCGGAGAATCCAACAGCACCGGCTATTCCAACGTCTTCTTTGGCAAAAATGCCGGACTCAACAACACAAGCGGACACGACAATACTTTCCTTGGTCGATCCGCCGGATATGGCAACGCGAGCGGAAACTTTAATGTCTTCCTGGGCACCAATGCCGGGTACGGCGAGACCCGCTCGAACAAGCTCTACATTGACAATTCCGCCACGTCGTCTCCTCTGATCTACGGCGAGTTCGACAACGATATCCTGGCCGTTAATGGAAAGTTCGCCGTAGGAACTCAAGCCCCGACCTATCCGATGGAGCTCAAGACGTCGGGCAGAAACGCGACCTTCGTCCTTCAGCGCGACGACGGCGGGGCGATCAATTTCGTCAATGCCACTCCGTTGTATGGCCAGTTCGGGACGGGGAACAACTATCCCGTGAGAATTCTTGTCAACAGCGCCTGGAAGCTGAGCTTGAACACGGACAACAGTTTGACGATGTTGAGCGGCGCGACGTGTACGGCAGGAGGAGTGTGGACGAATGCCTCAAGCCGGGAGTTGAAGGAGAATGTCGAAGGATTGAGCGCGGAGGAAGCGCAGGCCGCGCTGTCGGAGCTCGCTCCGGTGAAGTACACGTACAAAGCGGATAAGGCCGAAAGACACGTGGGATTCATCGCCGAAGACGTCCCGGCGCTTGTCGCTTCGAAGGACCGCAAGACCGTGAGCCCGATGGATGTCGTAGGGGTGTTGACGAAGGTCGTGCAGGAACAGCAGAAGACATTATCCGAATACCAAAGGAGCCTCTCTGAACAACAGAAAACGATCGCCGAGCTCAAGAGCAGAGTCGCGGAGCTGGAGAAAAAAGGAACGCGAGAAAGATAATCCGTTCATTCTGTTGAGATTGCTTTTTTATTGACATCGCTTCCTTTTCTTGTTACTTTTCGAGCAAGCGAGGGTACAAGGAGGATGGCGTGTCCCCGGAATACGTCGGATCATCGTCCTTCTTCTCATTTCGGCCAAAAATCCGCCTGTCCATATCCGCAAGATTCCTCCCTCGGCTTACGTTTTGCATAGCAATCGCGGTCTTGGCTGCCCTTGTCTTTTGCCTTTGCCATAAAGGCTGAGCCTTTAAGATATTACAAGGAGGGAAACGAAATGAAAAAGAGGACTCTCGCCTGTTTTGGCCTTCTGGGTCTTTGGATCGTCATTGGACTGGCGGAGCAAGTTGTGCCGGTTGCGGTTTCGCCGGGGCGAGCCAAAGGGGTAGCAGTTGTCAGCGAGCTCCGCCCGACATTCAGCTGGACCTCGGTGGACTGGGCGGTGAGCTACCGGATCGCAGTCTTCGAGGCGCTGGGCGTGGCCCCGGTCTCCTATGAGCAGATGGCTTCGGGAGGCTCGACCCCGGTGCTGACGAAGGAGATCGAGGGCCGGGGCTTGTCCTGGACGCCGTCCACGGAGGAAGGGTTGCCGGGCGGGGGTATGTACGTCTGGTATGTAGAGGCCATAGGTCCGTCCGGGCCTGGCGTTTGGTCCTTGGGGCGGGTTTTCATCGTGAGCGGGGAAGCCGGAGGCGTATCAACCGAAGAGCGGGTGACCAAGGTCTTGCGGGAGAACGGAATACGGGAAGAGGTCATTTCGAACGTGGTCAAGGATATGAAAACAGGCGAGGCGGGAGCGATCGCGGGCGGCGAAGTCGTTTCCGGGCTTCAAGGCGACGTTCGAGCGATGGGAACCGAAGGGACTTCGAATACGTTCTACGGGCTTGAAGCGGGAAACTCCACAACGGGACTGGGGAACACTTTCATCGGGCGCAAGGCCGGGTTCACGAACGGGACAGGAACAGAAAATAGTTTTCTCGGATACGAAACCGGATACTCCACGACGACGGGACAATATAATAGTTTTATGGGCGTTTTTGCCGGCCGCCAGAACACAACGGGGCACTCTAACGTGTACCTCGGCTACAGCTCGGGGCGTTTCAATGTTTCCGGGACGTACAATACATTTGTCGGCTATAACGCCGGTGGGAGCGGCGCGTCCGGAAATGACAATTCGTTTTTCGGCTATTGTGCCGGAACCGTGAATACGGCCAATTCAAATACATTCCTGGGATTCATGGCCGGATATGCCAACACATCCGGAGGCTCCAACACGTTCGGCGGCAATAGGGCGGGCTATAACAATACGACGGGCTACTCAAACTCATTTTTCGGCAACAAGGCCGGATTCTCCAATACGACCGGATTCGGTAATATGTTCGCCGGCGACGAAGCCGGATTTTACAACACGACCGGAGAAGCGAACACCTTTCTCGGAAACAGCTCCGGGCACGCCAACACGACCGGTAAATACAACACCTTTCTGGGCTTTCAGAGCGGGATTTCGAATACCACCGGCAACGGCAACACGTTCGCCGGGCGCAATACCGGATTCTCCAACACGACGGGAAATAACAACACGTTTTCCGGATGCCACGCCGGGGCGACCAACACCACCGGAGTCAACAACACCTTCATCGGATACGAAACTGGATACGACAATGCCGACGGGAGCGATAACACATTCCTCGGTTATTGTGCCGGAAACAAAAATACCCACGGAAGCTTCAACACGTTCATCGGCATATCCGCCGGATATAACAACACTTCAGGACTCTATAACACGCACCTCGGCTATGGCGCCGGATATACTGGCCTTGGCCACGCCAACGTATTCCTGGGCTATTTGGCTGGTTTTAATGAAAGCGGCTCGAACAAGCTCTACATCGCGAATTCGAACACCAGCTCTCCCCTGATCTATGGCGACTTTTCGAGCAAAGTATTGGGCGTGAATGGGTTGCTCGGCGTAGGAACCCAAACTCCGACCTATCCCATGGAACTCAAAACGTCGGGCAGAAACGCGACTTTCGTCCTTCAGCGGGACGACGGAGGGGCGATCAATTTCGTCAACGCGACTCCGTTGTATGGCCAGTTCGGGACGGGGAATAACTATCCGGTGAGGATTCTCGTCAACCAGGCCTGGAAAATGCAGTTGAACGCGGACGGGAGCCTCCAGCTGGCGAACGGGGCGGGATGCACGGCCGGAGGCCATTGGTATGATGGCGGGATCTCGAGCCGGGAGTTGAAGGAGAATATCGAGGAACTGGGGGTTGCGGAATCCCAGGCGGCGCTCGAACAACTTGTTCCGGTGAAGTATAGCTACAAAGTCGAGAAGGGGGAGCGGCATGTGGGATTCATCGCCGAGGACGTACCCGAACTGGTGGCGACCAAGGATCGCAAGTCCGTAGGCGCGATGGATGTGGTGTCGGTGTTGACCAAGGTGGTGAAGGAGCAGCAAAAAATTATTGCTGATCAGGAAAAGACGCTTTCAGAACAACAAAAAGCCATTTCAGAACTCAAAGAGAGAGTGGCGAAGATCGAGAATAAGGGGAATATGGAAAAACAGTACTGATAAGAGGCGACGAAAAGCGATTATTTGTTCTGCGAGGGTTCATAAGCCGGAGCCGAAAAGGCTGAGCCTTTAAGATATTACAAGGAGGGCAACGAAATGAAGAGAAGGACGCTGGTGTGTTTTGTTCTGCTAGGGCTTCTGGTCGTCCTGGGTCCCGCGGCCCAGGTTGTGCCGGTTGCTATCTCGCCCGGAAGAGCCGGAGGAGTGGCTGTTGTGGGCGAGCTCTGCCCGACATTCAGCTGGACCTCGGTGGACTGGGCGGTCGGATACCGGGTGGCGGTTTTCGAGGCGCTGGGCGTGGTCCCGGTCTCCTATGAGCAGATGGCTTCGGGAGGCTCGACCCCGGTGCTGACGAAGGAGATCGAGGGCCGGGGATTGTCCTGGACGCCGTCCACGGAGGAAGGGTTGCCGGGCGGGGGTATGTACGTCTGGTATGTAGAGGCCACAGGTCCGTCCGGGCCTGGCGTTTGGTCCTTGGGGCGGGTTTTCATCGTGAGCGGGGAAGTCGGAGGCGTAGCGACAGAGGAGCGGGTGACGAAGGTGTTGAGGGAGAACGGAATACGGGAAGAGGTGATCACGGACGTGATGAAAGAGATAAAGAGCGGCGAAGCTAGAACAACTGCGGGAGACGTCGGTTCAAGACCTTTGGGAGATGTTCGATCACAGGGCACGGAAGGAGACTATAACACTTTTTACGGACTCGATGCCGGGAAAAATACCTTGGGAAACTATAATAGCTTTTTTGGCCGCTCTGCCGGCAAGACAAATGTTACAGGAGTTTTCAACACATTTATTGGATATGCATCTGGATTCTCCAATACTGGCAACTATAATACCTTTATCGGTGATGAATCCGGCCGCGACCACACCTCAGGAAGTTATAATACGTTCCTTGGAATGGATGCGGGCGAAGGCCAAACGATAGGAAACTACAATACTTTTATCGGATATGGCGCCGGACTCTATAATGCCTCAGGCGGAGGCAATGTCTTCGTCGGCTATAAGGCCGGAGCCAATGAGACCGGATCGAACAAGCTCTATATCGATAACTTCGAAACATCAAATCCTCTGATTTATGGCGAGTTCGACAACGACATCGTCACCATAAACGGCAAGTTCGCCATAGGGACGAAAACCCCGAGCTATCCGATGGAGCTCAAGACGACGGGCAGAAACGCGACCTTCATTATGCAACGGAGCGACGGCGGCGCGCTCAATTTCGTCAATGCGACTTCGGCTTATGGCCAGTTCGGGACGGGGAACAACTATCCGGTGAGGATCCTTGTCAATCAGGCCTGGAAGATGCAATTGAACGCGGACAACAGCCTAGTGCTGGCTAATGGAGCCGGGTGCACCGCCGGGGGCCACTGGTATGATTCCGGGTATTCGAGCCGGGAGCTGAAGGAGAATATCGAGGAACTGGGGGTTGCGGAATCCCAGGCGGCGCTCGAGCAGCTTGTTCCGGTGAAGTATAGCTACAAGGTCGAGCAGGGGGAGCGGCACGTGGGATTCATCGCCGAGGATGTGCCGGAGCTGGTGGCGACGAAAGATCGCAAGGCCGTGGGGGCGATGGATGTCGTGGGTGTGTTGACGAAGGTTATGCAGGAACAACAAAAGACCTTGTTCGAATACCAGAAGAGTCTCACGGAGCAGCAGAGAGTTATCGCAGATCAGGATAAGGCGCTGTCTGAACAACGAAAAGCTATATCGGAACTCAGAGAGAGAATGGCGAAGATAGAAAGCAAAGGGAATCAAGAAAAACAGGATTGATTTAGTGCGAAGTGAAAAGATAGGCGGCTTGGCGAACACTTATGGGGATAAGCCCTAAAGGCTGAGCTTTCTAATTCACTTCAAGGAGGGGAACGAAATGAAAAAGAGGACTCTCGTATGTTTTGGTTTATTGGCGCTTCTCGTCGCCCTGGGTCTGGCCGACCAGGTTGTGCCGGTCGCGGTCTCACCCGGAAAAACCAAAGGGGTGGCGGTCGTCAGTGAGCTCCGCCCCACGTTCAGCTGGACGTCTGTAGACTGGGCGGTGGGGTACCGGATTGAGGTCTTCGAGGCGCTGGGCGTGGCCGCCGTCTCGTATGAACAAATGGCCTCATCCGGTATGATGCCGGTGCTGACGAAGGAGATCGAGGGCCGGGGATTGTCCTGGACTCCTTCCTCGGAAGAAGGGTTGCCGACGGGCGGGATGTACGTCTGGTATGTTGAGGCCATGAGTTCGTCAGGACCCGGCGTCTGGTCTGCGGGAAAAGTGTTCATTGTGGATGAGGGAACCATAGGCATAGGAACAGAGGAACGAGTAACCCGCGTGTTGCGGGAGAAGGGAGTCCGGGAAGAGGTGATCATGGACGTAGTGAAGGAGATGAAGAGCAGCCGCACGGGAGTGATTGCGGGAGACATCGGTTCAAACCCTCAAGGCGATGTTCGAACGATGGGGACCGAGGGATCAAACAACACCTTTTATGGAATGGATGCCGGACAAGCGATCACGTCGGGCGTGCACAATACGTTTATCGGGCGATCGGCCGGATACTCCAATACCTCCGGATACGAAAATACATTCATCGGACAATATGCCGGATTCTCGAATACGGCAGGACTCTATAACACGTTTGTGGGAAGTCAAACCGGACGGAATACAGAGGCAAGCAACAACGTCTTCATCGGCTACATCGTTGGCTATTCAAACACCTCGGGATACTCTAACTCCTTCCTTGGATCGTTGGCCGGATACTCCAACACCGCAGGATACAATAACATTTTCATCGGAAATTATGCCGGATACTTCAACACCACCGGACACGAAAACACCTTCCTCGGGACGATTGCCGGATACAACAACTCCGCCGGAAATAACAACTCTTTCCTCGGATATAAGGCCGGATACTCCAATACCACGGGGAATGAAAACACTTTCCTCGGAGATCATGCCGGATACTCTAATACCACCGGATACGCTAACACGTTCTTCGGATATTATTCCGGAAATTCTAACACGACCGCGGGTGAAAATACCTTCCTCGGATATTGTTCCGGATATACCAACACGACCGGAGGCGAAAACACATTCCTTGGATATTATTCCGGATTCGCTAACACCTCCGGGAATGAAAACACTTTCCTTGGAGATCATGCCGGATACTCCAACACTATCGGATATAACAACACGTTCTTTGGATATTACTCCGGATACTACAATACCGTCGGCCACGACAATGTCTTCCTCGGTTTTTCTGCAGGGTATAATGAGACCGGTTCAAACAAGCTTTACATCGATAACTCCAGCACGACTACTCCATTGATTTACGGCGAGTTCGACAATGACATCGTTACGATAAACGGCAAGTTCGCCGTGGGAACCAAAACCCCGACCTATCCGATGGAGCTCAAGACGACCGGCAGAAACGCGACCTTCATCCTGCAGCGGAGCGACGGCGGCGCGCTCAATTTCATCAACGCCACTTCGGCCTACGGCCAGTTCGGGACGGGGAACAACTATCCGGTGAGGATTCAAGTCAACAACGCATGGAGGATGAGCCTGAACACGGACAACAGCCTGACGATGGCGAACGGAGCGACCTGCACGGCAGGTGGAGTGTGGACGAACGCCTCAAGCCGGGAGTTGAAGGAGAATATCGAAGGGTTGAGCGCGGAGGAAGCGCAGGCCGCGCTGTCGGAGCTCGCTCCGGTGAAGTACACGTACAAAGCGGATAAGGCCGAAAAACACGTGGGATTCATCGCCGAAGACGTCCCGACGCTTGTCGCTTCTAAGGACCGCAAGAGCTTGAGCCCGATGGATGTCGTGGGTGTGTTGACGAAGGTTGTGCAAGAACAGGATAAGAAGGCAAAAGAGCAGCAGAAAGCCATTCTGGAGCAACTGAAGACGACGGCCGAGCAGCAGAAAACATTGTCTGAATATCAACAAATCCTAACGGAACAACAGAAGACGATCGCCGAGCTCAAGGATAGGATGGTAGAGCTTGAGAGGAAGGGGAAGAACCAGAAATAGCTCGAAGGGCGGAGATCCCTGGATTCTACAAAGGCCTGTTTTCCGCGGTGCCTAATGCGAGTGCATTATATATCGAGTCATCGAGGAGCTCTTGCGACGCGGCAATCACAACGATAGGAGTGATCGCTACGCTACCCGCCACGCTTCACTCGCGGCTTCGGCTCGCGATGACATATTTTTATAATCGCCGCGGCACTTTCCCTGCCCGCGATGACATTGCAGTGATATTTAGAATGCTGTCATCAGCCAGCGGCCAGACCTTTACGCAGGATTTTCCGGCGCCCGCTCTTACTTGATTTTAATGCCCGGGATTTCCATTCCTTGCGTTAGCAGGATGGACTTCGTGATTTTTTGATTTTCGTCCCGGTAAAATTCGATCTCGTAATATTGGCCGTTTGGCACGGTCACGCCGAATTTCAGCTTTTCCAGGTCCACGGGTGTGATTTCCGCAGATTCCGCCTCCTGACCTTGAGGCGCCCCGTAGAGTTTTTCATCCTTGACCCAAAAGCCGATGATCATCTCTTGTCCCTGAGCGTTGAAGCTGTAATTTCCCGCGATTTCGGCGTAGATTTTTTGGGTATCGGGCTTCTTTTCCTGGCCGAACCCGAGCGGGCAGATTATAGAAACAGCTAACGCAACGACAATGGCGGAAACGACGGTCTTCGTCCGAACGGACATTTGCATTTGGACCTCCACTAACAGGAATTCTCTTGCGCGGATATCGTCCCGGGCCTTCCTCTGCGTCCCGTCTTCCCGGATTCGATATACTGCGCCATCTCACTTTCTTAATACGCAAGAAACGCCCATTGGGTTCAAAGGCCAGACCGCCCGACCCGCGCGGCGTTCGCGAAGGGCAAGCGCGCACAGAGAAATAGCCAGGACCAGGGCGAAATGGCACATGACTGAAGGCAGCATTCCCTGCGTTTCTTGAACAAGAATCCGGACGGCCAGAGACGGAAGAACGAATCCGAGAATGCCGACCTGAACGTTGGCCAGGTGTTTTCTCCGGACGGCATCGCCGGCGGACGCCATTCCGGCCGCGGCGCCGAAGATAAGGATGGCCATTGCCGATTGAAAAAAGAGGCCGAAGACGGTTTCGAAAGGATTGGATTGCTGGTAGCGGGCGATCACCGTTTGACAGACGGATTTCGTGATGCATCCCGCATCGGAGAAGATCCAGAAGCTCAAGCCCGCAGCCGCCGCGAAATAGACGAGAGGCACGGCGTTAAGCGCCTTTATTTTCGGCGCGCTCAAGACCCAAACAATCCAAATCCCGAGGGGCGGAAGCCAGGTGATGTCGAAAAATGCGAGCCGGGTCAAGAGAAGGTTTTCCGGATTGGAGCAGACCGCCACCTCGGCGAATTGATATCCGGCGAGGAGGAGAAAAAGCGCGCCGACGGGATAGAGCAGGCGTTTTCGCCCCGGGCTGAAGAAGGTGTAGAGGGCCGCAAGGAATTCGAAAATGCCCGTGACCAATGCAAAAAAAGGAGAATAGCTTGGCATCGTCTTCCGCCTTTCTCCCACATTATAGCCGAAGATCGCGTTTCCGTCCCGCCGGATTTTCAGGGCATGTTCTTCCGCGGAATACGGATGGTTCTATGGACCTTGAGGGCCGAGACCTTGCCTTCCGGATCGCGGACGAACGAGACCGCCGATCCGGGATCGCCGCTGAATCGCCATAAACCGTCCTCGTCCGGCGTCTCGAGCTCAAAAGCTCCTTGCCCGGGGATCTCGAGAACGAGCTTCCCGCTTCGAATGACGATCGCCAATTCGAGACGAGCCGCCGGGAGGACGTATTTTCCCAGGTAGGGAAGGACCTCAGCCTGCGCATCTGCTTTGAGCCCATTTTTCGGCGCCGGCGCTTTGGCGACGGCCGTAGCCTGATGGAAAATCAGCGCGGCAGCCGTTCCATCCGGCCCAAGATCGAATGAAATGGCGATATCTTTGGTCAGGACAAAGACCCACCGCCCTCGTGCGTCCGGGTCCCTGAGTTCCGCCACAATCTGCCCCGGAATATCGATGGCGAGGCGGCCGTTTCGGAAAAAGACTTTGTATTCCCTGCCTTGAAGAGCTCCCGACGGGGCGGTATAGATTCCGATGTAGGGCCGGACCTTTTCCGGAATAGCCTGAGAGACGGATTGGGCGAATTTCGCCCGGAACTCCCGAGCTTTTTCGAGAGTCCTGGCGACGCATTTCTCGGAATAGGCGTCGAGGACTTGAGCCGCTTCTTCCGCCCGCCCCGATTTCCTGAAGGCGCCGGCTTGCTTCACGATTTCGGGAATGCCCGCCGCGAACTCCTTTTCAAGGGCGTCGAACGCGGTCCGGACTTCGGATTTTCGCAAGGCGGAGTCCGCATTGATTTTGTCGCAGAGATCGCGGAAGAGCCACCAGAAGGAACTTTCCGAGAATTCGTCCTTGCCGGCCTTTTCGGGCGCCGTAATCGTTCGGCCGAGCGTTCCCGCCGCCGAGAGGATATCCGGCAGGCGGCTGCCGTGGACGAAGAAAGGGATGTAGCAGCTTCGCGAAGGCGTCGCGGCGCACCACCAGAAAACGGGGAGATCGTCGGTCGTGCTCGGAAGCGCGGCGACACAGGAGCTGGCGGTCTGGTCGAGGTCTAGGCTCGGCGTCGTGGACTGATCGCGGGCGATACGCATCATTCCATCGATAGTGACGCGCCGGGTCATTTCCTGGAGGAGTCCGGCCGAGCAGGTCTGCCGGACGAGC
>Ga0315275_10001430_pt1 | contig 21015 bp, 22 predicted proteins | sample YL17G03_0_MG_FD_205557 | JGI IMG/M metagenome (GOLD analysis project Ga0315275, IMG submission 205557) | Sediment microbial communities from Yellowstone Lake, YNP, Wyoming, USA - YL17G03_0 | ecosystem: Environmental > Aquatic > Freshwater > Lake > Sediment | place: USA: Wyoming | collected...
AGTCGCAGCAGTTCTCCGGAAGCCGATGGTCCGTCGCTTCGACGAAGGCATGGTATTGAAGATTGCTGACTTCGTATTTAGCGATGTAAAACGCGTTCAGGGAGACTCGGCGCTTCGGGCTTTCGTCCGGCTCAGCCGGTGCCCCTTCCGCTCCCATCTCAAACTCACCGGCTGGCACGAGAATCCAGTCGAGGGTCGATTCTTTTGAGACCTGAGACATGGCCAGCAAGCCCAGCATCTTGGCGCGATCGGGGTGCTCTGGTGGAGCCATCTTGAGCCATTGCATAATCGTATCCCTCGCCTCAGGCTTTCCCAACTGCGCTTCGCAGGTACCCTTAAGGCGAATCAGCGTCTCATTTTCGGGCATCGTCTTCATGGCTTCCCGCACTTCCACGAGACCTTTCTTGCATTGCCCCTGCTGAATCATCGTGGTGGCCAGTACGACACGGTCTTGGGTCGAGAGCCCCGGAAGCGGTTGATAGTCCTCCGCATCTGCCTCCGCAGCCACAACAATTCCCACCAGCATCAGCATGGCACCCACGAGTAGGGATCCGACTTTTTGCCGCATGTGTGACCTCCGGTGCCTTCGCCCCTGAAACGTGTAGACCTTGTCTACTTGCTATAGACTCGATCGAACTCCTTGATCACCTGTTCGGTCAGGTCAATCGTGTCCTTGTTATAGATCACGATTTTGACCGTTTGTTCGCTTCCTTTATCGACGACGATCGAGAACCCACCCTTTTCCGCCACGGTTTGTGTGGCTGTGCCGATTTTCTTCATGTAGTCGTCGACCAGTTCCTTCTGTTTGCCCTGTAGTTCCTGGTTAAACTCTTGGGCACGCTTCTGGTAGTCCTGTACTTTCGCTCGAAACGCAGTCTGCTTGTCTTTTTTGACGCTCTCGCTGAGCCCGCTCTCTTGATCTTTGAGTTGCTTCTCCAGATTTCTTAAATCTTCCTCATCGCGAGACAGCAACTTCTGTCTGGTAGACACGTATTCTTTGAGCCCGTCTAAGGCTTTCTTGCCCGCTTTCGATTTCTCTAAGACGTTCTGAGGATCGACGACGCCCATCTTGAAGGCCTCAGCAGCCTGTGCAGCAGGAAGAGAGGCGAGCAGCAAAATGCCCGCGGCGACCAAGGGGAGGGTGATCCGCCCCAAGAGGATTCCCGTTGTATGCATAACACGCGCTCCTTGTTGGTAAACAATGCGACCAGTGAAACCGTCGGGAGAATAACTGGGGGACTAGGCCCTGTCAAGGGATTGGGTTGCGAGGGAGGCTAGCAGGATGCGGGAAAAGTCCGCCAGCGGCGTTCTCGCTGCGCTGAGAGGCTCTACATATCGAAACGTAGACCTCGCCTCTTTGCTCGCTGCGGCCTTGTTGGGACAAGGCGCGTCTCGGCACGCCAGGGTTAGGCTGGTGAGAAGTCCGGCCTTTTTGAGCATCCTGCGCGGTGTTTTGCTGTTGTCCTAGACGTGCGGACCAGAGAAGTTCTGGCGTGCCCACATGGTTTTTCCGTAGCCTGCTAGACGAAGTATCGGCTGGTGTCGAACTTGTACTCGGTGTTGTCGATCAAGCGGATAATGTTGTGGCGGAAATCCCCGGTCTCATCTTTCTCTGTCAGGTCTACCTCGCGCCCGTGATCGACTGGGTTTCCCTGCGGATCGGTGATGACTTTGACGAACGGTCGTTCGGTGTTCGCCTTGTCTGTAGCTGGCTTGAGCACGACCGCCAGTTCGCTCGTCTCCAGCATCACCAGGCTGCCGATGGGGATGATGCCGACACAGTTCACGAACAGCTTGAGCAGCAACGCGTCAAAAGATTTCCCGGACTTTGAGAACATGATGTTCAAGACTTTCGATGGGGCCATAGGTTCACGACGGTAGACACGGGAGGAGGTCATGGCATCGTAACAGTCTGCGATCGTGAGGATGCGGCCGGTCAGTGAGAGCGTCCAGGGCACGGTAAGCTTCGGATATCCTGAGAAGTCCAGGTTCATGTGGTGTTCGAAGGAGGCTGCCGCCATGCGACCCGGTAGATTCGTGATGCCTCTCAGTTTCGAAAGACTCAGGACTCCCTCCGTGGGGTGATTGCGCATGGCAGCCCAGTCGTCATCGGTAAACTCGCCCGGTTTGTTCAGGACCTCCATGGGAATGGTGGATTTGCCCATGTCATGGAACAGCGCCGCAAGGCCCAGGTCGGCCAGTTCCACTTTGGGATAGCCGGCGCGATTAGCCAGCGCAATGGAGAGCAACGACACATTGACGGAATGGTTATGGGTGTACTCATCGTGGCAACGAAGGGTCGTGAGTCCGAGGACCGTGGCTTCATCATCCATCATGAGGTCCACGATGTTTTGGATCGCCCGCTTCGCCTGTTTAAAGCTGATCGTTCCTCCCTCACGGACTGATTGCGTCAGTGCTCCGACCGACCCTGCCACTTTGGCATAGCCGTTCTTGGCGTTCATTTTCCGTTGCATTTTTAAATTGATGCTTTGCGTGCCGTCGGGTCCCTTGTTTCCCGCCGTTCCGGTTCCTTCTTTGATTTTCAGCTTCCGTTGCTCTTCTAGCTCAATGCCGGCGATCCCCCGTGCTGTGATTTGGTTCCGAAGGTCTTCAATGGTTGTGATGTTAGGATCAAGGCTGACAAAGAGAGCGGCGAACTCACGCAGATCCTTCGACTCCATGGTCACAGAGAAAGTTATCCCGCCGATCTTCCGGGCGTTCAAGGCGTCGAGGATGCTGGTGGCCACGGCCATCTGCTGCGCACTCACTTTCAAGTGACTGTCCCAGAGAAACAAGAAATCGTTCTGCAGGCGGAGGGTGACCGGTCGGTCGTGTGCCATGGTCTTGATCAAGGTCAGCATCGCGTCAACGGGTTTATCCAGTGCGGTATTGGTACGCTCATAGATGCGGGAGGTCTTGATCAAGACGTTCAACTGTGTGATCAGCTGAATTCCCAGCATGAGCATCTGCTGGTCAAGGATGTCCCCGGCCTCCGATCCACGGGCGATTTTCTGAGACAGGGACTTTTCGTGGGTCAGGATCGGCCGAGCTTGTTCATCCGCGACCGGGGCCTCTTGGGTCTTGAATTCACTCACGGCAAAGACTCCTTACTATGATGCAGCCTGCTTGAACTGCTGCTGTCGTTTGGCTTGGCCGAGTGCCGCGGTGCAGGCTTGCCGCACGGAGGCGCCACCTTTTTTCTGACCCAGCTCAAGAGCGGTGAGGGCGGCAGGGGTGGCCAATTTCCCCAATGCCTCGGCGGCGAGGGCTGCGAGTTCCTCTTTTTTCTTCCGGTTGGTCCAGGACCACTCCGTGAACAAACCTTCAAAGAAGGGAATAACCTCATCGCCACTGGTAGCACGCATGGCTTGGAACACCGCGCGTTTTTCACTGAGGGTTCGATCCATGAATGTGTCTGCCGATACGAGGGGTGGCCAGGTGGAGTAGGGCGCCTTATATTGACCGGTCGTGAGCAGCTTGAGTGCCGCCAACCGCACCGACTCATCGGCATCATTCAAGAACGCGACCAGTTTCATTCCGTTCCCGTTGGAGCGGAATATCCCGATCGCTCGCACGACTTCCTTCCGTACCTGGATGTCCGGATAGCGCACCAGCTTTTCAATGGCGTCTACAAATCGGGGATTGTTCCATTTGAGGAGGATTGCGAGAAGGCTCTTGACATAGTGGGGTCGGCGGTCGGACAAACCGCGAAGCACAGGATCGGGTTGATCTTTCGCGAGTGTCTCGAGGGCTTCAGCCACGATCGCCTGATGGGCGGGAGCTTCCAGATTCGCCAAGAGCGCGCACAAGGTAGGAACGGCATCCGACGTCATCGACAGCAGAATCGTCGATAATCCTTCCGTTGTCGCGTCAGGAGTCCTGTTCAAATAGGTCTCGATCATCTTCATGCGTTCAGGTCGAGCGAGGTTGTTGAGCAGGGCCGCCAGTTGTGTCTTGTGATCGTTGCCGAGATCCGGTCTGACCTCAGCGGTGGCATGTAACAGTGCAAGTATGCTGTCTAACAGGGTCCATTTGCCCTCGGCCATCAATGAGTCGAGGACGTTTCTCCAGAGGTCGAGCAGTTTGGTCAGGATCACAGGAGATTTTTCCGATGCCAGGATCGCGGTAAGCATATCCAATAGATATATGGTGTTATCCCTGGCGCTCTCTGCCTCGATCTCTTTTGCTAGTTCGGCTAACTCTTTGTCGGAGGCCTCGTAGCCCACTTGACCAGACTGGAATTGGCCAGCTTGTCTGCTGATTCCTCCTCCGGCTGGCGTCCCTCCAACGCCGGCTTCTGAGCCACCACCTCCCCCGATCCCTGACCCAGCTCCTTTCTTGATAAGGGTCTTCTCCCGATCGAGAATGTCTCGTAGATTCGATTCCGGTGCCTCCATCATTCCGGCAGTAGGCAGCGCAAAGACATCCTCATCGGTCGAGGCCTTGACGACTTCTTCCGCGGTGACCATGGTGATGGTGGAGAGGTTCTTAGACCATAAACGAGTCACAATGTCGTCATCATCTGTCTCTGGATCGAGGCTACCCCACAGCGAATCAAGCAATAAGGAGAGGTCTTCAGCAGCAAGACCATTGAGGAATGCGAGTTCCCGAATGCCGTCCACATAGAGCTTGAACGCGACGTTCTCATTGCTCGAATCCTGCTCGGATTGGTAGACGACTTCCCCGTTGAAGTACAGCTCGGAGCGTTGAACAAGAAACGATAATTTGGAGTAAGTGGCGAGGTGTGCCGTGAGTCCCTCGAACAACTGTTGGAAGAACTTCTGCGCCACCTGGTTCGCTGCCCCGTAGGTCCGGCTGGACTTCGCGGTCTTGTCCAAGAATGTGAGGAGTCGCTTAACGGAGGCCAACTCCGGATTGGGCGGTTCTTTTGCGGGCGCAATCGGCAGTGCGCCGCCGTCTGTCTTCGGCTCATCCATGGTGATTAGTCGTACCGTAGAGGTGCTGAACCGTCAAGAAAATAGCCGCTCTTAACCAGCCGCTTACTGAGAAATTACCGAGGAATTACAGAGGGTTCATTTTTATTCCAATCGTGGACACGAGGGCATTGTCAGACTCCCGTGTGTGCCGGTAGAATCCGTCTTACAAGTCGTCTGAGCGCCAATTTATTTGATGATTACGTCGAGCCACATTGTGTGTTTTGGAGACAGCCTCACGGTAGGGTTTCAATCGCCCAGCGTCGACAATCCTCAAGGCACCGAGACGCCGTATGGGAGGTTCCTGCAAACATTGACAGGGCCTTCCGCGCACGTGTCAGTGAGCGGCATCTGCGGTGAATTGACCGGTGAAATGGCGATGCGGTTTTGGTCAGCTGTTCTTGCCCACCAACCGGCGTACGTGGTGATTCTGGGCGGAACGAACGACCTTGGAAGGAACGCAGCGCCGGCAGTCATTATGCGCAACCTTCTCAAGATGTACGAGCTGGCCACATCGGCCGGGATCAAGCCGGTGCCGGTGACCGTTCCGTCGATCAGAGTGGGTGATGATCTTCGCAGTGAGGAGGGGCGTCGATGGTTCGCAGAGCATCTTGATCGGCGGCGCCAGCTCAACGGGTTGATTCTGCGCTATGCCGAAATGAAACGGCTAACAGCCTTCGACCTCTTCGCCGCCACGGCAGAGCCCGGGAGTCAACAACTTGCGTCCCGGTACTCCAATGACGGGCTGCATTTGACCACCGCCGGATATCGACTGGTTGCTGAGCGGTTGTACCAGGAGGTGTTTGCTGCAGCGCTGTCGGGTGGGTCATGACGTGAGGAGACCATGATGCGTGACGTGACCGATCGGGACTTCGACCAAGTCGTGGAACAGGCAGGGGGGCCGGTGTTGGTGGAGTTTTGGAAACCGGGATGCGGGAGTTGTCGAGCGCTGATGCAGGAACTCGAGAAGCTGGAGCCGGATGTGACCGGCAAGGTGCTGATCGTGAAAATGAACGTCGAGGAGAACTTCCAGATTCCTGCGGAGTTGGAGGTTCGCTCATTGCCGGTACTCGCCCTCTATCACCAGGGAGAGTTCGAACGGTTTATCGGCGGACTGGGAACCAAAGAGGAGATTCTCAAACAGTTGCGGCTGATATGAAACGAGTCGCTACATGGTCCGCCAGGTCCGACCATCCTTTTCAATGAGGCGATCGGCCTCGACGGGTCCACAGGTTCCCGCCGGGTATTCAGGCAACCACCGCAACCCTTGCTGGTGCCATCCTTCCAGAATCTTGGTGACCCAGGCCCAGGAGGCTTCAACGGCGTCTCGCCGCATGAATCGGGAGGCATCGCCGGCCATCACGTCGAGTAGCAATCGCTCATAGGCTTCGGGTGATGGGCGGCCGAAGACGTCGCTGTATTGAAAGTCCATTTCCACCGGGTGTGTCTGCGCGCGGGTTCCCGGCACGCGCGAGACGATGCGGAGCGAGAGTCCTTCCTCCGGCTGGATGCGTAGCGCCAACACGTTCGGCGGTTGGGGTTGCTGCGCATTGGCGTTGAACAGGATTTGCGGGATGTCCTTGAATTGCACCGCGATCTCGCTGGCGCGATGGGGAAGCGCTTTCCCGGTGCGCAGATAAAAGGGCACGCCGGCCCAGCGCCAGTTTTCGACGAAGCATTTGAGCGCGACATAGGTTTCTGTCGTGGAATCAGGATGAATCCCGTTCTCGCGACGATACCCCGGGATGGGCGCGCCATGAGCCGTGCCTTCACTGTATTGGGCACGGACGGTGACGTGCTCGATATCCTGATCGGTGATGGGCCTGAGGCAGCGGAGGACTTCCATCTTCGCGTTGCGCACCACATCCGGATCGAGCGAGTAAGGGGGCTCCATCGCGACCAAGCAGAGCAACTGCAACATGTGGTTCTGCACCATGTCACGCAACGCACCAGCTTCTTCATAGTAACCGGCCCTGGTCCCCACGCCTTCCGCTTCGCTTACCGTGATCTGCACGTGATCGATGTACTTGTGATTCCAAATCGGCTCGAAGATGCTGTTGGCGAACCGGACGACCATCAAATTCTGAACGGTTTCTTTCCCCAGATAGTGATCGATGCGAAAGATCTGTGATTCGTCGAACACGTGTCCCGTCACGCGGTTGATGGCTTGGGCGGAGGGCAAATCGCGGCCGACTGGTTTCTCGACGATGACGCGGGCATAGGGAGTATGAGCCTCTGGCTTCGTCGCCAATCCGGCTTGCTCGAGCCCCTCGCATACAGACGCAAACGAACTGGGCGGGATGCTCAGATAGAAAATCCGGTTGCCGGGTAACTGAAGATTCCGTTCAATTTCTTCTGCTCGGGACTTCAGCCTGGCATAAGTGTTCGGATCCTCATTTTCCCCCGACACGTAAAAGAGGTGTGGCGCGAAGTCCTCCCACTTGTTCTCTGCCAAGGCTTGCCGGGAATGTGTGACGACGCCGTCACGAAGCGTGGCGCGGAATTCCTCGTCGGTCATTGACTTGCGGCCCAATCCGATCACCGCATAGTTTGGTGGAAGGAGTCCGTCGAGGAGCAGGTTGTAGAGGGCGGGAATCAGACGCCGACGCGCCAGATCGCCGGAACCGCCGAAGATGACGAGGGTACAGGGTTCAACCGGGGGGATCGTTTCCTGTGAGGGGCTGATATCGATACGTGGGCTATTCGGTGGCATAGGGCTCCGGTGTTATCGGCGGACCGCATGGCTGCCGAAGGCAGTCCGCAACGCAGCCAGCATCTTTTTCGCAAAAGATTTGCTCTGCCGCGATCGGAATCGAGTGAATAAAGCCGTCGCAAGCGTCGGGACCGGTAGATCCTTCTCGATCGCATTGGCGATCATCCAGCGACCCTCGCCGGAATTCTGCTCATAGTTTTTCAACTGATCCAATCGCGTGATCATGTTCATGCCTATTTTCCCAGCCCGATGAGTCCAATTTCCACAGGAACTCCTTCTGGTGTGGTGGCGGGTGGCCCGGATCGCGCGGATCATGATCCTCAAGAGGAGCCTGTCCTCTGGGGAGCCCTGCCTCCGATGAATGGCTGACGAATTCCGTGCGACAGCAGTCTGATGATCGATCCCGGAGTCCTGTCAGTCGATTCTGGCAGGATTCGGTACGTCCTTAAAGAGGATATCGGCAAGATCACGGCCCAAGTTGAGCCGTTCCGGCAGGGTGGCCGTAGTCAGGAACCGCCCAGCCAGGTCACCCAGCGCCGCATCGCGGGAGGCGACGAACTTTGGCGCGTCGACCGGCGCGGTCAGCCAGAAGCCCCGTAGCCGGAAAAACGCGTTGATGATGTCCTCGAAAAATATCGAGAGGAGATACTGCGCGGTCGCCGGCTTGTCGGCCAGATCTCGTGCTTTTCCCAGCCAATGGAAACACTCCGCCTTCATCCGAATCTGCTCATTGATGCTGACAGGGGGCGGCCCCTGTCGGAACCGTTGGTTGGCGCGTTCGAGGAGCTTGGCGCCGATGCCCTCGTGATCAAAGAGGATACGGGCTTTTCGTAGGAGAGACGGGAGGCGCGGCGAGTAGGGGAGGTCCTCCTCAAGCTCGCGATGCCCGCGATACCGGATGTCGGCCAGACGATCGGCGACACGGACGATCTCGTGGCCGTCGGCCTGCCCTTTTACGAGCGCAATAAGATCGATGTCGCTGTGAGTCGTGATGGCGCGCCGAACGCTGGACCCCACCAGGATCACGCTGACGAGATCGCCCCCGCGGCGGCCGCGGACGTGGCGCAAGGCCACTGCGACGAGCTCTTCGAATCCCGGTTCGGTGATCGGGTCCGGTTGTTCCGGGGGCTCCGGCATTTCCAGCAGCTCTGCCTTCAACTCTTCTGACGTGGGGATGGGATGGGTGACGGGGCTATCCATGTTTAGGCTCCCTGTGCGAGCTGAATATGTTTCGGGAGCGATCCCAGCCAGTCTTCGAACGGTTGGTCCGCATCAACGATGATTTCTAACTTGCCATTGGTCAACCGCCGGACGACGCCCGGGCTTTCTGGAGACAACGGGATTTCGACCCACTCGCGGTTCAGACCGAGCGAGTCGGTAACCTCAAGGATACGGCTGATGTGTTTGAACGACACAACCTCTAGCGGCATTGATGCTCCATTACGCGGCATTCTAGATTTGAGTGGAAGAGGTGTCAATGAGGGAGGGGGCTAGTCTCCCAACACACGGGCAAAGATCTCGCAGGCTTGATCAGTCATGGCACTAGAGACATCCAGATGGGTGACGGCTCGAAAGCTGGCGCCGCCGATGGCATTGATCAAGACCCCTTCCTGCTTCAAGGCCGCGACAATCGCCGGAGGAGTCAGGCGGTGGCCGATCACATCGAAGATGACGATGTTCGTGTCGACATCTTGAGGGCTGATCCTGACCGTCGGGATTTGGTGCAGTCGTCGCGCCAGCCGTTTGGCATGGTCATGGTCTACTTTCAAACGTGCGATATGGTGCTCGAGTGCATAGATGCCGGCGGCGGCGAGGATGCCGGATTGCCGCATGGCACCACCATACATCCGGCGCAGCCGCTTGGCTTTATCGAGGAGGGTCAGATCATTCATCATGAGGAGTGCGCCGGCCGGCGCACCCAGGCCTTTTGAAAGACAGACCGACAGGGTGTCGAAGTGTTGGGCATAGGAGGCCGGTGGCAGGGTAGTGGCGGCGATGGCGTTGAACAGCCGTGCGCCGTCCAAATGCATCGGTATGCCGTGAGTGGCAGCCACTGTGCGAATCCGTTCAATCGTCGCCAGCGGGTAAATCGTTCCGCCGCCGCTGTTGTGGGTGTTCTCCAGACAGATCAGCCCTGTTTGAATCGTGTGCCGGTCTGTGGGGCGGATTGCGGCCTCCACCTGCTCCACTGAGATGAGTCCCCGTGCTCCCACGACCCAATGGAGTTGGACTCCTGCCAACGCTCCAGCGGCGCCCTGCTCGTAGCGCACGATATGCGCCTTGCTCTCGACGATGACTTCTTGGCCCGGTTGCGTGTGGAGGCGAATGGCGAGTTGATTGCCCATCGTGCCGGACGGCACGAAGAGTGCGGCCTTTTTCCCAAACATCGCGGCAGCCATCTCTTGGAGGCGATTCACAGTGGGATCTTCGCCATAGACATCGTCTCCCACCTCCGCACAGGCCATAGCTTTTCGCATGGCGTCGGTAGGTTTTGTGACTGTGTCGCTTCGCAGGTCGATCATTCAACGTCCATGATAATGCAGCAAGATTATGGGTCGCGCGCATTCTAGCAAATTTTCTCCTTGCATGGGAGAGTCGCTCACGGCAGGATGCCGCTCGTATGGCGTGGCTTCAAGACGTACTCCCGTCGGTGACCGATGCAGAACCGGATGAAGCCGTCCCGGTAGGCTGGGCCTTCCTCTATTTTTTCTGCCTCCTGTGCGGCTATTACATTCTGCGTCCCGTTCGCGATGAGATGGCGATCCAGGGCGGAGTGCAGCACTTGCCCTGGATGATGACTGCCACATTTGTGACGCTCCTGCTCGCGACGCCGCTCTTTGGTTGGCTCTCCGCCCGTGTGCCGCGGTATCGGTTGCTCCTGACCGTGTACGCTTTTTTCGGTCTCAACTTGATCCTGTTCTTCGTGGCGATGATGAGCCACCTGTCTCCGCAGTGGGCCGCCCGAACGTTCTTCGTATGGCTGTCGGTGTTCAATCTGTTCGTCGTGTCCGTTTTCTGGAGTTTCATGGCCGATCTCTTCTCCCCTAAGCAGGGCGCCCGACTCTTCAGTGTGATTGCCGCCGGCGGCAGTATCGGCGCGATGGTCGGCCCGCTTCTCACCACCGGGTTGACCTACTTCATCCCGATTCCCGCGCTGCTGCTCATCTCGGTAGGATTTCTCGTCACCTGCGGGTCCTGCATTCATCAGCTGGATCGATGGGCGATGGCGCAACCATCTCGGCAGATCAGTCGGAAGGGAGAACCGATTGGCGGCAGTATCTGGGCGGGAGTCAGGCTGGCGCTCTCCTCGCGCTATCTTTTAGGCATCTGCCTCTATCTGTTCTTCCTGACGACAACCGCGACATTCTTGTATCTGGAACAAATGAGGCTGGTGAGCGAGCAGATCCCCTCCCCGCAAGGGCGCACTCGTCTGTTTGCCCTCATCGACTTGGTCGTCAACGTGCTCACGTTTTTGATGCAGATGACTGTGACGAGCCGCGTGATCAGTCGGTTCGGGTTGGCGTCGGCACTGGTCGTACTTCCTGTTGTGAGCGCCATCGGGTTTAGCGTGATCGCCGTTATGCCGTTCCTGGTTGTCTTCATTATCTTTACCGTCGTGCGTCGTGTGGGTGAATACGCAATCGCCAAGCCGGCTCGCGAGGTCCTCTTCACGGTGGTGAGTCGGGAGGAGAAATATAAGGCCAAGAACTTTATCGACACAGCGGTCTCGCGCGGGGGCGATGCGACGACAGGGTGGATCGTGAGCGGGGTGAAGGCGTTGGGTGTCACGGCAGGGCAGATGGCATGGGTCCTGGTCCCGGTGGCGCTGCTTTGGGGGTGGGTGGGATGGCGCTTAGCTCGCGAAGAAGAGGAGCTAAGACTTCGGAGGATATCGAGTGGCTTGGCGTAGTGCTGTTTACTGTTAGAAAAAACGCATGCTATAGTCCCACGCTGATTGTGCGGCATTGATCGCGCAGGATCACGTTTCACGTTTCACGAGGTTCACGATGCCTGAAGTTCCCGTTAAGCTCTACATGGATAAGCTATTGAAAGAATGTCATAGTATGACACGTCAGCTTGTGCTTTTGTCTGGCCCTGTCAAAGAGAAAGCCTTACGCGCGATGGCGGATCGATTAGCGGCTGACGAAGAAAAGATTCTGGCAGCGAACGAGAAGGATGTGGACGCGGTCGGGAAGTCCTTCGAGGCCGACGTCATCAAAGACCGGATGAAAGCCGCCGTGGCCCGCTTGCGCATGACGGCGGACGATATCAAGGAGATGGTTGATCGACTCCGCATGATCGCGGACCTGCCTGATCCCGTCGGTGCAGTCACCTCACGATGGGAACGGCCGGACGGATTGCAAGTCAGCCGTGTGCGCGTCCCGATCGGCGTGATTGGGGTTGTGTCAGAGCTGAGCCCGCTCATTACGGTGGAGTCGATCGCCCTCTGTTTCAAATCGGGCAACCTCTGTGTGTTTCGTGGCGCGCCGGAGTGGGGCCTGACGCAGCAGGCGATCGGGACAGGACTGCGCGAAGCCGCGGAACAGAACGGGGTGCCGGCTGGCGCATGGGTCATCATCGAACGTCCGGAAAAAGAGGTGGCGGTCGAGCTGATTCGGTCCGGCAAATGCCTCGACGCGATTATCCCGCGTGGTGGGGCTGGCCTCCGCAAAGCCGTGGTTGAACAGGCGAAGATGCCGGTGCTCTGCAACGACGGGGGGCTCACGCATATGTATGTGGATGCCGACACCGATATGCCGATGGCTCAAAACGTGGCGATTAGTTCCAAAGTGCAGAAGGCCATTGCTTCGAACTCGCTCGACACGCTGCTCGTGCAACAGGTGATTGGGCGACAGTTCTTGCCCCCGCTGGTTAACCGCATGCTCGAAGAATTTAAGATCGAGGTACGGGCCTGTCCGAAGACTATGGCCCTCATGGGGCAAATGGCGATGACTGGACATGCCTCGATCATCCCGGCAAAGGAGGAGGATTGGCACACCCAATTCCAGGGGCCCGTGTTGGCCGTCAAAATGGTTGCGAACCTGGACGAGGCTTTGGCGCACATTGTGGCGCATGGACCCTGTCTCACCGCCGTCATCGCGACCACGAGCTATGAGTCGGCCCTGCGGTTCACGCGTGAAGTAGATGCCAGCGCGGTATTCGTCAATGCGTCGTCCCGGCTCAATGCCGGTGATAGCTACGGGATGGGCGCCGATATCGGGCTCAGTGGCTCGCGTCTCCATGCCAAGGGTCCGATCGGCCTTGAGCAATTGACCTGCGAAAAGTATGTCGCCTTTGGCTCGGGCCAGCTGCGTTACCCGCATCCGGTGCCGGAGACGTATTTTGACGCGATCATGCTCAAAAGGCCGTAGCTCGTGAAACGTGCGTCGTGAAGCGTATGTCGTCGAGAGGGACGTGTGCATCGTGATACGAGAGACGAGATACGAGATACGAACGACGCTTCACGCGCTAAAAGCCCACCTTGCAGGATGGGGCCTTCGGCAGTTCACGTCGGACGAAGCCTATTTTAAGTGGCAGCGGGAGACCCTCTCGTCTGCGGAACTCACAACATTACATCGGCAGGTGGAGCAGAAGCGTCACGGATCGTCTGCCGAAGAGGCCGCGTTCTATGATGCCACCGCCCATCCACACATCCTGCCGGTCCTCTATAGCCAACGGTACGACTATTATCTGGCTATCGGCTCACGGGTGGCAGATCGCATCGGTGAAGCCCGGTCGATTCTGGATGTGGGCTGCGGCGTCGGCCTCCTTACGACGTTCTATGCGAGTCAGTATCCCGACAAGACTTTCGTCGGGATCGATCGCTCACCTATCTCGATCGCACGCGCGCAAGAACAGGCGAAGGCACTTGGCCTGACCAACGTGCGGTTCGAATGTCTCGACCTCGACCACACGTCTCCCGCTCGCTCCTTTGATTTGATCCTTGCCACGCATGCCCTCGTGCAAGCTGAAAAGGATCCGGGCATTCCCAGTCGCAGTTGGAACACGTTCGAGCGTGCCAGCGAGAGTCAGCTGCAAGCAGACTTTGAGCGGCGAACGGGGATCGACACCAGGCTCGATCTCTTGATCGCCCTGCTCTCTGCACATGGGCGCATGATCGTGTTTGAGAAAATCCGCCAGTTGGCAAGACGAGTTCCATTGCAGCGAGCCTTGGCTGCAAGAAATCTTGGCCTGATCGAGCAGCCGGAATTGATTCGATACCGTCTAGTCGAAGAAATTGCCGATGATGGACCCTTCTATCTGTTGGGGAGGGGAAAGTCGCATCAGCTTCACTGGAATGAATCGCCGGAGCCGGACGAAGGCCGTCCGTTAGATCGAGGTAAGCTCAAAACCAGTTTAACCGATCCGGACGCCCCGCTCTATGAGAACCATTGGCCTTCCGCGCAGCGCGTCTGGGAACAGCTTCACGAGAAGCACCTCTTCAAAGAGACCACGCGCCAGGAGCCAGACGGCCGCCAGTTGCACGTCGAACTTGGTAAGGCAGAGGAGGGGGTCTATCTGTATTGTGCCAACACCTTGGATCAACGCCAGTTAGTGCTTGTTGAACCAGCCCGCACGGTCATACTGGAATCTTACTATCAGGAGATTGCAAGCAGCGCGCTCTAGCAGGATGCTGAAAAATTCCGCCAGCATCCATGGACCGTGACGCACGAAGCGCAAAATATGCGAGAAAGGCGCGATGCGATGTTCTGGGTTCGAAGTTCCGGAAACCTCAAGCCTTCATCCGTCTCGCTCGTCTCGCCTGTCTCGCGCGTCTATCCTACGGGACGGTCTTTCTATTGTGCCACAATAGTTGGTCACTGCCCTGATAGATCTTTTTATAGGAAGCCCACCCGTTTACTTTTTTCTTCGATAGGTGCAAGCTTGTACCGGTCACATTCTTTTCCTATTCACCTGGGATCCGGCCACGTGATGGATACCAGCCCACTGTCACCCCCTCTCCCTTCCGTGCTCATTGTGGACGATGAGCCGGACATCTGTATGGGCCTTAGCGATTTCCTGAAACACAACGGGTATGTGGTTCGCATTGTGCAGACCGGACGGGATGCCCTGCGCGAAGTCGAAAGGGGACAGATTGAGGTCGTGATTTTGGATCTTGGGTTGCCGGATCTGAGCGGCTTGGATGTCCTTCGAGGAATAAAGAAATTGGACCCTCTTCTCCCGGTCATTATGCTCACTGCATCCACAGAAGAGAAGCATACGGTGGAGGCTCTCCACCTTGGCGCCTTCACCTACCTGACCAAACCCTACAACTCGTATGAACTCAGATTCGCGCTCCGTCAAATCGCTGATGCGCAGAGGTTGGCGTCCCAGGTGGTCCGTGTCGAGGGTGATTTGAGTGTCAGTGAAGAACGGTTCCGAACCGTGGTTGGGACCACCCCCGACGCGGTGGTACTGGCCGATCGCCACGGAACCATTAATTTGTGGAATCAGGCTGCCGCGCGACTCTTTGGCTACACCGAGAAGGAAGTGATCGGTCAGCCGCTCACGTTGCTGATGCCAGATCGATATAGGGAGGCGCATCAAGCAGGAATGAGGCGGCTAGAGACTACCGGCGAGACCAGGGTCATGGGGAGGACGGTCGAGCTCTATGGCTTGAGAAAAAACGGCACCGAATTCCCGTTGGAACTTTCCGTCGGAATGGGAAAGAGCCCCGACGGGGTATTTTACAGTGGAATCATTCGTGACATCACGAGGCGAATGCAAGCCGAGGAAGCCCAACGACAGGCTGAGGCGCGCTACCGAAGCGTCGTCGAGAATGCGGTGGAGGGTATCTTCCAGACGACACCGGATGGGCGGTTCCTGATGGCCAATCCAAGTCTGGCGCATATGCTGCACTATGACTCCCCTGACGCGCTGGTCTCGACCATCACCGATATCGGCCGCCAGCTCTATACCGACCCCAAGAAGCGGGAGGAGATCCGAACGTTGCTGAGCAAGACCGGCATCGTCCGGGCATTTGAAACAGAGCTTACGTGCCGGGATGGTGATATGATCACGGTGTCGGTGACGGAGCGGGCGGTGCGAGATCAGCAGGGGACCGTGGTCCACTATGAAGGGACGATCCAGGATATTAGTGAGCGGAAGCGATTGGCTGCCGAGCTCCTCGAAGAAATCAAAGTTGCGGAGGTGACCCGTGCGCTTGGAGATATTGGCCACGATGTCAAGAACATGCTGATGCCGGTGCTCACTGGTGGTGACCTCCTACGGGAGGAAGTACAGGAGATCCTGAGCCGTTTGGCCGCAAGGGGGGAGGGAGCGGAGGTCGAAGCAAGCCGGAAGGTGAGCGATGAGCTGATCGAGATGATCGTCAATAACGCTCGCCGCATCCAGGATCGTGTAAGGGAGCTTGCCGATGCGGTGAAGGGGGTGACGACGGCACCAGAATTTATGCCCTGCCGGGTCTCGACGTGTCTGGCCGACGTGTTCACCTCGCTACACCGGTACGCAGCAGAGAAAGCTGTCGCATTGTATGCCGAAGGTCTTGAATCGTTGCCGGTCATCCAGGCGGATGAGCGCCGCCTGTTCAATGCTTTCTACAACGTGATCGATAACGCCATTCCTGAAGTCCCTCCCGGTGGATCCGTGACGGTGCGTGGACAGGTCGATGTCGGAGCGGACGAGCTCGTCATCTCCGTTGCAGACACGGGGAGAGGGATGCCCCCTGACCTGCGGGACTCGCTGTTTACCATGCAGGCTGTCAGTCGAAAAGCTGGTGGAACGGGGCTTGGTACCAAAATCGTGAAGGATGTGGTGGCCGCCCACAAAGGATCGATTAGAGTCGAAAGCGAACTAGGAGTCGGTACGACGATCCACATTCGTCTCCCACTCAACGGAGTCCGATAACGAGTCGTGAGAAGGGCGGCGATCCAGCCAATCTGCGGTCTTTTTGTTTCCTGTCCCGATTTCGCGCACATTGTCGAACCCGGCAGTGCCCTGGCCGTCACCTATCTCTTTGTGACGAATACGTGTGATCCGCGCCAGTTGGTCGTCGTCGAATCGGACGATGTGGGAGTCCTACTAACAAGAACGTGTTGGCGGGGCGCTGTCGAGAACAGCGGGTGAGCCGATGTCATTCAGGAGCGAGGGTCTCCTGTGCGAGTGCCATTCTTGATGGCAAGCACGATGAGGCCCTTGTCGCGAATCGCATAGATAATCCGATAATCGCCCTCGCGAACCCGATAGAGATGGTCCTCGCCTTCGAGCGTTTTTACATCAGGGGGTCGAGGCTGATTCCGGATGGCATGGAGCCATTTGGCGAGGGCCTTCCGGAGCGGTTTGTCAAGTGCTCTGAGTTGTTGCTCGGCAGGAGGGGAAAGAAAAATTGTGGAGAGCATTATAATGTAATATCAGATTCCCAATTCTTTCAGGATAACATCAAGCGACTGGGCGCCCTTCTTGTTCGCCTGAGCCAACGCGGCTCGGGCATCGACGAGATCGATCCGATCTTCCAGGTCTTCCAGGAGTCGCAGATCTTCAATGGGCACCACGGCCGCGACCGCGCGGCCACGTCGGCGCAAGAGAACGCGTTCTTTTCCAAACGCTGCGCGATTGATCGCATCGGCAAATCCATCTCGTTCCTTCTTCCCCTCTGGATTCCCCATGGCTCCCCTCCGTTTGCATAGTCCTGTCAGACGGACAGATCGTTCGGATAGTGCAAGCTGTACAATGGGGAGGAGGCGAAGTCAATCGAGGAGGGAGCTTCAGATCCCCTATTCCTTTTTTTTTGCAATTGGGGTATGAAGAGGGGGCGGCGAGTGCGTCGCGGTACCAGCGTAGTATTCACCCATTCATCAGAGGAGAGACAAAATGGCTAAGGGCATGACACAGAAGAAAACGACCAAGAAGAAACCCGCCACGACGGTGAAGGAAAAGCGCGCCGCCAAAATCGCCAAGAAGAAGAAGTAATGCAGTCTGCGTTTCAGTCGTTCTGACCGAAGCAGCACCCACTGCACCCATCGACGTGCGGAAGCAGCAAGCTGCGCACGTTGGTGGTTGCGCTCTGGGGCCTTGATGCCTCCCAGCTCGTGATCAGTCTGCACCGCCGCCATCTCGTTCGCTCATCCCATACGAGGTTATCCGTCACGCTCGGCGGGTCAGCGATCAGTCGCCATTCTTGACCCCGGCGCAGCTTGCGCTAAGCCAGTGGCCCTTCATGTCCACGTGAACCTTTCCCTCGGCGCCTCCTTGTACCATGTCGATGCTAGCCAGGATGCTTTCAGGCGTCTTGGCCTCCATGGTCATCTTCGAGGTGGAGCTACGTGGCGCTGGGCATGTCTTCTCAAGCACGAGTCTGTTTGCGGACTTCGTGATGACCTTTTGCGTGCATTGATCCTCGCCCTCTGACTTCTTGATTATGCGGTCCTCATCCAGGTCCTTTTGCGTTATGCAACTCGGGTAGACGCGTGTCGAGGGTTTTCCCGCACGTGCTTGCATCATCGCTTCGATCTTGGCGCGCTGTTCCGGCGACATCTTCGCGAGCATATCGGGTGGAGCAGGCATGCCGGTCGTCAGAGTGGTTATGGTCATTTCCCAGGCGCCGGGTTTGGCGTTGAAAGAGTCGGCGAGCGCGTATGATGCCATGAGCGGGATGATCGGACCCGGAATGAGCCCAAGGGCCATCGTCAGCAGGAACAATCCGAGCGCGCACGTCATTCTGGTCATGTTCGCTCCCTCTCCAATGGTAGGTGTCAGGGTGAGTACGGTACGAGAGTCCCTATCCGATGACAGTCCTGCTGCTGATCCCACGTTCTTCGAACGTCACGAGTGCGCTGGGGTGACCAGTCTCAGCAAGGATCATGTTTCGACAATACTGCCTTAAATGCTGAACCCTGTTTTTGAGACCGTCACAGGTGAGACTCCGGCTTCCTTCAGCTTGTCTCCCAGGCCGGATGACAAGAGAGCCTGTTGAAGGCTCTCGGCAGTCTGATCGAGGAGAAAGTCGAGCCCGAGGACCACGTAATGGAGGGGGTGACCATGCGGCCCATCGACACGGAAGACATGCGCGCGGCTGGTTCCTTCCTCGAAGTCGGTGATGTGGTGTTTGGGAAACTGCTGGCGCAGGTAGAGGCGGATCACGTCAAACTTGTCTAGATTGCTCACGTGTCTTGTTTGTACCTTTCCCGATATATCTTGTTCAAAAGCCACCAGGGCTGGTTTCCTCTTCGGTGCCCAAGAGGAGGATCAGAAAACACATTATACGCCTTCAGCCTTTCCGAAGTCAGGAGGTCAGAACCAGTCCTGGTAGTCTCCCCCGTTCACTAGAAAAGGCTCCCGATGATTAATCTATCTTGGGTGAGGCCCCCGTTATCGTTTCTTAGGAGGATTGGGTGTAACCCTCTTGACGAGTTGGATGCCGCGGGAGCGGGCGTCGCGAAGGATGGCCTGCCGGATCTCAGCGGGGAGGGCTTCCGGTGGATGGACGCCCAATAGTGTGCGCGGGAAATGCTTCACAAAGAGCGCCGCCATTTCCGCCGTTGCCCATGCGATCGGTGAGCAGAGCTGTCCACGCCGCCGGAGCAGAGAAAGACTCGGCACCGTTGCGTCCCACCGGACGATCCTGGGCTGGTCGTGTTTCATTCCCTCTACGACCACCGCGGCGGCAAATCGCGCATTATGGAGAATGCCTCGATGGAGCAATTGATGCACCGTGCCTGGCGTCGGGGTTCTGGGGAACTGTGATGGCACCAGCCCCCGCGACTTTCGCAGTTTCCCCTGCCGATACCATCGCCGTAGTTGTTCAATGTCCGCCCCGCCGATCTTGGCATCCATCTCCCGCAACGGGATCACATGCGGCACCGTGACCACCTCATCCTGAGCCGCCAGCAGCACAGCCACAGGCCCAATCGGTGCCGGGAATCGAAAGATCTCATGGCCGCTGAATCGTTGGCCCAGCCTGAAATGGCCTTGGCGATAGAGGCGTGGCTGCGAGACCGCTTCATCGAAGGCGACTTCTGCTGACCATTGTGAGACAGGACTGTCGCTTTCCGTTGCTTCATACAGCCGGACCTGAACCGTCTCTACGGTGTCGAGCAGGTCTGCGCTGGCAGCGATGAGGAGGTTCGTGAGGCCCGGCGCGACACCAGCCGTGATCACCGCCGTTCGTCGGAAGTCGTGGAAGCCTATCTCAAAACGGAGCTGTTCTGCTCGAAACGGACTCTCGGTCAGATGGGCGGCCATGTCGAGATAGTGGGTACGCAGGAGGAGCGCGGCGCGAAGGATGATCTTATTGAAGACCGCAGGACAGGCGTTGATCAGCAGCTGAGCCCCGCGAGCCGCCGTGACAATGCTCCGTAAATTTCGTGCGTTGACCTCGTGCACGGGAATAGGGGAGGCCTTGCCCAAAAAGCGTCGCGCTCGTTCCGGATCACGATCCCCACAGGAGATACGATGTCCCTGTCGTGCCAACAGTTGTGCCAGCAATGAACCTGTTGCGCCCACTCCGAGTACGAAGATCCTCATCGGGGCGGCACCCTACCGCAGTTGAAGAAGTTGCAGATCACGGTTTCGAGTGGATCTATCGTGGTGAGAGGCAATCAGGTAGGTATGGGCCAAGGTGCGAGGTGTGATCACGCAATGAAGCAGGCCAACTTCCTGTCGACAATCATATCTGAATACATCAATGGTGACCGCTCTTGCACAGCTCACTATGGTGGCCAGCATTCGCCCTACCCCCCACGTAGAAATGGTTCGCTCTTGTTTTTCAGGTGACGCCTTGGTCACTGCTTCCGATACACGTTCAGCCCGACTTTTTCTTCGCGGTCAGGAATGGTCACATTTCCCTCCGTTGAGGCGATGATGATGGTCTTCCCTGAAGCGGAGGGTCCGAACTCTTTGGACAGATCCACCTTGATCGTCAACATGGTCCCTTCGACGGTCATCTCCACGTTCTTCATGATGGTGGCCTTTCTGTGATGGATGAAGCGTAAGTACGCCATGCCCGAATAATGGTGCAACCTGTACCTCGGGCTGGGGAGGAAGTCAATCGACGGAAGAGCCTGATGCAGTGCCAAGGTTCGGCCATTCCAGCCGGCGTGGGACCTCGCGAGTGGTCGGCTCTCAAAATAGGGATGCAGACCCCGTTGTTTCCTCTTCTTGACCTTTCACCCTCCAGCAAACACGGGCCGAAAACCGGCGTGAGTCAGGATGCGGGCGACTGTCTCTCGTTGGTCACCCTGAATCTCGATCCGTCCCTCCTTCACCGTGCCCCCGGCCCCACAGGCTTGCTGCATCTTCTTGGCGAGTTGCTCTTTTTCCGCCAGACTGATGCCGAGAAAACCCGTGACGACCGTCACGGTCTTGCCGCCGCGGTGTGCGGTCTGGCGAATGATATCCACGCGCCCACGG
>Ga0315275_10001431_pt1 | contig 21014 bp, 12 predicted proteins | sample YL17G03_0_MG_FD_205557 | JGI IMG/M metagenome (GOLD analysis project Ga0315275, IMG submission 205557) | Sediment microbial communities from Yellowstone Lake, YNP, Wyoming, USA - YL17G03_0 | ecosystem: Environmental > Aquatic > Freshwater > Lake > Sediment | place: USA: Wyoming | collected...
AAAACGCGCGTGTTTTTGCCCGGCTTGCCCTGAGCCCGATATGTCGCTTCGGGCCTTGATTGAGCGGGGGGAACGGACGTGCTATCCTATTGCGCTTTATCATGCCGACATCCGACGCCCGCACGCCGACGCTGAGCCGGCGCCGGATTCTGCGCTTTTGGCTCCCGCTCGAGGCCACCTGGCTGATGATGGCCTTCGAAGGGCCGTTTCTGGCGGCGGTCATCGCCCGCCTGCCCGGACCCACGGAAAACCTGGCCGCCTTCGGCGTCGCCACGGCCTTGGCCTGGATCGTCGAGTCGCCCATCATCATGATGCTGTCGGCTTCCAACGCCCTATGCCGCGACCGGGTCGCTTATCATAAGCTGCGGCGCTTCTCCTTCACCCTGAACGGGATTGTTACGGCGGTCATGATCGCGCTGATCACCCCGCCGGTCTTCAGCGTCGTCGTCCGCGGGATCATCGGCCTTCCGCCCGATGTGGCCGTTCTGGCCGGCCGGTCCATGATCTTCCTGGCCCTCTGGCCGGCGGCCATCGGTTTTCGCCGCTTCTACCAGGGCATCCTTATCCGCAACGGGCGTCCGCAGGCGGTGACCTGGGGGACGGTCATCCGCCTTTCGACGATGACCGTGACCGGCCTCCTGCTGGCCCTGGTCGCCAAGCTTCCCGGCGCCAGTGTCGGGGCCGGGGCCATGGGCGCGGGAGTTCTGGCCGAGGGTACGGCGAGCTGGGCCATGGCCCGCTCCACCCTGCGCGGCCTGAGCCGCCAGCCCGATGAGGCCTGCGCTTTCGGCCGCGGCCTGACGAAGGCTCAGATCCGCCGTTTCTATGCCCCGCTGGCCCTGACGTCGTTCCTTTCCTTCTTCATCAATCCGCTGACGTCCTTCTTCATGGCCCGCGGCCGGTATCCGCTCGAGTCTCTCGCCGTCCTGCCCGTGATCATCGGACTGGCCTTTGTCTTCCGCACGGCCGGCATTTCCCTTCAGGAAGTCGTCATTGCCTTGATCGGCGACACAACCGAACACCGCCCCGCCTTGGCCCGCTTCAGCAAGCAGGTGGCGGGGATATCCACGCTGGCCCTGGCGGCCGTCGTCTTCACGCCCCTGGCCGCGTTCTGGTATCACACCGTTTCGGGGCTCTCGTCCGAGTTGAGCGCCTTCGCCCTCCTGCCCGGCGCGCTGCTCGTTCTTCTGCCCCTGCTCGAGACGACCCAATCCTATCAGCGGGCCGTCCTGGTCAAATCGCATCGGACCGGCCCGATCGGGACGGCCGTGGCCGTCCAGCTCGCCTTGACCACGGCCGCCTTCGTCTTGACCGTCTTCGTCTTCCGCATGTCCGGCGCGCCGACGATCGGAATCGCTTTGACCGCCGGCTATATCGCCGGCAACGTGGTCCTCTACGTCCTGCGCGGCAAGCGCTGGATTCTGCGGGCCGCCTAGCCCGACGGCTTGCCTTCCACTTTTTTGTGGTAATATGAAAAATTGGAAGCCGGGGCCCGTCCGGCCGGAAGGAGCCCGCATGAAGAAATCCATCTTCCCCATCATCAAGATCATCATCCTGACGATCGCCATCGTCATCGCCGGGTATCTGGTGCTGAATGGGGAAGAGACCAAGAAGGCCGACAGCGGCAGGGGCCCCGGGCTTAGCCCGGGGATCAGCTTCCGCAGTCCTCGCCCGTGCATTGAAACCACGGGCGAGGATTATCCCATCAAGCCCGTGCCCTTCACCCAGGTCCATGTCGACGACGCCTTCTGGGCGCCGAAGATGGAAACGAACCGCACCGTCACGGTGCCCTTCGCTCTGGACAAGAACGAGGAGACCGGCCGCGTGGATAACTTCCGCAAGGCCGCCGGCCTGATGAAAGGGACTTTCCAAGGCAAGCGTTACAACGACTCGGACATCTTCAAAGTCATGGAGGGCGCGTCCTACACGCTCATGCTCCATCCCGATCCGGGGCTCAAAAAGAGGCTGGACGACCTGATCGGCATCATCGGCCAGGCCCAAGAGGCGGACGGGTACATCTATACGAACCGGACGATCGATCCGAAAAACCCGGCGCCCGGCGCGGGGAAGGAGCGCTGGTCAAACCTGCGCGTTAGTCATGAATTCTACAACGTCGGGCACATGTATGAGGCGGCCGTGGCTCATTTCCTGGCCACGGGGGAGAGGAGCTTCCTCTCCGTCGCCGCCAAGAACGCCGATCTTCTCGTCCGCACCTTCGGCCCCGGAAAAAAGCGGGCCTTCCCCGGCCACCAGGAGATCGAGGTCGGCCTGTCCAAGCTTTTCCGCGCGACGGGCAAGCGCGCTTATCTCGATCTGGCCAAGTTCTTCCTCGACGAGCGCGGACATTACTTTCAGGGCGAGCGCCACGCGGCCGATGATCCGTTCGCCGTTTACGACTCGGACGAGTATATGCAGAACCACAAGCCGGTCCTGGAACAGGACGAGGCCGTCGGCCATGCCGTCCGGGCCATGTATATGTATGCCGGCATGGCCGACGTCGCCGCCCTCGGCGGCTACCCTGAGTACGTCAAGGCCATCGACCGTCTTTGGGGCGACGTCGTCGGCCGGAAGATGTACATCACCGGGGGCGTGGGATCGCGGGGCGGGACGGAGGGCTTCGGCGACGCCTACGAGCTGCCCAACCGGACGGCCTATACCGAAACATGCGCCTCCGTCGGCAACGCCCTGTGGCAGCATCGGCTCTTTCTCCTCCACGGCGAGTCGAAATATGCGGACGTTCTCGAACGGGTCATGTACAACGGCCTGATCTCGGGCGTCTCGCTCGACGGCATGGCTTTCTTCTATCAGAACCCGCTCGAATTCAACGGCAAGACGCGGCTCTATCAGGGACAGGTCGTGCGCGCGCCTTGGTTCGAGGTCTCCTGCTGCCCGCCCAATATCGCGCGCTTCCTGCCGTCCGTCCCCGGCTATGTTTACGCCGTGAAAGACGACTCACTTTACGTCAACCTGTTCATGGCCAATACGGCGGCCGTGGAAATCGCCGGCATGAAAGCGGCCCTGAAGCAGGAAACGCGCTATCCCTGGGATGGCGCCGTGAAGATCGCGGTCGATCCCCAGCGGGAAAAGATTTTCACTCTGGCCGTCCGCATTCCCGGCTGGGCCCGGAACGAGCCCGTCCCCACGGACCTCTACCGCTTCGCCGACGCGAACGACGAAAAACCGTCGCTCAGGATCGACGGCGCGGGCGCGGCCATCGACCTCAAGAACGGCTATGCCATGATCCGCCGGGCCTGGAAGAAAGGCGACGTCGTCGAGCTCAATCTGCCTATGCCCATGCGCCGGGTCATCGCCCACGCGTCCGTCCAGGCCGACGCCGGCCGGATCGCCGTCCAGCGCGGCCCGCTCGTTTACTGCGCCGAGGGGATCGACAACGGCGACCGGGCCATCTCCCTGGTCATCCCCGAAAACACGGTCTTCCAGCCGGAGTTCCGACCCGATTTCCTCAAGGGCGTCGTCGTCCTTAAGGGCGAGGCCGCCGGCCGAGAGATCGTTCTGATTCCCTATTATTCCTGGGCCAACCGCGGCCCCGGCGAAATGCAGGTCTGGTTCAAGCAAAAGTAAATAATAAAGGGGGGCAGGTTTTGCAGTCCTCCCATTCGGTAGAATGGGAGGGCACAATACTGTGCCCCCCATTTACTACGGGGAGCAGTAAATATGTTACATAATCCTTACTGCTCCCCGAGTACTAGCCGGGCGACAAAGACATCCGGGGTCAACTATATTCCGCCCGGCTTAGTATTTAGCCGAGGGCGAAACGCGGAGGCTTGAATATGAAAACAACTCTGACTCGAAGGGATTTCTTGCGGGCGAGCGCGGCCGGCGGCGCGGGCGCCTTGGCGGCATTTCCGCTTCTGGCGCGTCCCCTGGCGGAGGCGGCGAAATCCCCATCCGGCGTCTGCCTGACCATCTGCAATCATTGGAGCTACATCGGCATCGGCTGGCAGCTGGGGATCGAGTCATGCGTCCTCTCAGCGACCGACGCCATGGAGATGGCCGATCGGCCCCCCCACGTGAAAACCTGCATCAACCTCGACGCCCGCGCTTACGAATTCATGGCCGAGAAATTCCCCGAGGTTGCGGAACGCCTGAAGACACATCTGGCGGCCGGAAAGGTCGAGCTCATCGGCGGAACCTACGGCCAGCCGATGGGCACGACGATCAGCGGCGAATCGAACATCCGCCAGATCGTCGTCGGGCGCGAAGTGATCCGCCGGGCGCTGGGTTACTCCATGGCCATGTTCCTCGAGGAGGAGGAATTCACCCATCCCCAGATCCCGCAGATCGCCGCCCTGGCCGGGTTCCAATATGCCAGCCTGGCCCAGCTCGACACCTGGGGCCGGGCCGGGTGTCCGCGCCTGGACGTCAACACCCTGCGCTGGCAGGGGATCGACGGAACGGCCATCCCCTGCGTGCCCAAGAATGCCCTGTTCGGGTACGCGCCCGACCTGAAGAAGCTGGCCGCCTCGCCCGAGTTCCAGGAGCTGACCGCCTTGGGCAAGCCGCTCATTTTCGCTTGGGAAGAGTTCGGCTGGGAATCGCCGGAGAAGCCGGCCTACCTCACTGCCCCGGAGCGCTATCGCGCCCTGGAGCAGGTGGAGTTCGTCACCCTCAAGGAATATCTTGACAAGTATGGCGCCCAGGGGAAGGAGAGCGTTTATCTGCCCATGGATGCCTGGAACAAATCGCTCACCTGGGGCCTGGGCGGGGACCAGATCCGCATCCTCGACCGCAAGGTGGACGCCCTGCTCCTGGCGGCTGAGCTGTTCGACGCGATCGCTGCGGCCCACGGATACACTTCACAGACCGGCGCGCTCGAAAAAGCCTGGCGGGATCTGCTGGCCTCGCAGAGCCACGACGTCGGCCTGTGCGAATATTCGCGCTGGCAGGGCGACCGCATGGCCCCCTTCGACCGCATCGAGGATCTGCACAATTTCACTTGGGGCGCGCTCGGGTACAACCACGTGGATGCCGCCCGCCAACAGGGCCAGGCCGTTCTCGATGGGGCGCTGAATTATCTCGGGAGCCGCGCCGACACGGCGACGAACCGGCCGGGAGAATCCCTGGCGGCCGTGGTTTTCAATCCGCACACCTGGGCGAGGACCGATCTTGTTTCGACCGGCCGGATCTATCCCTTGCCGCCGAAAATCCGCGACGTCATGGTGCGGGACCGTACGGGCCGCATAGTTCCTTCGCAGCTGGCCAAGACGGACAAAGACGCCGACGGGAATCTGGACATGGCCGAAGTGACTTTTCTGGCCAAGGACGTTCCGGCGGCGGGCTATGATTCCTTCTTTTTGCAGTTCGCGGCCGAGGCGGTCCCCGCGGCGCCCACCGCGCTGCGTTTCGACGAATCGAAGCTCACTCTGGAAAACGAATTCGTCCGCGTCCGCCTGGACCCGAAGACCGGCGGCATCGCCGGACTGGCGGCCAAAGCGGCAGGCGGGGAGATGCTCGACCCGATGAAAGGAGTGTTTCCCCGCTTTACGGGACGGCCGACCCAAAGCCTTTCGACGCGGCCCAATCCTCCGGCCCAGTTTGACAGCGCCGAATCGCAGGCCCAAATCGACTGGCTGGCCCGCGGTCCGCTGTGGGCCACGGTCCGCGCCCAGCACTCCTGGAAGTATCTCAAGTTCGAAACGCGGATCACTTTGGCAGCCGGCCTTCCGTATGTCGAGGTGACCGTCCGTGTCCTGGCCCAAGTCCCGCCCCAAGCCGACGTCAATCCGCCGGATATCATGGAAGGATATTGGCTTTCCTTCGTTCCGGGTTTTCCCGTTCTCAAAGTCATGCGCGATTTCCCTTACGGCGCCGAGGAGACCAAGAAGCCTGCCTTCCACGCCCTGACCTATGTCGACCTGCTCGGCCGGAACCAGGGCTTGCTCGTCCTTCATGCCGGCACGCAATTCTTCAAGAAAGACGAAGCCGGGCGGATCTCCAACCTGGTCATGCGCGAATGGGAATCGCATTTCACCGGGGAATTCGGCTGGCCGGTTTATGCCGAATACCGCTACGGCCTCTGGCCGCACGGCACCTTGAACAACGCCGATCGCCTCCATGCCGCGGCGGCCTTCGCCCGCCCGCTGGCCTGCGTCCAGAGGAAGCCGAAGCCCGGAGATTGGCCGTCGTCGAAGGGCTTCATGAACGGGGCGTCCCATGGATTGGAAGTCACGGCCTTCCGCAAGAAACCCGGGAGCGGATATGAACTCCGTGCCGTTGAAACCGAAGGCCGCAGCACCCGCGCCGAGGTGGCCATCGACCTGCCGCTGAAGCGGGCGGTCCGGACCGACCTGCTGGGGAATCGTACAGCCGACGCCGCTTTGCGCAGCGGCCAATTGGAGATCTCCGCCGAGCCATGGAAGATCCTCACCTTCCACTTGGAATGATGGAGATTATCGGACTTCCACCTCGACGGTGAAGAACTTGAAATCCTTGTAGACGACATTCGTCTCTGAACGGACGAAGGCCCGGCCGCGTTCGTTGATGTAGGCCTCCTCCACGGAGAGCTTGCTGGGGAACCGGATCCCGTTCTTCTCAGCCCGAAACTCCGTGCGCAGAGTCAGTCGGAGTTTGCCCTTGATCTTCTCTTCGCGCTGGGCGAAGATCTCGGCCCGTTCGGCCGGTTTCTGCGTCCACTCGATCTTGAGGATCTCGACCGTTTCCGGATCGATCCAGGCTTTGCCGGAAAGACAGAAGGGATCGGGATCGTCCAACCCGGGCTTGGCCTCGATGACCAAGACCGGCCGCTTTTCGAATTTGTCCGTCCCGACGATGCGGAAACTATATCGGCGTTGCGAGAGTGTGGAAAAGAGATTGGCCGAACCGAACAGGGCATTTCGCCAGGCGATGCTGGTGGTCATGAGCGGAGCATCGGGCTCGTTGAATTTCTTTCCATTCAGCTCGATCAGCGTCCGCGTCTCCCGTAAGACGCGGTTCGCCCGAACGTATTGATAGTCGTAAATGAACGTATTCTTGGCCGGGCGAACTTTGCGGTAAACCAAGTTGGTAGCCCACCCGCCGTTTATCCAGTCCCACTCATTTTGTAGAACAAGCGGCTTGTCCGTATCCCGCGATGAATCGACTTTTTCGACGACTTCCTCGCGGCAGACGAAGTCGAGCACGGAGGCTTCCAGCTTGCGGCAGTAATCGGCCGCTTTCTTTAGAATCGACTCGAGATCGACGGCCGGAGGGGTTTGGCTCGTCCCCGCCGGCGGCGGACCCGACACGATCCCCAGAAAAAGCATCGCCCCCATAATCCCCAGTGTCCCACTTTTCCAACGCCGTTGGATGGTCATTGTTTCCCCCTATCTCGATTCGATGCTGAATTCGCGGGCGATTTGCGACAGCGGACCGTCCGGCCCCTGGGCGCCGAAAATCAAAAGATAATTGTCGGGCTCCACCCGCGGGACCTGGAAATGGATCAAAAAGACCCGCGACCCCGGCGCCGCTTTCTCCCCGGCGACGACGAGCGGAACGTCGTGCGATTCGTTCTTGAACTCATCGCGCAGCGTCAGAGTGAGCGCGGCTTTGGCCAGAATCTCCGGAGGGCCGAAGCAGGTGAGGACCGCCCAGACCTCGGTTTCCGATTTCAAGGTCATGGGAAAATCGGGAACGTAGCGGGCCGGGTCGAGGAAAAACGCTTCGGCGGGCGTCTTCGTCAAAGTCACGCCGTTCCTTTTGGCGGGCTTGGGCTCCTTGACGGCGAGCCGGCCCCGCTCGGCCCGCAGCAACAGGGGCGGGTAAATCCGGAATTCCGGTTTGGCCGGATCGGGCACCCGCGCCGTGAAGCCGGCCACCGCGGCCCTGCCGTTGTCCATGTCCCTGATGACGATGCGGCATTTGACGAACCCCGGCGGGCCGGAGAGGAACGAAGCCAGGACGGCCGACGAGGCGGCGACGGCCCGCAGGTCTTCTTCGGTGCGGCGTGAATCGACCATCTCGCCGGCGGCGTTGAAGGCCAGCCGGAGGATCTCGACCCGGCCCATTCCTCCCGCCCTCATCTGTTCCAACGGGACCTCGGCGGCGATCCCGACGTTGTCGATGGGTTCGTTCGAAAGGGTCAGCCCGGTCATGGGAAAGCGGAGGGGCTCCTGAAGGAGCGGCTTCTCGGCCAAGGCCAGGTCGATGAGATGGACCTGCTTCTCCAAATCCGTGAAGTCCGCGTAATCCTTGGGGTTGAGAAAACCCGACTGGGTTTTGACTTGGCAGCCCGGCCGGGCGACGCTCACCTTGATCTTGTGAAACTTCCCGTCCCAGTTTTCCCGAACCGGGTATCCCAGGACATAATAAGCGCCGGCGATCTCCCGGACCTTCTCCACGAACGGCCGGTAATTATACATGTTCCCCCAATATTGGCCGCCCGTTTCGTAGGAAGTCTTTTGCAGGGTCCAAGCCCCCGTCTGCGTGTCCCCGAGTTGGATCCCGGCGGTGCGCAAGACATGCACGGCGACGTTCGCCGTCGCCAGCTCCTTGATCAGATTTTCGTATTTCCAGGTGAGCTCGGTGGGATACAGGGGATAGGCGATGGAATATGGGATCCCCGTGGAGAAAAGGACCAAGTGCTTCGGTCCGGGGACCGAACGAAGGAAGAGGGCGAACGCGGTGAGGCAGTCGACATAAGTCATATAGGAAAGTTTGGCCATCTCGTCGATATCGACGGAAGGGGGCTCCGGGAGCTTTCGCGCAAACTGGCCCTCGGGCCGAGCGTCCGCCAAACCCCCGGCCTTCAGTTGCCGCTGGTACTCCTCCTCCAGGTCCTCGGCCCTTTTACTCGAATCCGAGAGCCCGATCTTCGCCACATATTTCTGGATCGGCCCGCAATCGGTCGTCAAATCGATGGGGACCTGAAGGAGCTTGAGGGCCGTCAGGGTGAGGACGGCGACTTGGTCGCCGGGAAGGATCGCCGTGTCCAAGAAGTGCTTGGCCACTTCCCCCATCTTCCGGACGCCGGAGAGGCCGTTGTTGGCAAAATCGAAGAGGAGAAAGAATTTCCGGCTGGGCGGGCCCGGCTTGGCCGCGGGAGGCGTCGTCGCGGCGATACCCTCGGCGGGCGTCGCTTCGACGGCCGGTATCCGGAAATCATGCCGCTCGAATTCGGTCAGCTTTTTCTTTTCGCCGTTGTCGAGCAGGACGAAATCCTCTTTCTTCAAGTCGGTGACCGGATTCCCGTTTTTGTCGATAACGACGACCTGGATAAGCTTGAGGGTGATTCCGACCTCGTGTTGGATCGGTTTCTGCGTCTTGACGGCCTGTGGATCGTCGATTTTCGGCTTGACCTGACCGACGAGAATGGGCGAGACGGCGGCGATAATCAAGGCGAGGCCGAACCATCGGCCGATGCGTGTAAAGATTTTTGCCAACGCCGGTCGAGCGAACGGTTGATTCATGCGTCGGTCTCTGACGAATTCCCCTTAGTTATATCACGATCCGGCCCGAAAAGCGGGCCACCGCCGAAATCGCAGCAATTTTCATGCCGCAATAGGTGTCGATTTTTCAGACGAAGACAATCGAACACGTTTTCGACGCAGTCCTCCATCGAGGACAAGTGCCTCAATTTTCTTCTTATTAAATTAATGGACGGGTGAGGCGTCGGATGCCCCGTCCGCGTACGGGCTTGAAATTTTAGACGATCCGGGAGGCACGGATTAAAACCCGTGCGACGACTGAGCGGGCATGGATTTTCGCCTTTGGCGAAAAGAGCGAAGGAGGAGCGTCGGAACGGATTTTCCACGCCGGGGAAAATCCGTGTGTTTTAACCCGCGCCTTCCGGATCGTCGGCCGAGCGAGCACGGACGGGGCGCCCAAGCAGGCAGGATCCGCCGACCTTTTATCATTCCTCGTCGGGGAAGGCGCTCCTGTTGTTCCTCACTTGACCGTCAGGACCGTAGTCGTGTGGGCCAGAGACTTCGACGCCGTATCCTCGGCGTAAAAGTAGAAAACATATTTTCCCGGCGGGAGCGCGGCCGTCGGGATCTCGAACGTCTGAACGACCGTGCCTTCGCCGGCGGACTGCGCCGTGGGGATAAGCATCAGGGGGAGCTTTTCGGCCGTTTGCATATTAACGATGGCCGCGCGGACGGCGATCCGGGCATTGACCAGCCCGGCGATGGAACAGGGTAGGACGACACCGATGCGGGCCGTTCCCTGCGGAAGCGCTTCGAGAAGCGGCATGAAGCGGGAGGCGTCGAAGGGATAGAGATCCGCCCAGGACACTCCGGCGGAAGGGGCGGTTCTGCGCGAGGCCCGGCTTTCGAGGTAGGCCCCGTTGGCGGCCGGCCCCAGCACGAGAGGCGTGTGGAGGCGGATGCCGTTGATCACGATCCCGGGAACGAAGGCCCGCGTCGTGGCCACGGCCGCTTCTCCGCTGTCCATGTCGCGGACGATCAGCCGGCATTTGTACGCGCCGGGCGGGAGCGAGGCCTGCGAGGCATAGAAGACCGGGCGGTCCTTATAGCCGGCTAGGGTATGCTCGGAACGGCGCAGGTCGGCCAGGTTGTCGTGTTCGTCGAAGACGAACGTCACCATCTCCACCTTCGTCCCCGACAGCTTCGCGACCGCCGCAGTCGGAAGCTGTCCGAGCAGAACGAGGTTGTTGGGCGAACCGGGCGATCCGTCCAGGGCGGTCAGGGAAGCCGGCAGGGGCGCCTGGAAAAGGGGCGCCTCCGAAACAGCCAGGTCGAGGAGGTGGAGCTGTTTTTCGAGGTCGGAGAGCTCGCGGAACGGCTGGGGATTGAAATAGCCCGACTGGGCCCGGACGTCGACCCCCTTGCGCTTGACCTCGACCCGCAGGGTATGGAATTCGCCGTTCCAGTTTTGGGGAACGGAATATCCGATGACGTAAAACGCGCTGGTCATGGACTGAAGATCGTCCAGGTTGTCCGCGTAGCGGTCGATGTTGGAGTAATATTTCCCTCCGGTCGACTTGGCCAGGCGGCGCAGGGAATACAACCCGGTGGTCCGGTCGTCCCGGTAAATCATGTCGTTGTTCTGCTGGACGCCGCTCTCGGTAAAGATGTCGCGGCCGTACTTGTGCGATCGGTTGTCGAAGGTTTGCTCGTCGTAGTTGAAAAGGGAGGGCACCATGGCCGCTTCGCGCACGTCGAAGGAATAGATCGAGCAGTTCGCTGCCGCCAGCTCCTTGAGCATGTCTTCGTTCTGCGAGCGCAGGATCTGGTCGCCGGTGTCGAAGGCCGTCCGCGATCCGGAGTAGGAGGCCTGATTGCTGCCGGCCTGGTTTCCGTAGATGAGGGAATTGGGGATGCCCGAGGAGAAGAGGATGACCATTTTCTGGCCCGGCACATAGCGCAATCCCTTGGCCAGGGCGGTCAGCTTGAGGATGAAATTCAGGGCTTGGCTTTTGGTCTCCTGGCGCCTCCAGCTGTACGGGGAATTCGTCTTGTAGGTAGAGTCCGACTGGCCCGTGTCGAAGCCGATCGAAGGGGTGCCTTCCGTGACCTGGCGCCAGTATTCCTGCTCGACCTCGTCGCCCCGGCCGGCCAGGCCCTTCGCATCCATGACGGCGACGGCGGACCGGATCTTGTCATGGTCGAGAGTCAGGAATTCATGGACGGAGAGGCCCCGGGTGAGCGAGTAGGAGACGAGCCCGACCTCATCGGACGGCCGGACTTCGGTGTCCAGAAAGCGCAGCGCGGCGTCCTGCGACTTGCGGGCTCCGCGCTGGTTGTTGTTGGCGAAATCGAAGAAAAGCAAAAATTTCCGGGACATCGCCGGCGCGGGAGCTTCGGCCGACGCCGCCGTTGCGGTCGTCACTTGGACGGCGGCCGGAGGAGCGGCCGGCCGGGGGGCGGGGACCTTGTCCGGGGAGGTGGCGATGATGTGCCGCTCGAATTCGGTGATCGTCATGGGCTTGCCGTTGTCGAAGACGGCGAAGTCCTCTTTCTTAAGGTCCGGAACGGGCCGGCTTTTGCCGTCGGTGACATAGACCTGGACGAGCTTGAGCTGGACCGTGATTTCGTGTTGGAGAGGCTTGGCCAAGCGAAGGGGCGGCTCTTGCGTCTGTCGGCCGGGCGTCGGGGCCGGCGAAAAAGCGAGAAAACCGGCCAGCGCCGCGAGGGCAACGATGGATTTAGGGCCGGCGGAGAAGGCTTGGGGCGGATTCTTCATGGTGTGAATTCCTCGATCTTATTATCATACGCCCGTCCGGGCGAAAATTGTACAGTCCCCGTCCTAGGCCAGGGAGCGGATCTCGGCGAGGAGAGCCTCTAAATCAGCGAGCGTCGTCCGCGGATTGATCAGCGTGCAACGAAGCCAATGGTGCCCGCAAAGCTCGGTCTGGACGATATAAAACGATCCCTTTTCCAGCATGGCCCGGCGGATTCGTTTCTGCAACCCGTCGAGGTCGGTCTCGCCTTTCTTGAGATAGCGGAAACAGACGATGTTGCTCTCGGGCTCCACGGCCGTCTCGAAATCGCCGGCGTCCCGCATCAGCCCGGCGAAATCGCGGGCCAGATCGTACATGGCGGTGATATAGCCGGCGAAAAAGTCCGTGCCGTAGGCGGCTAGGGAGATGAACAGCCGCAGGCCCATCATCGTTTTCGTACATTCGAGGGTGCGGTGGGCGAAGTTGTACCATTCCTCGAGGGATTCTTTTTCAAACAGGTAAGAGGCCTTCTGGGAAAAGGCCTCGTACGAGCGGCGGCCTTCGCGGAAGACGACCCCGGTGATCAGGGCCGGCATGAGCATGTTCTTGTGGGCGTCCCAGATGAACGAATCGGACCGGTCCAGCCCGCGGAGAAGCGGCCTGTATCTATCCGAAAGGAGGACCGTCGTGCGGGCCGTCAATCCCGGAACCGGGTTTTGGGATCGATCTTGCGGAGGGTTTTCATGGCCTTGTGGATTTCCTTGGACCATTCCTTCTTGTCCGACCCGGGCTTTTCCTTCTGCTTAGTCTCCAGGTAAGCCAGCTCTTTCCGGAGCTTGAGCCAGCTCTCGTAGCGCTCCTCCGCCAGGGCTCCCGATTCGAGAGCCGCCCGCACCGCGCAGCCCGCCTCGCGGTCGTGGCGGCAGTCCCCGAAGCGGCATCCGGCGGCCAGGGCGGCGATGTCGGCGAAGACCTCGTCTACGGCCTCGTCCGCCTCCCAGAGCTGGAACTCCCGGACGCCGGGCGTGTCGATGAGCAGGGCGCCTCCGGGCAGGACGAGCAGCTCGCGCCGCGCGGTGGTGTGCCGGCCCTTGGAATCGTCCGCCCGGACGGGCGCCGTGGCCAGAAGATCGCGCCCGGCCAGCGTGTTGATCAGGGTCGATTTGCCGACCCCGGAGGATCCGATGAAGAGATGGGTCCGGCCCGGTCGAAGAAACGGCCGCAAGGCGTCCAGACTCGACGGGGTCCGCGCGGATACAGCCAGCGCTTCAATCCCGGGCAGGGCCGAACGGACCTGGGCGAGCCGCCGCCCCGTGTCGGAACAGAGGTCGGCCTTGTTCAAGAGGACGACCGGGCCCGCTCCGCTTTCGCGGGCCATGATCATCTGACGCTCCAGCCGCCGGACGTTGAAATCGAAGTCCAGGCCCTGGACGAGAAAGATCGTGTCGATGTTGGCGGCCAGGACCTGCTCCTCGGTCCTTTTCCCCGCCGCGTTGCGCGACAATCGGGTCCGGCGCGGCAGGACGGCGTGGATGACGGCTTTAGCTTCCTCGGGATAATCGGTGAGGGCGACCCAGTCGCCGACCTTGGGGAAGTCTGCGGGGGCTCCGGCTTCGAAAAGAAAACGGCCCGAGACTTCCGCGGCCCGCTCTCCGCCGGCCGCGGCCAATACGTAGCCCTCGCGGCGCTCGACCACGATCCGTCCGAAGCCGAGGCCTTGTTCGCGGTAGGGTGCGGCCGCTTCCTCCCAACGGTCGTCCCAGCCCCATAGGCGGAGATCGGCCGCGGCGGATGCGGGAGGACGATCGTACATCGGACCGCTCAGAATCCGCGAAGGTTGGTGCTCTCGCGGGGGGACAGGCCGTCCTTGGGAAGGCGTTTGAGGACCACGTATTCGATCTTCATTTCCTCGCAATAGGCGCGTTTCTCGGGCCGGTCGCCGTCTTCGTTGACCAGATAAATCGAGGGCTTGATGCGGCTCATTTCCGGGGCCGCGTCCATCCAGCCATAGCCGCTGCCGATGAAGGCCTGGCAGACATGGCGGACGGCCCGGACCATATAGAGGCGTTCATCCTGGGAAAACAAGGGGTGTTTTTTTCCCTTGAGCAGGCGGATGTTCTCGTCGCTTCCAACATCGACGTAGAGATCGCCCCTGGCCGCCGCTTCCTCGAAAAAACGGATGTGTCCTGAATGCAGCCAATCGTAACAGCCGGTGACGATGACCTTGTGGTGTTTGCCCCTCCGGATGCGCAAAGGCGAAGCGGGTGGAATTTGCCGAAGCGCCGCGGCGGGAATGACCTGAAGTCCTAGGCCCGTTCGGGCGCAGAATTCCTTTTTTTCCTCGGTGGCTTCCTCTTCGGGGACGACCCAGACGTGGGGATGCCAAGCGGCAATTTCCGGTATGGCGTGCGGATCGGGCGGGCCGGGGGCGATATGCGCGCTGTGGACGAAACGCAGGGCCTGGACGAGATAAAGACGCTCGTTGGCCGGGAACTTGGGCGGCCGGCCGGTCAGGGCCTTGACTCGTTCATCGGGCCAGATCAGGGCATTTACTTCTCCCAATTGGGCCGCTTCCTCGAGCAGGCGGACGTGGCGCGAGCGGAGATCGTCGAAGGAGGCGGTGACGATGACGTTTTTCATGGGCGAGCGGCCTTCCGCGACCCCGATCTTTTAATCGGCCGTCTTCTTCCCCTGTTTGCGCAGTTCGTACTGGCCCTTGATCCAGTGATAGGTTTTTTTCAAACCGAGGCGAAGCGGAGTGTCCGGCTCCCAGCCCAGGACCATCTGGATCATGGTGTTGTCGGAGTTGCGGCCGGCGACGCCGCGCGGCGCGTCGAGCTGGTAGTTGCGCTGGAGCTTAACCCCGGCGATCTTCTCGATGATCGAGACCAGCTCGTCGACCGACACCAGCTCGCTCGTGCCCAGGTTGATGGGCGTGGCGATCAGCTCGTCGCAGTGGGTGATGCGATCGATGCCCTTGACGCAGTCGTCGATGTACATGAAGCTGCGCGTCGGGGTCCCGTCGCCCCAGATGTCGATCGTCTTGGATCCTTCATCGAGGGCCTGGATGACCTTGCGGCAGATGGCCGCGGGCGCCTTCTCCCGGCCACCGGTCCACGTGCCCCACGGCCCATAGGCGTTGTGAAAGCGGGCGATGAACGTTTTCATCCGCCGCTCGGCCCAATATTCCTGGCAGAACATTTCCGAGATCAGTTTTTCCCAGCCGTAGCCGCGCTCGGAGAGAGCCGGATAAGCATCGGATTCCTTCAGGGCCCGGACCTTGGGATCCTTCTGTAAATCGGTGTTGTAGACGCAGGCCGAGGAGGAGTAGAAGTAGCGCTCGCAGCCGGCCTTGTAGGCCGACTCGATCATGTGGGTGTTGATGAGGACCGAGCGCAGGCACTCAATGCGAAAGCGCTCGATGAAGCCCATACCGCCCATATCGGCGGCCAATTGGTAAATCTCCCGGGCGCCCTCGACCGCCCGCTTGCAGTTGTCTTCCCGGCTGAGGTCCAGGCAGAGGCATTCCACGCCCGGAACGCGCTGGTACCATTCGTGGAGCGGTTTCTTGTCCACGGCCCGGATGCGGGTGAATCCCTTGTCGCGGAAGTAGCGGGCCAGGTTGCCGCCGATGAATCCGCCGGCGCCGGCGATGACGATCTGGATGTCTTTCTCGAGAACGGCCGTATTCTTGACTTTCAGAGTTTGGGGCATGGGACCCTCCTTTGAATGGTCGAGGGGTCAATTTAGTCCAAAGAGCGCCTTTCCGTCAACACGGCGGCGTGCCGAGTCATGGCGAGCCGCCGGTTGTGCCGGCCGCCGGGTTTGCATATATTAAGGCCGCATCCTTCGAGGAGGTTCTCCATGACTCATCCGCACCACGTGGGGCTCGCGGCCGCCCTTATTCTGCTGGCCGGGCTGACCGTCGGCGCCTGGGGCCAGACCTATCCCGATAAGATCGCCGCCGGGCTGAAGACGATCGACGATGCGGCCGGGCGCGGCCCGTTCCAGCCCGCCTGGGCCTCGCTGGAGACCCAAACCGTGCCGGACTGGTACCTCGACGCCAAGTTCGGCATCTTCATCCACTGGGGCGTCTATTCCGTCCCCGCCTTCGGCAGTGAATGGTATCCGCGCCAGATGTACATCAAGGATTCGGCCGAATACAAACACCATCGGGCGACCTACGGGTCGCAGAGTAAGTTCGGCTACAAGGACTTCATTCCCCTCTTCAAGGCCGATAAATTCGACGCCCGGGCCTGGGCCGAGCTGTTCAAGGCGGCCGGGGCCAAATACGTCGTGCCCGTGGCCGAGCACCACGACGGCTTCCCTATGTTCGACTGCAGCTTCACCGACTGGAGCGCGGCGAAAATGGGACCCCGGCGCGACATCGTCGGGGAGCTGGCCCAGGCCGTCAAGGCCGCCGGTCTCCACTTCGGGGCCTCGACGCATCGGGCCGAACACTGGTGGTTCTATGATCGCGGCCGGCTCTTTGATTCGGACGTCCGGGATCCCCGAAATCTCGGGCTGTACGGCCCGGCCCGCAGCCAGCAGGACGCCGAAAAAAAGATCGCCCCGCCCGACAAGGCCTATCTCGACGATTGGCTGGCCCGGACCGCGGAGATCGTGGACAAGTACAAGCCCGAACTCATCTGGTTCGACTGGTGGATCGAACAGCCGGTCTTTCAGCCTTATCTGCAGAAATTCGCCGCTTTTTACTACAACCGCGGCGCCGAATGGAAACAAGGCGTGGCGATCAATTATAAAAACAAGGCGTTTCCCGACAAGGCCGCTGTGCTGGACATCGAGCGGGGACAACTGGCCGAAATCCGGCCTTTCTTCTGGCAGACGGACACGGCCATCTCCAAGAACAGCTGGGGCTACGTCGTGCCCCAGGATTACAAGACCGCCGGATCGATCATCGGCGACCTAGTCGACATCGTCAGCAAGAACGGCTGCCTCCTGCTCAACATCGGGCCCAAGCCCGACGGGACGATCCCCGAACCGGAGCAAAAGATCCTGCTCGAAATCGGCCGCTGGCTGGCCGTGAACGGCGAGGCCGTCTACGGCACGCGCCCGTGGAAGGTCTTCGGCGAGGGCCCCACGCCGGTCGTCGAGGGCAGCTTCAACGACACCAAGCGCCAGGCCTTCACCGGCGAGGATTTCCGTTTCACGTCCAAGAATGGCCTCGTCTACGCCGTGGCCCTGGCCTGGCCGGAGAACGGCCGGATGGTGGTCAAAGCCCTGGCCAAGGGAAAGGCCGTCGTGAAGGACGTTGCGCTTTTGGGTTATCACGGCCGCCTGCCTTGGATGCAGACCGCGGCGGGTCTCGAAGTGAAGCTCCCGGCGCAGAAACCCGGCGATCATGCCTTCACCCTGAAGATCGCCGCGGATTGAGGCCTGAAGCGAGCCGATGCGGAGAATGATCCCATGAACAAAAAAAGCATTTTAGAATTTCGGCTAATAACTCGGCGGGTGACGCGATGGATGCACTGTCCGCATGCGGGATTGATATTTTCGACAATTCGGGAGGCGCGGGTCAAAACCCGTGCGACGACTGAGCGGGCATGGTTTTTCGCCGAAGGCGAAAAGAGCGAGGGAGGAGCGTCGGAGCGGATTTTACACGCTGGGGAAAATACGCGTGTTTTGACCCGCGCCTCCCGAATTGTCGTTCGAGCGAGCAAGGATATGGCGCCGGAGCAGGTAAGACCCGCCGGCCTTTTCCTGGTGTCTCTCCTGGCCGGCGTCGTCCTTCTGGCGTCAGGCGCAGCTCAAACCCTGACCCAGACGCGCGAACCCGCTGTTTCCTTCTCTTGGCCGTCCAAGCCCCCGGCGGACTGTCCGTTTCCGCCTTCTACGCAGATCAAGGGCCTGGCCTTCACCGGCCGGCACGCCGAATACACCGATGCCGACACGTGGTATCCGAGCTGGGCCTCGGACGGGAAGATGTACTCGCCGTTCACGGACGGCAAAGTCGGCCCGATCAGCGTGTCCTCGGGCGGCAAGACGGCGGCCACCGGCCAGGCCGTGATCGAAGGCGACGATCCGCTCCATCTCAAGATCACTCCGTTAGGGACCTGGCCGGGCTCGCCCGAGCCCTACGAGGGTCGCTATCCCTGCGGTACGCTGGTCCACAACGGTGTCTGGTACTACGGAACGTATGCCCTTCTCAATGCCGCCTATGGCTTGAATTGGCCCGTTCTCGGGCCGACGCCCGGATTTTACATCTCCAAGGATTTCGGCAAGACCTGGACGAACCCGCCCCATACCTGCGAACCAGGCCGGGCGCTGTTCCCCGAGCCGGAAAAGAAGGGCGGCCCGGTCAAGATCGGTGCGCCCCATTTCGTTGATTTCGGAAAGAACATGGAGCATTCGCCCGACGGCAAGGCCTACCTGGTAGGGCACGGGGCGACGCAGGCGGACATGGACGACCGGGTGGCCAACCTGAGCTGGATCACGGGCGATCAGGTCTACCTGTGCCGCGTGACGCCCTCGCCCGAGACGATCAACGACGCCCGGCACTATGAATACTTTGGTGGACATGACGCCGCCGGGAAGCCCGTCTGGACCAAGGATTTCGCCCGCATCAAGCCGCTCGTCGAATGGAACAACAATATGGGCTGCGTCACCATCACCTACGACGCGCCGCTCGAAAAATACCTGATGTGCGTGACCGACGGCACCAACACCGTCTGGAAATTCAATTCCTATATTCTGGAAGCCGACGCCATCACCGGGCCCTGGCGGATCGTTGCTTATTTGAAGGATTTCGGCGTCCAGGCGTATTTCCTCAATTTTCCCTCGAAGTTCATTTCCAAGGACGGCCGAACATTGTGGCTCTGTTACGCCGCCAATTTCACCAACGGTTGGCTGGGCACGAAACTCCCGGCCGATCCCCCGGGAAGCCGCTACGGGATGTGCCTGCAGGAAGTGCGTTTGCTGAAGTCGTCGCGCGAATGAAAACCGGGAATAGAGGAAGGCGACCGGAAAATCCCGGGAACCGAAAAATCGCCGGGACACGATCCCTTTTCAATAGAAGAGGATCAGGTCTCCGATTTTCGGATCGTGTCCCCGCGTTTCCTAAGCGGAATATCAATTTATGGGGAGGATGGTCATCATGCAAAAAAAACTCCTGGTCACGATTCTCATCTTAATGGCGGCTTTCACAGCGTCGGCTTCGGCGGCCGCCGCAAAAGAATACATCCTGCTTTCGCCCGACAAAGCCGTCGAGCTGAAAGTCGCGCTGGGCCCGAATATCACTTACGCCGTTAAATATAAGGGCCGGCCTGTCGTCGTCCCGTCCGCCGTTTCCATGACCCTCGATGGGGGCCTCGTTCTGGGGAAGGATCCGCAGGTCCGCGACGAAAAGCGGCGCAGCGTGAACGATATCCTGCGTCCCGTCGTCCGGCAGAAGTCCGCGGAGATCGCCGATCGATTCAACGAGCTGACGCTCGTTTTCAAGGGCGAATATGCCTTGATCTTCCGCGCCTACGAGGACGGCGTCGCTTACCGTTTTTCGACCATGTTCGCCAAGCCGATCACGGTCGTCTCCGAGCAGGCCGAGTTCGCCTTCGGCCAGGACCGCAAGCTCTATTTCCCCGAGGAGGAGAGCTTCCAGTCTCACCAGGAGCGGATTTTCAAGTATATGTCACTGAGCGAGATCGGCGCGAAAAGGTTTTCCTCCGCGCCGGCCGTGGTCGAGATCGCCGACGGGCCGAAAGTCGCGATCACCGAGGCCGACCTCGAGGACTACGCGGGACTGTGGCTGACCGGCGCGGACGATTCGCCGTTCAAGCTCGTCGGCAAGTTCCCGGCCTATCCGCTCAAGGAACAAGTCAAGAACGACCGCGACGTTCCGGTCACCGAACGGGCGCCCTTCCTGGCCAAGACGGCGGGACGCCGCGTCTTCCCCTGGCGCGTCCTGATGATCGCGGCCAAAGACGGCGACCTGATCGAGCATCCGTTCATCTACCGCCTGGCCAGGCCGTCGACGGGGGATTTCTCCTGGATCAAGCCGGGGAAAGTGGCCTGGGACTGGTGGAACGACCTCAATGTCTACGGCGTAGATTTCCGGGCCGGCGTCAATACGGCGACCTACAAGTACTTCATCGATTTCGCCGCCAAGTACGGGATCGAGTACATCATCCTGGACGAAGGCTGGTACAAGAAGGGCGACCTGCTCACGGTCAATCCGGACGTCGACATGGACGCCATTCTCGCCTTTGGCAGATCAAAGAACGTCGGGATCATCCTCTGGACGACCTGGAAAACCCTCGAAGACCAGTTCGTGCCGGCCATGGATCAGTTCAGCCGCTGGGGAGTTGCCGGGCTGAAAGTTGATTTCATGCAGAGGGACGACCAGTGGATGGTTCAATATTATTACAAAGTCGCGGCCGAGGGCGCCAAGCGCAAATTCCTCATCGATTTCCATGGCGCCTTCAAGCCGACGGGCCTGTACCGGACGTTCCCCAATGTCATCACCAGCGAGGGCGTCTACGGCCTTGAACAATCCAAGTGGGCCCGCAACCTCACCCCCGAACACACCGTCACCCTACCCTTCACCCGCATGTTCGCCGGCCCCATGGATTTCACGCCGGGGTCGATGATCAACGGCGGCCTGCGCAATTTCCAGCCCATTTACAACGAGCCCATGAGCCAAGGCACGCGCTGCCACCAGTTGGCCATGTATGTCGTCTACGAGAGCCCGCTCCAGATGCTGGCCGATTCGCCGACCCACTACCTGCGCGAGCCCGAGTGCCTGGAGTTCCTGGCCGAGGTTCCCAGCGTTTGGGACGAGACACATGTCCTCGACGCCCAGATCTCCGATTACGTACTCGTCGCCCGGCGCAACGGCATGAATTGGTGGGTGGGGGCGATGACGGACGCGACCCCGCGCGAG
>Ga0315275_10001432_pt1 | contig 21012 bp, 19 predicted proteins | sample YL17G03_0_MG_FD_205557 | JGI IMG/M metagenome (GOLD analysis project Ga0315275, IMG submission 205557) | Sediment microbial communities from Yellowstone Lake, YNP, Wyoming, USA - YL17G03_0 | ecosystem: Environmental > Aquatic > Freshwater > Lake > Sediment | place: USA: Wyoming | collected...
AGAAAGCGGAGGATGGAAGAGAGAATGGACAAGCAGGATTTCATGTTCGAGAAGTGGTGACGGAGTAGACAAAGATCCGTGTTGGGGCACCGGGACTGCCAGGTCTTCAGCGGGCAAAGAAAATCCTTCCAGCAGAGAGGATTCCACCAGATCCCCCGGCTCATCCATATCCCAGAATGAGGCGGGAGCACCCAACATCTGCATGGCGACGCAGAAACAGAGCAGGCCGATCAGGGCGATTACGGAAGGGTGGCAATGACGGGCCATCGTTGATCTGTTCATACGTCAATCACCACAAGCGGAGCGGTTCATAACAGTTAGATGGTGCGGATAGTGCGAAAACGCTCATCTGGTTGAAAGATAGCATACCCGTGGGAAATGGCCATGACCAGGCATCGACAAAGGCTTGTTTTTCCCTATTTCCCTCCATTCCAATGGATTGCTTGTTTGAGTCGCTCGGTCTTTCATATTAAGGAGGTCTTCCAGTCCGGCGTAAAATAAGGCGAAGTCGAGATCGTGTTAAAATACGGGTTCAAATCCCGTTGGGACCACCACACCAAGCTTGCTCGTTCCGCGCGCCTCGTCCATGATTGCGCCTGGACAAAACCCTTCAGTCGGGGATTTCCCCATAATCTGCTTGCATGGTCCAGAGCCATCGAATTGAGCATGGCACCGGGATAGACACTCTCGGGAGATCTGATTACGGCCACCTCCAGTGAGGCCGGCCGCGCTCCTTAGCGCGTACATCATGGAGGGCCTCGAATTCACGTCTCTATCATCGTTCAGGATCCTGTTGATCGCGATCCACTGTCCTCGTCTCGTCAATTGTGGTGGTTCGCTGAACAGGTGATGCGTCTTATGCAACGAGATGCGGCGAAGGGCTTCCTGAGATGCAACTTCGTTGACGCCTCTATCGTTGGTTGTGTATAAAGAATGCGCCTTTCCTCTATTATTCATTTCTATGGTAGGTAGACTCTCTTATGAGCGCACGTGAATTCCGTGATGGGGCGCAAGATGGACTCGAAGCGCTTGAGCCTCTCGACCCGGAGCAGATCGGATCCTTCGACGGCCTGCTGACCGCCATGCGAAAGACAGCCTTTGGGGGCCGTCGCTTAGGCGAAGCCTACGAAGTGCTCTGGGCAATGATCGAGGATCCCGAGTGCTTCGTCGTGTTGACGCTGTCAGGGGCGATGACCATTGCTAAGATGGGCAAGATCATCAGCTCGATGATCGATCACGGCATGGTGCAATGTGTCGTTTCAACCGGTGCGTTGATTGCCCATGGGCTGAGTGAGTCGGTTGGCAAAACACACTATCGGCACCATCCGTCGATGTCCGATGAAGAGTTGTTCAAGAAGGGCTACAATCGGGTCTACGATACGCTGGAGATGGAGTCCAACCTCAACTACGTTGAGCATGTTGTCTCCCGGACGATGAAGCGGATGGAGCCCGACCAGTCCCTTTCCTCAGAAATTCTCACCCGTGAATTGGGTCAAACGCTCGCGGAAGAATATGACGGAGCGGGTATTCTCAAAAGTGCCTATGTGAAAAATGTTCCGGTCTTCATTCCTGCTTTTACTGATTCCGAGATGGGGCTGGATGTAGGAACCTGGGCCATGGGTCGAGAGCTCGATCAGGCTCGTGCACGGATAAAAGGGGGCGGTGATCTGGAGGTTCTTCGCGCGATCCATCGTTCCTGTCCTTCGTTCAATCCCTACCTCGATCTCAACAGTTATGCGGGCCACGTGATCTCGGCCAAGCGGCTTGGGATTTTTACGATTGGCGGGGGCGTGCCGCGCAATTGGGCGCAACAGGTCGGCCCCTACATTGAGATCAGCAATACGCGGCTTGGTCTCAATGTACAGCCGCCTCGATTCCACTATGGTGTGCGCATCTGTCCGGAACCGGATTATTGGGGCGGGTTGAGCGGCTGTACCTATCAAGAAGGCATTTCGTGGGGAAAGTTTGTGCCGCCGGAAGAAGGTGGGCGCTTTGCTGAAGTGTTGAGCGATGCCACGGTTGTCTGGCCTCTCCTCATGGTCGGGTTGCTGGAGCGCGCAAAAGCAAAGCGCGCTACTCGCGCATGATGGGCGCGCGCCTGTTTCGCACAGTTGCCGCCCTGTTGCTGCTGTTTCTCGTGCATCTGACTCAGGCTGGTGCTGGGTCGGTCACGGACGACGGACGAATCAGAGGGCGCGCCGACGCGCCGATCACCTTGATCGAGTATTCTGATTTTACGTGCGGGTACTGCGTGAAGTTCTTCAAGGAGACTTGGCCGCGTTTGCAGGCCAAATACATCGATGCGGGCAAAGTGAGGTTTGTCTACCGCGACTATCCTCGAGCGGACCAGGGGGTTGGTGTTGAGGCCGCAGTGGCGGCGCGCTGCGCCGGAGCCCAGGGTCGCTATTGGCCGATGCACGATCGGCTCTTCAGCGGAGGAGGCCGGTTAGATTCGGGATCGTTTAAAGGCTATGCGAAGGTGATTGGCTTGGATCAGACGGCATTTGCCAAGTGTTTCGACGAGCGTCAATATCTCGAATCCATTTTCCAGGATCGTCAAGAGGCGAACCGGTGGGGGTTTCATGGCACCCCCGGTTTTATTTTGATGCGAACGGTTGGTGGGCCCACTGAGAAAGAGCCGGCGATCGCAATTCCCGGCGCAGTCCCGTTTGACGAGTTTGCCGAGGAGATTGATCGCATGTTGGCCACTGCCCCGCGCTCCCAGGGAGCTCCCACGGAGCCTTATGGGTCGACGGCGGTAGCCAAGAACAGTCAGTCCATCATTCACTAAGGATTACCCTATGTCTGCAACACAATCGTTTTGGTCTGTTCCGCAACGCGCGGGGGAACCTGCCTACTGGGTCTGTATGTCGTGCTTGTCAGAGGCCTTCTATCTCAAGGTGCCGATGCCGGATTGTCCGACGTGCCACGGCGTCTCGACCTATGAAGCCTTCACGCTTGAAGCGATTCGTGATTGGGGCACAGAGGACCTGATTGCCAAAGCCGGTATCGCGCAGCAAGCGGCCGGTCTTGAGCCTGTCCCTACAGCATCGGTAAAGTCTGCCGACTAAGTCTTCACCACCCTCGGAGCGTTTCCCGTGCAGGGACCACGTCCATTTTTAATTGGAGGCCTGTGGCGGCACGGGGAGACCGTTGTCCCTGTGAACAATCCGTTTACGGGCCAGCGACTTGCCGAGGTCTCGAATGCGAGTTCCGCCGACGCGGAGGCTGCGATCCAATCGACGGTTGATGCCGCCGCTGTGATGGGCGCCCTGCCGTCCCACGCACGTTATCAAGTGTTGCAAAAGATCGCAGGCGGGCTCTATGACCGACGCGAGGAATTTGCCCGCCTGATGATGGCTGAAGCCGGCAAGCCAATCGCCGACGCGAAGCGTGAGGTGAGTCGGGCCGTGCAGACATTCACCATTGCGGCGGAGGAGGCGAAGCGCATTCCTGGCGAGGTGATCCCCCTCGACTGGACGCCGGGGACGGATTCCCATCTCGGCATTCTCCGTCGGGTTCCGATCGGTCCGGTGCTCGGGATCACCCCCTTTAACTTTCCCCTGAATCTTGTGGCCCACAAGGTCGCGCCGGCTCTGGCCGCCGGCAATTCCATCCTCATCAAGCCGGCGCCACAGACACCCCTGACCGCATTACTCTTGGGCGAAGTGGTCCTGGATGCCGGACTTCCTCCTGGCGCACTCAACATCCTGCCCTGTGACAACAGGGTGGCAGAACAGCTCGTCGTCGATCCTCGGTTCAAACTCCTGAGCTTTACCGGCAGCGCCGCCGTGGGATGGATGTTGAAGGCCAAGTGCGGGAAAAAGAAAGTGGTGTTGGAACTCGGCGGGAACGCGGGCGTGATTGTGGAGCCTGATGCCGATCTCGAGATTGCCGCACAACGTTGCGCGGTCGGCGGGTTCGGGTATGCCGGTCAGACCTGCATCTCCGTTCAGCGAATCTTTGTCCATCATTCCATCGCAGACCTTTTCACCACGAAGCTGCTGTTACAAGTCGCACGTCTGAAAGCCGGCGATCCGAGCGACGATGCGACGGTAGTCGGACCGTTGATCGATTCGACCGCAGCCCTTCGTGTCGAGGTGTGGGTCGAGGAAGCCGTGTCGCAGGGGGCGCGGGTGCTTCTGGGCGGCAAACGCACGGGCTCGGTGATGGAGGCGACCGTGCTTTCGCACGTCACGCCGACGATGAAAGTTTCTTGCCAGGAAGTGTTTGGACCGGTGGTGACCGTGACCCCCTACCGCCATTTCGGTGAAGCGATCACGGCGCTCAACCAGTCCGACTATGGTCTCCAAGCCGGGGTCTTTACCCAGGATGTGAATAAAATTTTCCATGCTTTTCGGCACCTTGAAGTCGGGGCTGTGCTGGCAAACGAGATCCCGACATTTCGCGCCGACCACATGCCTTATGGGGGCGTAAAGGATTCGGGGGTGGGGCGTGAAGGGGTTCAGGCCGCAATCGAGGACATGACCGAGCCTCGCATGCTGGTGTTGAACCTGAAACCACCTGTCGGAGCCTAGAGAAAAAATGTCGCAGGATATTGCGAAGCTGCGCCAATCTTGGTACAACAGCGACCCTGTGCCTACATGAGGCTTACTGTGGGCGTACATTTCAGCTAATGAGGCGTCCGTCGCCCGGTTGGTCGGACGAAGTAAGGAGAAGAGACGATGGTACCTACGCAGATGTTTCTGACGCGAGGCGTTGGAGTCCACAAAGAAAAGTTGGCCTCCTTCGAGCAAGCCTTGCGTAGTGCCGGCGTCGCTTATTGTAACCTCGTCACGGTGTCGTCGATTCTTCCGCCGAATTGCAAAATTGTCCCGCGTGCGCGCGGCGAGAAGTTGTTGAACCCTGGTGAAATCACGTTCTGTGTGATGGCGCGGTCAGAAACGAATGAACGGAATCGCCTCGTCTCCGCATCGATCGGGTTGGCGATTCCGACGGATCGTCGCACCTACGGGTATCTGTCTGAGCACCATGCGCATGGCGAAACCGATGAAGAGACGGGTGAGTACACGGAAGACTTGGCGGCGCAGATGTTGGCCACGACGCTCGGGGTCGAGTTCGATCCGAACATTGCCTGGAAAGAACGGGAACAAGTCTTCAAAATGGCCGGCAAGATCGTTCGGACCCTCAACATTACCCAGTCCGCTGTCGGGAAACCCAATCGCTGGACGACGGTGGTGGCGTTGGCCGTGTTCATCCCGGAAGAAAATATTCCGAAGCGGCGTCGGTAGCCCTGCCTAGTGAGTATACGCCCATGACGCTTCCCGCCGGATGGGAAGGTATCGACCAGAATTTCCTCGGGCTCGAAGAGCCGTGGTGCCATCCTGATCAAGCGGGCGTCTTCGTTCTGCCTGCGCCCTACGAACACACCTCTAGCTATGTGCTGGGTTCCGATCGAGGCCCGTCAGCGATCATCGAGGCGTCTCAACAAGTCGAGTTGTACGACGAAACACTCCAGTGTGAGCCCTATCGAGAGTGGGGTGGGGTTGCCACCATTCGTTCGCTCGAACTTGACGGCAAAGTCGATCAGCAAGCGGTGGAATCGATTGAGGCCTTTGTCACTCCCCATGTCGGGACTGGGCGGTTTGTTGTCACCTTGACCGGAGAACATACTGGCGCGCTTGGGGCCATCAGAGCCCATGCTCGACACTATCCTGATCTGTGCGTGGTGCAAATCGATGCGCATGGCGATTTGCGTAAGGCCTACCAGGGGAACCCATATAGCCACGCCAGCGTGATGGCCCGTGTGGTGGACGGCGGATTGCCGTTGGTCCAAGTCGGTATTCGTTCCATTTCTCCCGAGGAAATTGAGCGCATTAAGAGCACCGATCGAATTGCCACGTTCTTTGCCGCTGACATTCTTGACCCGTCCGGCCCCTACGAAGGCAAGGCCTCCCGTTGGGTTCCCGAGGTGGTGAAGGCCTGTCGCGGGCCGGTCTATCTGACTTTCGATTGTGACGGGCTTGATGCCTCGCTGGTCCCTGCGCTCGGCACTCCCGAGCCCGGTGGGTTGGGGTGGTACGATACGGTGAACCTCGTGACAGCTTTAGCCAATGGACCTGGTATCCTCGGGATGGATATTAGCGAGATTGCCCCGATTGATGGGTTTGTCGCACCCCAGTTTTGTATCGCCCGCTTGATCTACCGCATGCTTGGACGGATCAAAGCGGGCCGTCGCGTTCACTGAAACGGCATACCCACCCTGTGACCGATAAGCTTCGCATCAACAAGTTTTTTACTCACCACGGTATTTGCTCTCGGCGAGAGGCCGATCGCCTGATCGAATCCGGTCGCGTGACCATCAATCAGCGGGTGGCCTGCCTGGGAGATCAAGTCGGTTCTGAGGACGTCATCGCGCGAGACGGCCAGGTGATTCCCTGGGGGACAGCCTCGCTCTATATCAAGTATTACAAGCCGGTGGGTGTGACGACGACCAGTGAGTCGCATGTGCCCCGTAACATCATCGCGGAGATCGGCCATCCGGAGCGGATCTTTCCAATCGGGCGACTCGACAAGGACTCCTCCGGCCTCATTCTTCTCACGAACGACGGGGACATCGTAAACGAGATTCTACGAACCGAGCACGGGCATGAACGGGAATACGAGGTGTTAGTCGATCATCCATTCGATCAGGCGTTCATCGACCGCATGGCCCAAGGAGTCGATATTCTCGACCGTCCGACCAAACCCTGCCGGATTGAACGGCTCGGTCCCGCACGGTTCCGCATCATCCTCATCGAAGGACGCAATCGACAGATCAGGCGCATGTGCCAAGTCTTGGGGTATCGGGTGCTCATGTTGCATCGTGTCCGGATCATGCATGTGACGCTTGATGGATTAGTCTCCGGAGAGTGGAAACCGCTCACCGAAGAGGAACGTGTGCAGCTCTTTCAGGCTGTCGGACGGGGGAGTAGTCAGGGTGATACGCGGATAGGATGACCCGGAAGCAAACTACTCAGAAAGCAGTGTAGGGCGTGGGGTGTCACCGGCCAGTGGAAGCGGGATGGGGATGTGGCTGGGATTGATCTCAGGCTCGTCCGGGCCGCCAGTCTGACGGGAGGCCCCTCCGCGCTGCCTGGAGAGAAAGAGATTCAGGAAGGCGATGAAAAAACTTCCACCGACGAGCAGCAGGCTCGTGCGTTGGATCGCCTTCGTACCTTCATCACGCATATCTTTCGCCACGTCTGCCACGGTGTCCAGCAGTCGATCAAGCGCCAGACTGACTTGAATCATTTTCGGGCCTGCGTTGTCGGAGGCGTGCTCTTCCGCTTTCCGCCTGATGACTTCCCGTTCTGTCGGTGAGACGGCCGTCCATTCCTGCGTCAAGAGTTGCACGGTCGTGCTTGCCACGGAAAAGTACTGGTCGAGACTACGCCGGACCGCCTCGATATCTTCAGGCTCACTGCGTCCGCTCCGTGATACGCGGAGCCCTGCGGCCGCATAACGGTCCACCGCATGCTGAATTCTCGCACGTTGTGCGGGCAAGGATTCCGTGATCCGCTCGAAGTCCTTCTGGCTATCCGCTTCGAGGGCGCGGATGATGGTGTTCCGGTATCGCATGACATCCGCAGAAATGTGGGCAAGATCGGTGGCCCCGAGCGTGTACTCGGTATACATGATCCGCAGGTCTTGGTCGACGCTGCTCAAGGCTTGTCCGCTCAGCCAGCCCAGGCCGGCGATCAGCAGGCTGATGAGCAGTTGCGAGGCGCTCGGGCGAAATGATCGAACAAGGTTTGTGAGCCCCACCGTGTTCCTCCACTTAATCCAGAATAATTCGCCGGTCGACGTGCGGCGTGAGATTCGGATCGTTCGACACAAAGATCACCGACCAGGGTTCGTCTTTTGAGCAGATCCGCCGTAAGACAGTCTCGCGCATGGTGGGTTGCATGTTGTGGATGATGCCGTCAAAGATCAGAATTTGCGGACGGGCTAGGATCGCACGTGCGAGCAAGATCCGTATGATATGCGTCGGGGCAAGGATTTTCCCGGGGGCTCGGATGTGGGTCTTGAGTCCCTGTGGGAGTGCGTCGACGTCTTCTTCCAGTTCGGTGAAGCGCAAGGCCCACCGCACGTCGCTGTAAGGAATGTAGGATCGGCCCAGGACGATATTATCCTCGATCGTGCCCTCAAACAGTGTGAGCTGGGAGTCGATCATGAATCCTCGACAACGATTGATCGCCTGAAGATCGAGGTGGCGAAGGTCCACTCCGTTGTAGCGAAGGACGCCGCCGGTCGGCGTTTCCAGGCCTGCCAAGACTCGTGCGAGCGCCGTTTTGGCTGTTGTTGTACTGGCGTAGACGCCGATCTTTTCGCCAGGGGTGATTTCAAGATTAAACTGCTCGAAGATTGGCGGCATTCCAGGGTGGATGACCGCGAGGTCTTTGCAGGTCACGCGAATACCGTGAATAGTTGGATCCGGCAGCGGGACGGACAGGGTGGCGGAGGCTTGGTCCTTCGGAAGCGAGAACAGAAAATCAAGCTCGTTCAAACCGGTTAAGAAGTAATAAATGTGTCCCATGCGTTTGACGACGGCATCGAAACTCAAGAGGAGACCGCTGACGACGACCTCGGCTGCCACCAGTTGTCCAAGCGTCAACTGGCCGATGGACAGCAACCACCCGGCGGTGGCGAGGAGTCCGCTGTGGGCGACGGCTTGCCAGCCGACAGATCCCAAGTACTGGCGAATCAGAACGCCGAATCGAGTTTGTCTGGTCTCGACGTAAGAATGGACTAACTCGTCGGTCCTTTGCATCAGCAGCGCTTGGCTGTCCGTGGCTTTGAAGTGCAGCAGATTGTAAGAGATCTCCTGCAACCAGTGCAGGGTCTCATACTTCGCCTGTGACATGTCGATGGTGGCCTTGAGTCCTCCGTGCGACATGAGAAAAAAGACGACGGTGAATCCTGCCAGCAGCAGTGCGTTATAGAGCAAGAAGTACGGATGATAAAAGACGAGGATGGTCATGCCCACTGCGCCGCCCACGATGACATTGATCAGGTCAACGAGGAGCACAGAGAGCGCCCGTTGCATAAAGACCGTCTCCATGAAGTAATTGGCATAGCGGGGCTTGAAACCTAAAAATTGCAAATGGGGCAACTGTTGGGCCATTCCGAGGGCAACGCGGGCGAAGATCCGGCGCTCCAACACCTCGACGGCGTAGAACTGCAAGGCACGAAACGCTCCGACAAACAGGAGCCCGGCCACCATCACTCCCGCGAGGGTCACAATGGTGATGGGCTGAATGGCGAAGGCAAACGTGTTGACGAGCTCTTGGACTGTGAGAGGGACGATGAGCGAGAAGAGTCCAATGGCGAGCGAATACGAGAAGATCAGGGCGAGGATCCGCCGTTCCAAGCGGAAGAGGACGCCCAGGCAGCCGAGCATCGACTGAAACAGGCTTGGTTGGTTACCGACCTGACCTTGCACGGATTCCGCCTTCTTCCTCAGTTCGGTCACGCCCCCCGTCGCACCGTCTGGCCAGAGTCAGGATAAGACGCCTATGGGAACAGGCGCCTACCTCACTCACGCTATCAAAGCACAGAAAGAAAAGCCACTTCTTCTGCATCAATCTCTTGCACGATACGTGACGGGCGTCGCGAACGGCGTTGTCCGCGCCCAAGCTCCGATAGCCCACTGGTACAAGGCCTGGGCTTTCTGATAGTCCGCCTTGGCGCGGATGACCTGGCTTTCTGAATCGACCGAATTCCGTTCCCGCAAGTTGACGAAGAGGACGCTGGTTGCCCCCAAGCTAAACCGGAAGCGCTCCCCCTCTTCGAGCGTTTTGGCCAGGCGGAGCGATTCAGCCGCGGCCGCCACCCGCTCCTTGGCTCGTTCGAGCGCGGAGAGGGCATTGTCGACGTCGACGAGCACTTGCTGCTCGCGGTACTGCTGCATGAAGACGAATCGATCCGCCTTGCCTTGCGCTTCCAGGACTTCACCGCGGCTCTTCCGCTGGAGGATCGGAATCTTGAGTTCCAGCCCAAAGCTGTAGCCGAGGCCCAACACGAACTTCTCCGGCGATCGGGCTGGCGCTGCCTCCGCATCCAGGCTCGGGAGGAGATTATTTTTGGCCAGTTCCAGGTCGATATTGTTGAGTTTGGCCTCGATGCCGATTTCCTTAATCTCCGGGCGATCGATCTTGGCTTGGAGTTTATGGGCCTGGATGGTGTCAGGCGCCGGCACCAGCATTTGCGACGGGAAATCAGGGGCTCGTTCCAGTGGTGGAGTGACGGGTGCGTTATTGTCCCAGAGGAACATGGACAGCTTCAGTTGTTCTTGCTCCACTAGGCGATGCACGGCGATCGCCACCTCGCGCCGCCGCTGGACTTCCTGATTGGCCTCGACGACGTCAAGCGGCGCGATGGCTCCTGCTTTGGCACGGCCTTCGACCTGTCTATACCGATCCTCGGCAACTCCCACTGCCCGGCGCTGCACTTCTGCGAGCTTCACCGCGGTGACCCAATCCCAAAACTGTGTGGTGGCCGCGAGGAACAGGTCTTGTCTCATTTGGGAGATCTGCACCTCCGCTCGTGGATTGGCCAATTCTGATCGCTGGAGTTCGGCGTTTTCGGGGTTCATCATCAATCCTTTGAGGAGGGGAAAGAATGCCCCTAGGACGACCTGGTTCCTGTTGTTGTTGAATCCGAGATCAGGAATCACGGCCGGTCCTCCGATGACGTCGCGGATACCGGCGCTGCCACGGAATCCCCACGGATGGCGAGCTTCGAGAACAGTGTCGTTGAACCCTTTGGTTTGTGTGCCAGCCGTTGGGTTGGAACTCGAAATGAATCGTTCGACTTCCGTAGCATTGATGAGGATTGGCTCAAAAGCGCCTAGCGCTTTGAGCATTTTACCGCGTGCCATCACTCTCTCCGTACCCGCTCCTCTGAGGAGTGGATGAGAGCGATCGATCCAGGCTTGAATTTCTTCCACACTTAAGGGAATCGGGGGAAGCGATTTCGATTTCACCGTGTCTCCCGCAGAGGCGGGGAGGGGACACAGCCCGATTATTCCCAGGAGCAGAACGACCGGAAGGTAGTGACTGGAATTCATGGGACACACTCCTTTCGTCAGATGGGCGAGAGGCCGCTATGAAGGCTAGAGCCTTCGGGGTACGGCGATGTCGATTGTGGTGAAGGCAAACTGAGACGAGACAGAACGTGCCGAGCCGCGATTACTTCGCACCTCGCCCTGCTTTCGGCATGAGGGTATCGATAAGGGTTGGTGGGCGCTCTTGATAATCCGGCGGGAAGAGGTTGAAGCGCCGCCAGAGTTCGTACCACAGGGGGACTCGGTTCAAGATGACCCATCCCATAGCTTTGGTTCCCTGGCGGACATGTTCCTGTGGGGGCCAGGTCCGATCGTCGGGATCCGGGACCACCCAGAAACGAAAGTTTCCCTTGCCGTCGTCGACTTGGTCGATGACTTTGATTAATCCGCCATAGGTGCCAGCCATGATCTCCGGCCAGGCTGGGAGAGGAATGGCCGGAATCCCATAGAACAAGACGCGAACTTTGCGCCCCACGTTGAGGAGCGGGGCGTCGATCCCGTCAGCCACCATCTCAATGGCTTTGTCGGCACTCGCCGGGGAAATCTTCACGAGTTTGTCCCCGGGACGGACGGTTTCACCGGCCCCGGCTTCAGCCATCTTCACCACGGTGCCATCGATCGGGGCGAGGATGCGGCCGGCGAGCCGGCGTTGTTCCGCGTTGGACATCCGCAATGAGACATCGGCAAGCTGATCGGTGGCTTTCGCCGCTTCGCCGACGGAGGCATCACGGGCCGCTTCTGCGTCGAGCAATCGTTGCAGGACTTCGGCGCTGACCTGGTCACGGCCGAAGCTGAGAGCCTTCATCGCCTGTCCTGCGCCCTTGAGGTTGGACTGTGCCCCTGACAGATCGGCTTTGGTGGCGAGCGCCGATTGGATGGTCAACTCGAGTTCGCGTTGTGAGACGAGGCCCTGTTCCGCTAACTGTTTGTGCCGGTCCACGTTCAGCTCGGCTGTCGCGACTGCAATTTTTGCTGCTTCGACCTTCTGGTAGGCTTCCCGCACCTTATTTTCCGATTCGATCACGCGCGCCTGAGCGGATGGGACCGCGGACTTGACGAGATTCTGCATCTCCTTAATCCGTTTATCCAATTGTTCGGCGCGCGATAGTGCAGCCTTACGATTTTGGTCCAGTGCTTTACGTCGTTGGTCCAGAAAAGACAGGAGGTCCGGAGACATGAAGTTGGGATCGTAGTCATCCAATTCAAGAATGAGATCGCCTTGCTTGACACGCACCCCCTCAAAGATGTGCCATTTCTTGATCCGTCCGGTGATCTGCGCTTCGACATCTTGCGGACGTTCGTAGGGCGTATAAGCGGACAGCTGTCCGCTGACGGTAATCGTCTGGGTCCAGGGCACGAAAGCAATGATCAAGAGAAACAGCAGCACCAGCTTCATGGCGAGGCGTGAGGAAAATCGAAGGCGTTCGGGGATTTGGACTGCTTCCCAGGACTGAAGCTTTGCCGAGGTCGCAAGTTCGTCGATGGCGATCTCATCCAGACCGGTGTCGCGTTGGACGAGGGAGCGGACTCTGTTTCGCAAATCCTTTGTGAAGTGCGCCACCGAACTCTCCTCGACAGAGGCAGGGGAACTACTACATGATGTCCATCATAGTGGAAAGCGGCTTACCCGGTCAATTTCTCTGCGGAAACCGGTTTTTGTGGTGGGGGCGAGCTTGACCATCAGGCAGAGAATCGCTAAGGTGGGGGCTCCGTTGAGAGCCATGAGCCAGAGAGCCGTGGGAGAAGGGCCCCGCATATATATGCCTCGTCTCAGCAGAAAACCACTAGTACAATCACGGCGGCGAGGAACGGAGCGTTCGCATCCCTTGGTCGGGGTGTTAGGCGGAAGCAAATCCGATTTTCCGATCTTAGAAAAGGCCGTTGCGATCCTGACAGGTCTCGGGATTCCAAACGAATTGATGGTCGTCTCCGCGCACCGGACTCCGGATCGCTTGTTCGCCTATGCAGAGGAAGCTCCTGGCCGGGGGATCGAAGTCATTATTGCCGGTGCCGGCGGGGCGGCCCATCTTCCCGGGATGCTGGCTGCGAAGACGCATCTGCCGGTCATTGGGGTTCCGATTCCGACGGAGAACCTTCGCGGACTGGATTCGCTCCTCTCCATCGTGCAAATGCCAAGGGGGATTCCTGTCGCTACGGTGGCCATCGGAGGGGCGGAGAATGCCGGTTTGCTTGCGGCGCAAATCCTGGCGGGTCGGTATCCAGCGATTGCCGCCCGCGTGAAACTATTCCGTAGGACACAGACGGACAGCGTGCTCCAGTCTCCTGAAGCGAAGGGCCTGGTGACCGGAACGAAAGCTCCCGGCCGTCCGAGTCGCCGGTCGTGAAGGCAGTCGTCATCGAGCCAGGATCTGTCCTGGGCGTCTTGGGCGGTGGACAATTGGGCGCCATGTTCACCATGGCGGCACGCCGTCTCGGCTATCACGTCGCTGTCTGGGACCCGGATCCAGAGGCGCCGGCTCATCGTGTTGCCACGCACAGCTTTCCCGTTCCGTTTACCGATCAGCACGTTCTTGTGCGATTTGCCAACCTGGTCAGCGTCGTGACCTATGAATGGGAAAATATCCCAGCGGAGCTCTGTCGAGCGTTGGAGCAGCGGAAGCCGGTTCGTCCGTCGAGTGCCGTCCTAAGCGTGATTCAGGATCGCCTAAAACAAAAGGGGTTCTTGGCTTCCAACGGATTTTCCGTCCCTCCATTCGCCAGCCTGACCGCTCCCGATCAATTGGCAGCGACCGTCCGACAGGTTGGGTATCCTGCCCTCTGTAAGACGGCCACGGCCGGTTATGACGGTAAGGGACAGTGGAGAATCCGCCGAGAGTCCGATGTCTGGGAGGTGGAACGGGCATTATCGGAATCCGCTCGCCCTGGCATGCGATGGATCGTGGAGTCCTTTGTGCCGTTTGAACGGGAACTTTCGATCCTGGTGGTCCGTGGATCTGACGGACAGAGTTGCACCTATCCGTTGGCTGAGAATGAGCATGAAGAGGGGATTCTTCGAACCACCAAGGTGCCGGCTCCAGGATCTTCAATTGTGGCCGAGCGTGCGGCCGCTCTTGCGCTTCAGGTCGTGGATCGTCTGGAAGGGGTCGGGGTGTTTTGCCTCGAATTGTTTCAGCTGCCCGGCGGGGAACTTCTCATCAATGAAATTGCTCCGCGGCCCCATAACTCTGGCCATTACACGCTTGATGCTTGTAGCGTGTCCCAGTTTGAGCAGCAGGTTCGTACAACAAGTGGGATGCCACTCGGTGAAGTGCGTTTGCTGAGCCCAGCTGTCATGGTAAACCTCATCGGGGACGATGCTGCGACCATTATGAAGGGCTTAGGCTGTCGAACCCTGCTGGAAATTCCCGGTGCGGTGCTCCATCTCTACGGCAAACGCGCGATTCGTCGCGGTCGCAAGATGGGACATGTCACGTTCCTCGGCGAGACGCTCACCCTCGCACTCGATCATGCAAAGCAATTTCGTGAGGGTCTGGCGAACGGTCTTACCCTGTCTGTGTAATCTCCTTCATTCATCTATATCGTTCCTGTCCGGCATCAACCGACAGGATGCTGCGAGCAGGATCGACCTGTCTCTTACGCAGCATTATCCAGGCAAACCCAATCTGTGAGCCGTTTTGGGGCCGGCCCGCGTCGTTCTATTTTGTGACCTGCTGTAGGGAGATGGATCAAACGGTTCAGCTTCGCAGGGCATAGACTACGGGAAACAGGTGGTTTTGCCCTGTCGGGATCGGTACAGGACTTGCTTCACTCCGAGTCTTCGGTAACCCAAGTAGGAGATCATAGGTATGAGCAGTCTCGCTTTCCCCTCTGAGAATCATGCCGAGCTGGCCTCGGCAAATTCGTATCACGACAGTGCGATTTCGCGTCCACGATATGTTGTGCTTCAGTCGCTGATTGGCGTCATGTTGGCTTGCCAGCTATTGTCCGGGGCGGAGCTGATCGCAAACCGGCTGATGAGCGAGATGATTGTCGGCGGGTTGGCGGCGATGGTCCTCTGCCTGCTGTGTGTGCCGCTCTCAACCCTACAGGCCACGTGGTTCAGCGGGGCCCTGATCGGGATCGATACGCTGTTCGTCACCACGACAATCTACCTTTCGGGTAACGCCCGGTCGGATCTCTATCTGTCGTATTTTATGCTCATGCTCATTGCCGCCTCGGTGCGCCGGCTCTCCCATGTCATTGCGTTCTCTCTGTTGCTCTGTGCCGGCTATGGCGTCATCCTCTATCAAGGGGTCGCACAAACTGGTTCTTTGTCGGTCGGGCATCTGCTGGGAGTGCCGGTTCTGTTGGTGATGGCGACGTTCTACGGGCTCGCGCTGCAAACGATCGGGGCTGAACGGCAACAAAAAACACTATTACTGGGGAGTATTGAGGTTCTGAAAAAAACTGAACAGGCCTTGCAAGCGTCGCGCGATCAGTTGGAGGTCCGTATCAAGGGTCTAAAGAGCGATCTCTCGCGGGCGAATGAGCATGTCAGGCAGGAGAAGAAGGAACGACAAGGCCTCGAGCAGCAATTGCATGAGGCGCAGAAGATGGAAGCGATCGGTCGGATTGCCGGGGGGATTGCCAACGAACTCAGTCATCTCGTTTCGGTGATCGGGAGGCAGACGGGCGTGGTCCTATCCCGCCTCAAGTCAGACGACCCACTCTATAGGCCGGTCGATGACATATTTCGAAGCGGGGGGCAGGCTGCAGCCTTGACCGCTCAATTGGCTGGGGTTGGCCTCCACGACGGCCACTTCCAACAGGTGCTTTCGGTTAAGGCCGTGCTGGAGGAGATTCGTGGAGTGATTAGAGGGCTGCTACCCGCACCCATTGATCTGGATATGATCATTGAAGATGCGCCAATGGATGTCGAGGTTGATCGTGAAGGACTCGAACAGGTCCTGCTTCATCTTGCGGTGAATGCGCGGGATGCCATGCCAAATGGTGGTCGGCTCAGGATTGAAGCGAAGCAGGCGTTCCGTGGGCATGAGAGTGAGTCTGTGAATGGAAGGGGAGGGCATCAGTCCAAGGTGCTGATTCAAGTGAGCGATACAGGAGGCGGGATGAGCATAGAGACCCAGTCGCACATGTTTGAACCATTTTTCTCCACAAAGGAAATGAACGTGGGACTTGGACTCACTGCGGTTTATGGCATTGTGAAACAAAGTGCAGGCCAGGTTGATGTTGTCAGCCAGCCTGGCCAGGGCACCGTGGTACGGGTGATGCTTCCCTTCGCAGGACAGGGCCGGTCGCCTGTTCCAGCAATCCTGGCAAAGGTCTCAGCCAAAGGCCAGGAAACGATTCTGCTGGTGGAGCCGAACGAGATTGACCGTAAGCTCGCGCTCTCTACGTTGTTACGGCATCGTTATCAGGTTTTAGAGGCGGGCTCGTCCGTTGAAGCGTTGCTGCTCTCGCAGCAACATCCGGGAGCCGTCCATGTGGCAGTTAGCGATCTCATTATGCCGGAGATCGGTGGGCGTGACTTAGCCAGGCGGTTGCTGAAGCAACACCCGATGATGAAGCCGCTCTTTGTCTCTGGGTATGACGACGAGGCGATGGTGTCTCACCGCCTCAACCCGCGATATCTCTTGAGGCGTCCCTATCGACAAGCTGGGCTGGTGGAAAAAGTGCGTGAGCTGTTGGATGCGTGACGATGTTCCTTGGGGTGTCTTTGGTGAGCGCTAGCTGTCCCACCGGTCTCTCCGGCTTGGTGCAAAGAAGGACACGTCCCGGCGTTTGAATAGACCAATCAGTGCCATCCCAGCGAGAAACCCCCCAATATGGGCGAAGAATGCTACGCCTCCGCCCGTGCTGCCGATGCTCATTCCCCCGCTCAAGAGTTGCATCACGAACCACATGCCAAGGACGACACCCGCTGCCACTCTCGTTGTGCCCAGTCCGGGGATCAGAACCAGCACGCGGGCTCGTGGGAACAACAGCACATAGGCTCCTAAGACACCGGAAATGGCGCCGCTTGCTCCGACCATGGGAACAGACGAGGACGGATCGGTCAGGGCGTGGCTCAAGGCGGCCAGAATCCCGCATGTGAGGTAGAACGCGACGTACTTCGCATGTCCCATGACGTCTTCAATGTTGTTCCCGAAGACCCAGAGGTACAGCATATTTCCGATGAGGTGCATCCAGCCGCCGTGGAGAAACATACTCGTGATCAACGTGGCGTAGGGGGGAATGGCCACGCTCATTTCAGGGAGGTTGGCCTGCCCGAATACGAGGGCCGGGATTGCCCCGTACTGAAAGACGAACGTGTCTCCTGAGCCGGCGGGGAGGTTTACCTGGTAGAAAAATACGAGGACGCAGGCCGCGATACAAGCGATCGTAACCACCGGCGTCAGTTCGGTCGGGTTGTCGTCGTGCAGAGGGATCACGGTGCCATCACGTGGAGGGAGATCGGCGCCGGTCGATGACCGATCGGGGCAGTGCCGGGTTATCCGGCAAGGTGCCATCAGGGCCAAGCAGGACTGAAAACCCTGCGGCATGCGTATGGCCTCCACCACCGAAGGAGGCGGCAATGGCCCCCACGTCAGTTCCGTCCTCTCGCGAACGCATGCTGTAATAACGGCGTCCATCGCGATCGTGCCACATGACGCAGAACGGATGTTCCGCGGACAGGCGTTCGCCGATCTGACTGGTCAGGACCGCGCTTTGGACCGACGGCACGACGGCTCCGTGAAAGTCGATCAACATGGCCTGCGCAGCGAGCTTACTCACGAGTTCGTTTTCATAACGTAGGATGGCTCGACCCTCCTGTTCCAACTCCTTCTGCTTGAAGTTGCTCCAGAGGTGATAATCGAATGGATAAGAGGCAATGGCCGCATTGATTTCCCGGCTGGAGGGGAGTGTCCAGGTCCAGAGGTCCTTATCTTGGATATAGTTGAGGAGCCACGGCGTCGGCTGATCATGTGCCCACTCCCAGGCTAGGACCGCTCCGGACTTCTTCATGTCGAAATACGCATAAGGAAGGCCGATGAGGGCATTTTCCGCGGTGATGTGATGATCGAGCACGAGGAGCGCCTGCGTCTGAGCGGCCATAGTTTCCAGGGTTTCTCGGGCATAGCTGAAATCGACGATGACGACTCGTTGGTCCTGTAGCTCTGCGGGAGGAGGATTCCCGTGTTTGACGGGAATGAACCGAACTGTGGGATATTGACTCCAGATCGCCCAGGCGGCGCCGAACCCATCGGCACAATCGGCGTGATAGAGAACGACTGTGGGGGGTCCAGAGAAGGGGTGCTGTGTGCGAGAATCAGCCATCGTGGCGGAGCATACCATGATGCTCTGCTGAGACTAAAGCGTCTTTGTGAGGAGAGGTCAGAGTGCGTTGAGATGGTCGATCAACTGACGCAACCGGCTCGCGCTCCGGCGGTTGGAGATAAAGGTCAACCGAGGCAAGTCCCTCAGATCCGGCTCGTCGAGTTCTTCGGGGAGAGGCCCACGCAATTCGAAGGTGCCCTCAGATAACAGATCGCCAAACGCTTCATGAAGGCCGGCCACTTGTTCGGGGGAGATACTCGTTTTCAGCCGCATGGCCAATAGCCGGCCCACATATCGAATGGAGTGGAATCGGCGGTAAAAACTCCTAATCTCATCGATCGCGTCGTCGACGGACGTGGTGATTTTGAACAGGCTGAGATCTTCAGGGTTGATCAGTTTACGGGCCAAGAGTTGGCGTATGACGAAAGCGTACCATTCGTCCCAGTAGTCGCAACCGGGAGCCTGGAGACACACGATCGGCTGGGGATCACTCTTGCCGGTTTGGGCGAGGGTCAAAATTTCAAAACCTTCATCATGCGTCCCGAAGCCGCCTGGGAACAATGCAATGGCGTTTGCTTCTTTCTGAAAGATTAATTTGCGAGTGAAAAAGTATTTGAACGTGACGAGCTTAGGGTCATCGGCGATTGTGGTATTCGGGCCTTGTTCGAAGGGGAGCATAATATTGACCCCGAAGCTGTTCTCGCGTCCAGCACCCTCCTGGCACGCGCGCATGATCCCGTCGGCCCCCCCGGTAATGACCATGAACCCTTCCTCGACAATCTGACGGGAAAACTGGAAGGCCATAATATAATTCGGATCATCCGAGGCGGTGCGGGCCGAACCGAAGATGCTGACCTTGCGTCGATCGCGGTAGTCCTGAAAGACGCGGAAGGCGTGACGCAGCTCTTTCACGGCGCGGTTGACGATCTTGAGGTCCAGGGCGGCGAGATGAGAATCGTGGAGCCGCAGCATCCCGACCAGGAGTTCCTTCATGACCGCGGCCTGCAGGTCGTCTTCCGGACTATCCAGCAGGAGACGAATTTGGTTGAGCAACTCTTCGTTCGAGGGGAGGGGACGGGAACGGGAACGAGAACGACTCTGGGAGGTCTTCATTGGGTTATCCATATGCGGTTATGATTCCATCTTGGGTAGAAAAATACTATCAGGTGATCGTCTGTGGGTCAAAAGAACGGAGAATATGTGCGAGGCTAGGAACGATCGGAGGAGGGAAGCATGGTCTGAAGTGCCCAGGCCCTGATGCGCGCGAGATCGGACGATGAGAGGTCAGTGAACTGAATATCGACATGCCAGACGCGGGTTCCGCTTGAGGTCTCATCGGGCTCTGCTTCGAGAGTCTCGCTGGCCAGAACCCTCCCGCGAATGGTCAGGGGAGTGTTTTGACCAGAAATGGAAAACGCCAGTACGACGTTCGCCTTTGGCGTGAGCCTCGTCGCCGATTCGACCAACGCGCCGATGTGGTTCAGCTGGGTGATCATGGCGTTATAGTTGAGCCCCTGCGCCGATGCTCGTCCGACCACACTCACCACGGCGGGGATCTTCGTGCGGCGTCGGGGAGGGGTGAGCATCAGGTCTTGTGCAGTGAGCACCCCAACCGGTTGGTTTTGTTTGGTGACAATCAAGAGAGAGGCACCTGTCGCCATCATGAGAATCGAGGCCTCCGCTAAGGCCTGATCGTACTCGATGAACTGTACCGGGCGTGTCATGATCGTCCGGACTTCGATGTCGTGCGGTTCGAGCCCCTGCGCGACGACTTTCTTGACGATGTCAGTCGGCGTCATCAGGCCGAACTGCGCGTCGGTATCCTTCACCAGCAGGCAGGGCGCCTGTTCTCGTTCGAGTAGAAGAGCAGCCTCACTGACGGAAACGTCTCCGGGAATTTGCACGACTCCTGGTGTCATCATATGGGCAACCACAAGTGGTAAAAGATTTGTAGCCTTGGAGGGTTTGTCACTGGCGTCCGGCATGGGAGTAAAACCTCTTCCGACTCGCGCCAGCACGATTCGTGAAGGTTCCGCCCCCGGCGACGTAAGCCAAGTATAGCAGACGGGCCACCCTCGTCCGTGACTGGGGCTTCCCTTGTCAAACAAGGGGTTCGGCGAATAGACTAAGCCAATTGTTGGAGCAGCACAAGGCTTGATCGATGGTTGATCCCGATTTTGTTCAGCAAGACTTTCACTGTCGCCTCAGGCAGATTTCCCCACAGGGGATGGGGCTGTCAGTTGACGTCTATTCTCCCGATCTGTTCGAGCTGGTGAAAAAGCTCAGGGAGCAAGGACTCCAGCCGGGCTATTTCGAAGTCTTTAAGGCGACGACGACCGCCCTGATAACGGTTCGACAGGCTCTGCCGAGTATACCGCTGGCTTACCACGGGGAAGGCCTGTGGATCACCCAGCCGGACGTTCAAGAGTCTCCGTTCTTTCAGCAGGATGTCGGTGAGATGGTCACGCAACTCAACAGTATACAGAGCCTCTGGCTGAATCATGAATGTGCAATGAAGCAGATGGCAGGCTACTCGTTCGGCACCTATGTCCCGCCATTATATACGCCGCTGAGTGCCAAGGTGGTGGCCGGCAATATTGCGACGGTTCAGCGGGCGATGGACCAACAGGGGGGTCGGACAGACGGGACCGCGCCGATCTTTCTCT
>Ga0315275_10001433_pt1 | contig 21008 bp, 14 predicted proteins | sample YL17G03_0_MG_FD_205557 | JGI IMG/M metagenome (GOLD analysis project Ga0315275, IMG submission 205557) | Sediment microbial communities from Yellowstone Lake, YNP, Wyoming, USA - YL17G03_0 | ecosystem: Environmental > Aquatic > Freshwater > Lake > Sediment | place: USA: Wyoming | collected...
TAAGTGAGATCGTCAATGGCCGCCGGAGCATTACCGCGGATACGGCGCTTCGGCTGGCTCGCTACTTCGGGAGTTCGCCGCAGTTCTGGCTCAATCTCCAAGCGGCGTACGATCTGGAAGTCGCAACGAGACGGTCTGTCGAGCAGATCGCACGGGACGTGCATCCCCGGGAGGCTGCCTAGGAGCGTGTCCGAGTAATGCCCGGACACGCTCCTAGAACGGCTCGCGTTGAGCGCCGAACAAGAGGCCACAAGAGCGCCGACGTGGCGATCAACGAAAAGGCAGGCAGTTCGTGCGCGTGTGCCGCCTGGACCGCTCAGGCCTTCTGGTCAAATGAGCCTCGGCGTTCAACGCGTGCCGGGTTAGGAGGCCGTCATGAGATTACTCGGACGGCCTCCTAGCGGGCCGCCACGAACGTACCCAACCGCTGGAGTCGCCGGCCCAGCACGACATCCTCCCCAGCGTAGAGCGTCTGGTCGAACCCACCGACGGCCTCAAATGCCTGGCGGGTACAGAAGATGAAGCACCCCGACGCAAGTCGCCGGAACCATTGAACAAAGCGCCACAACCATAGCACCGCGTTCCCGTAGAGCGGGACAGGGCCATCAAGCCGAGCCCTCGCGCCACCACCGGCCGCGCCCCGTCGCCCGACCGGTCCATTCCTGCCGAGCAGACCCGGGTCATTTCTCGAGAGCGCTGAAGGACGTGTTCGTCTACGCAGAACCGCGTCTTGGAGTACACTGCGATCCCAGAGGAACAGGCGGTGACCCTCACGCTGGAAGCTACCGCGTTATCAGAGGCAAAACCGCGAGACGTCACACGGCACGTCTTCGGCGAGGAAGGCGGCACGATCGGACGCGTCCGCGACAACTCCTGGGTGTTGACCGACGCCAAAATATCCGGCCAGCACGCCCAGATCAGCTTCAGGAACGGCGTCTTCTACATCGAGGACACAAGCCGGAACGGCGTGACAGTCAACTCACCGGAGAACAGGCTGGTCCGAAACCGCCCCTACGCCCTCAAGACGGGCGACCGCCTGATTATTGAGCCCTACGAAATCGACGTTTGGATCGATGCCGCATCAGAGCCGGCCGCTCGTCAGCCGCTCGTTGATCCCTTCGTCCCCTCCGCCGAGGACGATCCCTTCGCAGCGCGGCGGGAGCCGCCGCGCCCGAGCGTGGGGTCCCTTCTAGACTCCGGGGTCGGCGGCGAAGTGGATCCGCTGAAATTCTTCCATCCTGTGGCAGGTCGGACCGCGGCGCAACGACCGGGGCCGAGCGCGCCGCCGGTCGACGACCTGTTGGACGCGCACTACGAGCCGCCGGGCGTGCTTCCCAGCCCCATGCCGGCCAAATCGGATCCGGCGGCCATTCCCCAGGGATACGATCCACTGGCGCCCGACACCCCCTTGGTCGAGTCCGTGGCGCCCCCGCCGATCCGCTCTCGACCCGGCGTCGACTCCCCGCCGGCCGGTGGAGACGCAAAGGGTACCCCCTCGGCCGAACCCCCGACGATTCGTCAGCCGGCACAGCCGACGGTCAGTCCGGCTCAGCCGACGGTCAGTCCGGCTCAGACAACACCGCAAGCAACCCCTCCGGCGCCTTCTGCACCCCCACGCGACGGCTCGGCGCCGCAGGAAGCAGGCAAAATGGAGGAGCTTGCCGCGCTCCTGGCCGGGGCCGGGGTACCAGGTGCCGCAATGACGGCGGAACTGGCGCGAAGTCTCGGTGAGATTCTTCGAATCGTGGTCTCCGGTCTGATGGACGTCCTCCAATCGCGGCAGCGCATCAAGGAGGAGTTCCGGATGGATCCGACGATGTTCCGGCCAGCCGAAAACAACCCGCTGAAGTTCTCCGTCAACGTCGAGGACGCGCTGCACAACCTCCTCGTGAAGCGGAACTCCGCATACCTGGGCCCTGTCGACGCCTTCGCCGATGCCTTCGCCGATCTTCGCGATCATCAGCTCGCGATGCTGGCCGGCATCCGCGTGGCCTTCGAAAGCATGCTGGCTGAATTCGATGCGGATCACCTGCAGGAAGCATTCGACCGCCAGCTGGGCAAAAGCTCATTCCCGCTCGTGTCCGTGAAGCCCCGATATTGGGATCTGTATCGCGAAAGAACACGTGAAATGGCCAAAGACGCCGAAGTCACCTTTGGCCGCCTGTTCGGCGAGGAGTTCAGGCAAGCGTACGAGGAGCAGTTCCGGGAACTGAAGGCGCAGCGACGCAGCCGCACGCCAGACCAGTCGTCGAATGAACACCCGCCGCGGAGGTGATTCGCCGCCCGGTCACCCGGAATCGGAGATCGACTCTGGACCTTGTTCATTGTAGATTGTGTGGCACATGCCCATGTCTGCCCATAACCGCGTCATCTGGTCCGAGGGGCTGTTCCTGCAGCCGCAGCACTTCCAGCAACAGGACCGTTACTTCGAGCGTTACGTTGAGACGCGATGCCAGGCCCTCGCGCCGCACAGCTGGGGCTTCACCGAGATCGAATTCGAACGCGACTTCCTGAAGATCGGCAAGATCGGGTTGCGGCGACTGGCGGGCGTGTTCCCGGACGGCACCCCGTTCCGGATGCCGGACGACGATCCACTGCCCGCGCCCGTCGATATCGCTGCGGACGTGCGCGACCAGCGCCTCTACCTGGCGGTACCGCTACGCCGGGCAGGCGAAGTCGAATCGGCACGAGGACCGCTTGCGGACGAACTCGTTCGCCAGGACATCCGCGAGTTCCAGGTGGCCAACGACGCCGCGAGCGGCGGAGATCCTGCAACGCTCGAAGTGGCGGCGCTCCGCACGCGCCTCTTGCTCGAGCGAGAGGCTACCGAGGCGTATGCCTGCGTCCCACTGGCGCACGTGGTCGAGTGCCGTGCCGATCAACAGGTCGTGCTGGACGAGACCTTCATCCCGACGATTCTGCAGATTCGGGCAGCGAACCGCCTGACCACCGTCACGACGGAGCTGCTCGGCCTCTTTCGCCAGCGCGGGGAAGCGCTGGGCGGGCGTGTGGCGGCGACGAGCAGGGGCACCGCGTCGGAGCTCGCGGACTTCCTGATGCTTCAGGCCGTCAACCGCTACGAGCCTTTGCTGGCGCATTTCGCCGACAGCGGCGTCGTCCACCCCGAGGCATTGTTCCGATTCTGTGTGGCCGCGGCCGGTGAGCTCGCGACCTTCACGACAATATCGAAGCGCACGCCGAGATTTCCAGGCTATCGGCACGATCATCTCAAGGAGACGTTCGAGCCCGTCATTGCCTCGCTCCGCGAGTCCATGAGCAAGGTGATGACACAGAATGCGATCCCGATTCCGCTGGAGCAGCGCAAGTTCGGGATCAGCGTGGCCATCGTGGCTGATCGCTCGCTCTTCAGCTCCGCGGTGTTCATCCTGGCCGCGCGAGCGGACGGCCCCGCGGAAAACGTGCGGCAGCGTTTCCCCGCGCAAGTCAAGATCGCCCCTGCGGAGAAGATCGGCGACCTCGTGAACAAGGGACTGCCGGGCATACCGGTGCTGCCCGTTCCCGTGGCGCCGAGGCAGATCCCATTTCACGCGGGCTATGCATATTTCGAGCTGGATCAGACACACGAGTTGTGGGACCAACTCAAAGGATCGGGGGGCGTAGCGATCTACGTCTCCGGAGAGTTCCCGGGACTGGCGATGGAATTCTGGGCGATTCGCGGCTGAGAGCAGGCTCTCTGTCATGCCAGACAACGACGATCCCTTTCTGCCGTCGGACCGGACGCTACGGCCGCGCCCTGGCGCTGGCAGACGCGGCATGCCGGAGCCGGCGCACACTCGCACCACCACGGCCGGTGTCAGGGAGTTCGAGCCGATCCCGGACGTGGTGCGCCCCTTTCTTGGCCTCGGCCTCAACCCGCTCGCCCAGTCGGCCACCCCGCTGCTGCTCCTGATCGGTGAGCTGCGGAACGCGTCGTCTATCGACGTTACGGATCTCCGGCGGCACGTGCTCGAAGAGATTCGCCGCTTCGAAGAACAGGCGCGTGCGGCCGGCGTGCGGATCGAGATCGTCCTCGCTGCGCGTTACGCCTTGTGCGCCGGTCTGGACGAAGCGGTCCTGTCGACCCCGTGGGGTGCGCAGAGCGAGTGGGCGCAGCATCCCGTCCTGGTGGCACTGCACCGCGAGGCGTGGGGAGGCGAGAAGTTCTTCGAGATGCTCGACCGGATCTGCGTGGATCCGCCCCGGCACATTGATCTCATGGAACTGCAGTACCTCATCCTCGCGCTCGGCTTCACCGGAAAGTACCACATGCTCGACCGCGGCCACGAGCAGTTGGCCGATCTGCAGCGGAACCTCTTTCGCACCATCCGGAGTCACCGCGGATCAGCGGCGCCGGAGCTGTCGTTGCAGTGGCGAGGGCTCGAGGATCGCCGCAACCGCCTCGTTCGGTATGTTCCGTGGTGGGTCGTCATTGCCGCTGCGGTCGCGATGCTCGCGGTGACGTTTGGCGTCTACTACTCCAGGCTCGCGACGCGGGCGGATCCCTTGCAGGCGAAGCTGGCCCAGGTGGGCATCGAAGACTTCGCCGTGCCTCCACCGGCCGTGCCTCCGCCGGCACGGCCGGTGGAGGGCCCGACGCTCAAGCAACTGCTCGCGCCCGAGGAGGCGGCCGGCGCCCTGAGCACCGAAGAGGTCGGCGGCCGAACCGTCATCACGGTTCGCGCGGGCGATTTATTCGGATCCGGCAGTGCGGCTGTCAACACCTCGTACGAGGGGACGCTCGACAGCATCGCCGCCGCATTGAACAGGGTGCCGGGACGCGTGATGGTGGTGGGCCATACCGACGACCAGCCGATCAGGTCCCTGCAGTTCCACGACAACTATGAACTCTCGCGTGAGCGCGCCGTCGGCGTCGCGACGATCCTGAAGAAGACGATGGAGAATCCGGCGAGGCTGACGTGGAGAGGTGTCGGCTCGTCTGAACCGCGGTATCGGCCGGATTCGGAACCGCAAAATCGAGCCCGAAACCGCCGGGTGGAAATCATCCACCTGCGCGAAGGGTGACCTCGGACGAGGCTGTCCATGCTCGCCTTTCTCAAGCGCACCTTCGTCGTCCTCCTGGGCTTTCTGCTCATCTTCGTCTTCATCTGGTTCGCAGGGCCGTATTTTGCGTTCGCGGAGTTTCGGCCGCTGGAAACCGTGTCGGCGCGCCTGATTGCGATCGCGGTCATCGTCGGGTGCTGGCTGGTCGTCCGGCTCGTCAAGCGGCTGCGGTCCTTCCGCGCGAGCGATCGATTGTTGGCTGCCGTCGTGGCGCAGCCGCAGCCCACGGAGGCTCGACCCCCGGCGGAAGTCGTGAAGTTGCGGGAGCGCTTTACAGAAGCTGTCTCGGCGCTCCAGCAGCAGCGGCGCGGCGGCCGTAGTCTCTACGATCTGCCCTGGTACCTCATCATCGGCGCCCCGGGTTCCGGCAAGACCACGGCGCTGCTCAATTCCGGCTTGAAGTTTCCGCTGGAGCAGCGCGTGGGCAAAGGAGCCTTGCGCGGCGTCGGTGGCACGCGCAACTGCGACTGGTGGTTCACGGATGAAGCCGTCTTTCTGGATACTGCCGGGCGGTACACCACGCAGGACTCCGATGCGGCGTCGGACAGCGCCGGATGGAGCGAGTTCCTCGCGCTCCTCCGCAAGTATCGCGCGCGTCGGCCTGTCAACGGCGTGATCGTCACGGTCAACGCTCAAGACCTGCTCGTCCTCGACGCGGCGGGGACGGAGGCGCACGTCGAGGCGGCGTGCGCCCGGCTGAACGAGCTGACGCGGGAGTTGCGCATCCATTTGCCTGTCTATCTGATGGTCACGAAGTGCGACCTGGTGGATGGGTTCGCCGAGTACTTCGAGGATTTGGCGGCGGAAGGGCGCGCGCAGGTGTGGGGAGTCACATTCCCCTACGAGCAGACCGTCGCCAATGACGGTCCCCAGGTGTTCCCGGCGGAGTTCGACGCGCTCATGACGCGGCTGAACGAACGGGTGTTCGAGCGCGTCGAGGAAGAGCGAAACACCCGCCGCCGGACGAAGGTGTTTGCGTTTCCCCAGCAGATGGCAACCGTGCGGGACGCCCTCACGCAGTGGGTGTCGGACGTCTTCGCCTCCCGCGACTTCGGCGGACGGATTCTTCTGCGCGGCGTCTACTTCACCAGCGGCACCCAGGAAGGCACGCCCATCGATCGCCTGCTCGGCAGCATCGGGCGCACGTTCGGCGCGGCGGACGCCGTCATGAGACCGGCGGGACGAGGCAAGGCGTACTTCGTCGAGAACCTCCTGAAAGAGGTGATGATCGGCGAGTCGGGTCTGGCGGGCGTCAACCGCCGGCTGGAGCTGGGAAACGCCTCGCTGCAGCTCGGCGCCTACGCCGCGACGGGACTGATCGCTGCCGCGGGCGTGGTGGCACTGTCGGTCAGCTATCACGGCAACCGCGAATATCTCGACCAAACGGCCGCCGACATCGCGGCGTTCGAGCAGACCGCCGTGGTCACACCTGCCTCACCGCTCGATGCGATGGTCACGAGGCTGGATGCGATTCGCGCGGTCGTGGACTCATCGGACAGATATCGCGCGACGACGTCATGGACGATGCGCTGGGGCCTGTATCAGGGCAGATCGATCGGCAATTCCGCTCGCGATGCGTACGTGCGCGAGCTCGACAGCATCCTGCTCCCCCGGTTCGCCGCGCAGATCAAGTCGCGACTGATTCAGTACGCCGCGGATCCCGAGACGCTGTACGCCTATCTCAAGGGATACCTGATGCTGGGGGAGCCTCGACACCTGGACAAAGAACATCTCCAGATGCTCGCGCAGATCGAATGGAAGGATGCCGGAGCCGGCGCGTCGCCGGTCGCACCGGCGCTTTCGCAGCATTTCACAGCGCTGCTGGAGAATGGCGACTCGCTCCGGCGGCTCCCGCTCGACGGAACGCTGGTCGCGCAGGCGCGCAGCAGCATTCGCCAGACGTCGAGGACCAGGATTCTGTACGAAGGCCTCAAGCGCACCTATATGGATGGCACCGGCCAGGGCCTGCGGCTCGATCAGCTCGCAGGCCTGGACGTCGAGAGAGTATTCACGCGAAGGAGCGGCATCCCGTTGTCGACGCCGATGCCGCGCTTGTACACCCGCGATGTCTTCAAGCAGATTGCGACACAAGGGCGCGCGGAACTTGTTCAGCAGGTTGCGAAGGATGCATGGGTGTGGGGCGAGAGCACGACGGCTTCAATCGCGAGTGCGGGGACACTCGTCTCGGGAGTGACCAATGAGTACGAACTGGACTACATCCGGGCGTGGGACGCGCTGCTGGACGATTTGCAGTTTGTGTCATTCCGGACCATCCAGCAGACGAACGACGCGCTGCGCATCCTGACCGCTCCGACCTCACCGCTGCGCGGTCTTCTGCGCGTCGTCGCGGACAACACAACCGTCGTGGAGACGGTGTCGGCGCCCAAGGGTATGCTCGCCGAGACGAAGAAGAAGGTGACCGACGGCGTCACAGGCGTGTTGAAGCCGTTGCAGAACGCCGCCGGCATGCCTTCGATCGAACCGGGCACGCTTGTGACGTACCACTTTCAGTGGGTGCGGCAGCTCTCGGCGGGCGAACCGGGGAAGACGCAGCTCGATAGAGTCATTCAGTCCATTGCGGAAATTCAGCAGCAGCTCGACAGGCTCGGGCCCGATGTGGCTGGGGAAAGTCCCGTTCAGATCCTGTCCAACCCGTCGTTTCGAGCGTTGATGCAGACGCTCCGGCAGCAGGCGGCCACGCTGCCGGCTGGCCTGCGCACCCTCGTATCGGAGATCGCTCAGGCGCCCGAAGATGTCGTCATCGCGGGGGCGACGCAAGAGATCGAGGACCTGTACAGCCAGCAGATCGTGCCAGCCTGCAGCCAGCTCATCGCCGACAAGTACCCGTTTGCGAGCTCGCGGACGGACGTTCAACTCGCGGATTTCGCGACGGTGTTCGGGTACGACGGTCTGTTCGACAAGTTTTTCACCGACCATCTCGAGAAACAGGTGGACACGTCGGGGCCTGAGTGGACGTGGCGTCCCGGCTCGGTGAGTCCGTCCCGTCACCTGCTGGGCCAGTTCCAGGCCGCGCGGCGCATCCGGGACATGTTCTTCAGTCCTGGCTCGAAGACGCCGGAGGTGAAGTTCTTCGTGACCTTCAGCGACCTCGATAGCGACGCGCAGCGCTTTGTGCTTCAGATCGACGGTCAGAACCTGGACGACCAGCATCTAAAGCAGCCGGTCTCGTGGCCGGGGCCCGTGCCGGGACATGCAACGAGGACGTTCGAGAGCCGCTACTTCGACCCGACGAAGCCGTATGGGGGGCCGTGGGCCTGGTTCCGGATGATCGACGACACCAGGGTTGGCGCTCCGGATCCGCAGCAGCGAATCCTGCTGAACATCCAGAGTCGCTACCATCGTGTCCACGTGACGGTCGAGCCGTCGCGCGCGTCTGACAATCCGTTTGCGACCGGGACGTGGCGTCATTTCAGCTGCGAATCGTGAACCACCGATGCAGGTAGGGTTTTACGGCAAGCTGCCCAGTCATGGCGATTTCCTGCGGCGGCGGGTCTCGGACGCGTTCGTAGACGCGTGGGACGCCTGGTTGCGGGAGTGCCTGGCGGCCAGCCGCGCGGCGCTTGGGGCGCGCTGGCTCGACATCTACCTGACGAGCCCCGCCTGGCGTTTCGCGTGTGCGGCTGGAGCCTGTGGTCCGGCGCCGGTGATCGGGTTGCTCGTGCCCAGCGTTGACCAGGTGGGTCGATATTTCCCGCTCACGCTCGTCTCCGAGCTGCCCGCGCACGCCAGCCTCGTCACGGCCGCGGCGTCGCCGCGGTTCTTCGACAGCGCCGAGCGCCTGGTCATCGAAACGCTGGCCACCGAGCGGGTGGACTTCGATCGATTTGATCGCGGGGTGGTGGCCCTCGAGCAGGAGCTCCCGGCGATTGCGCTGTCGCCGGGGCTCGCATTCGACCCAGAAGCGTCCGCGGTCTTGACCGACACGCCGCAGGCCTGGCAGCTGCCGCTTGCCGCCTCGTCGGATATCGGGTTTGCGTTCCAGCAGCTGGTGTCCCTGCACCTCGAAGCGAAATACAGGCCACTGGTCGTCTGGTGGACCGACGGGTCTGCGGTCGTCGAACCCACGTGCCTCATTCTCAAAGGCTTACCTGGTCCGGCGCTCTACCCGGCGCTTCTGGAGGGCTCCTGGTCGGCGCATCGCTGGCGATCCGTGCCGGCGTGCGAGTCGGACGATCCGACGCTTCCCACCACGCGCATCGACAATGCCGAGACGCCGTTCTTCCGGTCGGCTGCCGCCACGGACGTGGGTCGGGCGCGGGACAATAACGAAGATGGGTTTGTCGAGCGTCCGGAGGCCGGGGTTTGGGCGGTCGCCGACGGCATGGGCGGCCACAGCCACGGCGAGGTCGCCAGCCGGATGGTGTGCGACGCACTCGCGGACTTTCCGTTGGACGGCACATTTGAACAGGCCATCGAGGCGGCCACCAGGCGCGTGCAGGAGGTCAACGATCATCTGCTCAGGACCGCAATGGCCTCTGACCCCGCCGATCGAAGCGGGAGCACCGTCGTCGTGCTGCTGTTGCGCGGTCTGCGTTCGGCGGTGCTGTGGGCGGGCGACAGCCGGGTCTATCGCTGGCGCGCGGGCAAGCTCGAGCAGTTGACGCGGGACCACAGCCTCGCGGAGCTGGCGGGAACCGCTGCTGCGGAATCGAGCGTGATTACCAACGCCGTCGGGGTCGAGCCGAACCTGACGCTGGACCTCCACCGCGACGGCATTCTTGCGGACGATCGGTTCCTCCTCTGCTCGGACGGGCTGACCCGTGTGGTCTCCGACTCGGAAATCTGCGCCTGGATGGCGACGCCGGACATCCGCGAGGCGGTCGAGGGTCTCATCAAGACGACGTTGCACGCCGGCGCGCCGGACAATGTGACCGTCCTCATCGCGGAAGTGCATCGATGACCGGGGCGATGACCGGCGCTATCTCTTGCGTGGTCTTCGGGTGTAGAATGCGCCCACTGAGGCAATCCAGTGGCACCGCATCCTGAGAAGAACGAGGCTGGGTGATGACTGTTCGGTGGGACGGCCAGGCGCTACGCGAGCCGATTTCTGCAGAGCAGCCCTGCGGCCAGAATCTGGACGACACGAACGCCCTGTCCGCCTTTGACGCGCTTCGACTGTTCGGTCAAGTCAGGTCCCCGGAAGCCCCGCCCGATGCCGACGACGGGAAGAAGGAACTCACGAAGGCGAGGCCGCCGCTCGAATGGGATCGGATCCGGGCGGATGCCCTCGACGGTCTCACCAGGAGCAAGGATCTTCGGCTGCTCGCCTACTTGGGGACAGCGCTTCTTCGAACGGACGGCCTGCCCGCCTTCGCGCAGGTGCTCACGACCGCCTCGCAGTGGCTTGAGGCCTATTGGCCTCAGGTGTATCCTGTCGTCGACGAAGACGCCATTGCCAGACGTAACGCGCTGAATTGCCTCGCGGATCCGATGGCGGTTGTGGACCGCGTGTGGCGGCTGCCTCTGGTGGTCAGCCGGCAGCACGGGCGCTTCAGTCTCCGCGACATCGAGATTGCCCGTGGACAGGCGCCGCCGGGCCCGACGGAGGGCAAAGCGGAAGAAGCGGCCATACGCGACGCGTTCGGGGAACTCCCGCTCGAGGACCTCTCGGCGCTCGATCGGAGCGTGACGGACGCGGTTGCGGCGCTGAACAGCATCGATGCGCGCATGCGCAGTGAGGGTGGACCCGAGATCGCGCCCGACTTCGGCCCCCTCCTGACCCAGTTCGCGAAGCTGAATCGGATCTGCCGCGAACAGGTGGCGCTTCGATCGGACGCCAACGGCGCGGCCTCGGAGGGCGGCGGCGGGGTTCAGACGGGGTACACCGGAGGCGCCGTCAAGTCCCGACAGGACGCCGTTCGCGCGCTGGACGCCGTCGCGGACTACTTCCGGCGCAACGAGCCGTCGAGTCCGATTCCGATGTTGACCGAGCGCGCGAAGCGTCTTGTCGCGAAGGATTTTCTCGAGGTGCTGGCCGACATTGCCCCCGACGCGCTCGCGGTGGCACGGTTGGCGGGCGGGCTGAAAGACCAGTAACGCGTCACATTCCCTTCCGGGAGGTATGCCGTGGCGAAAGCGAGCAGTCAGAAATTCATCGCGCGCAATCGGGCGCCCCGTGTCCAGATCGAGTACGACGTCGAGCTCTACGGCGCCGAGAAGAAGATTCAGCTGCCGTTCGTGATGGGTGTTCTGGCGGAGCTGTCCGGCAAGGCGGCGGAGCCGCTGCCGCCTGTCATGGATCGCAAGTTCCTCGAGATCGACGTCGACAACTTCGATACTCGAATGAAGGCGCTGAAGCCCCGGGTGGCGTTCCAGGTCCCGAACACGCTCACCGGCGAAGACAATCTCAACGTCGAGCTGACGTTCGAGAGCATGGACGACTTCTCCCCCGCGGCGATCGCCAGCAAGGTGGACGCGCTCAACAAGCTCCTCGAGGCGAGGAAGCAGCTGGCGAACCTGATTACCTACATGGATGGCAAGACCGGGGCGGAGGAACTGGTGAGCAAGCTGCTGCAGGACCCCGCGCTCCTGAAGACGCTTGCCGCGACGAAGAACCCACAGGGAGAGACCTCCTGATCCTGACGATAACCTGAAGCGGAGAACATCATGGCAGACCCGAAAGCCCAGCAGGAAGGACCGTCGGTGATCGGGGCGGTCGAAGTCAGCGACTTCGACACGCTTCTCAGAAAGGAGTTCAAGCCCAAGACCGACGAAGCGAAGGAGGCGGTCGAACGAGCGGTACGCACGCTCGCGGAGCAGGCGCTCTCGCAGACCAGGCTGATCGGCGCTGATGTCGTCAAGTCGATCGAGGCGATCATCGCGCAGCTCGACCAGAAGCTCACCGAGCAGATCAACGTGATCCTGCACCACGAAGATTTTCAGAAACTTGAAGGCGCCTGGCGCGGGCTGCACCACCTCGTCAGCAACACGGAAACGGACGAGATGCTCAAGATCCGTTTCATGAACATCAGCAAGGCCGACCTCGGGAAGACCCTCAAGCGCTACAAGGGGACCGCCTGGGATCAAAGCCCGCTGTTCAAGAAGATTTACGAGGCGGAATACGGCCAGTTCGGCGGCGAGCCCTTCGGCTGCCTGGTCGGCGACTACTACTTCGACCAGACGGCCCCCGACGTGGAGATGCTGGGCGAGATGGCGCAGATCTCGGCCGCCGCGCACACGCCGTTCATCTCCGCCGCGTCACCGACGATCATGCAGATGTCGTCCTGGCAGGAATTGGCCAACCCGCGGGATCTGACGAAGATCTTCACCACACCGGAATACGCCGCGTGGCGGTCGCTCCGTGAATCCGAGGACTCGCGATATCTCGGCCTCGCGATGCCGCGGTTTCTCTCCCGTCTGCCGTACGGTGCCAAGACGAACCCCGTTGAAGCGTTCGCCTTCGAAGAGGACACCGGTGCGGCGGATCACAGCCGGTACACGTGGGCGAACGCCGCCTACGCGATGGCGACGAACATCAACCGCTCGTTCAAGGAGTTCGGCTGGTGTTCGCGCATCCGCGGCATCGAATCCGGCGGCTCGGTCGAAGGTCTGCCCACACACACGTTCCCTACCGACGACGGCGGGGTGGACATGAAGTGTCCGACCGAGATCGCCATCAGCGACAGGCGCGAGGCGGAGTTGGCCAAGAACGGCTTCATGCCGCTCGTCCATCGCAAGAACTCGGATTTCGCCGCCTTCATCGGCGCACAATCGCTCCAGAAGCCGTTCGAATACGACGACCCCGATGCGACCGCCAACGCCAATCTGGCGGCGCGGCTGCCGTATCTGTTCGCGTGCTGCCGGTTTGCCCACTACCTGAAGTGCATCGTGCGCGACAAGATCGGCTCCTTCAAGGAGCGGGAGGACATGCAGGTCTGGCTGCAGAAGTGGATCATGAACTATGTCGACGGCGATCCTGCGCATTCCTCGGAAACGACCAAGGCGCAGAAGCCCCTCGCCGCGGCCGAAGTCCAGGTAGCGGAGATCGAGGGGAACCCAGGCTATTACTCGGCGAAGTTCTTTCTTCGCCCGCACTATCAGCTGGAGGGGCTGACCGTGTCGCTTCGGCTGGTCGCCAAGCTGCCATCGGCCAAGGCCAGTTGAGTGTTCGGAGCATTCGGTCAACCGAAACGCACCTTTAGGACAGGAGCTTCGTCATGGCATCAGACATTTTCGCAAAAATCGGCGACATCAAGGGCGAGTCACTCGACGCCAAACACAAAGACGAGGTCGAGGTACTCTCGTGGTCCTGGGGTCTGACGCAGACCGGTTCCATGGGCCACGGATCCGGAGGCGGTACCGGGAAGGCGAGCTTCAACGATTTCCACTTCAGCCATTACGTCGACAAGGCGTCCCCGGTTCTATTGAAAGTGTGCGCGACCGGTGAGCACGTCAAGGAAGCGACGATCACGGTACGCAAGGCCGGCAAGGGCCAGCAGGAGTTCCTGATCATCAAGATGAACGACATCATCGTCACAAGCGTGACGCCGAGCGGTAGCGGCGAAGAGATTCAGGAGTCTGTCGCGCTTCAGTGCGCCAAAGTCGACCTGGAATACAAACCGCAGAAGCCCGACGGGTCGCTCGATGCCGGCCTGCACTTCAAGTACGACATCAAGGGCAACAAGGAAGGCTAGCCGGAGCGCTCCTTGGGTGCGGTGTCACTAGCGGGCCGCTTGCGGCCCGGGTGGCACCGCGCAAGAGCAGGACATACCGCACGACGTCGACGAACGTGACAGCCTCGAAGGTGAGTGCCCTATGAGCAGCGGCTCTGGTGACATGTTCCTGATGGTCAAGGGCGCCAAACATGGCGTGATCAAGGGGGAATCGCAGGACGACCAGCACAAGAGCGAGATCGAAGTGACGAGTTGGTCGTGGGGGATGCAGGGACGACCCAACCTGGGGGGCGGCGCCGCAACAGGGAAAGCCACCATGCACGACCTGAAGGTCGTGAAACGCATCGACAGCGCTTCGACGGCATTGATGCTCGCGCTGCGAACGAATGAGCCGATCCAAAAGGCCGTGCTGACGTTACGGAAGGCGGGCAAGACCCAGGTTGAATACTTGAAGATCACGATCGAGAACGGGCGCGTGACCTCGCTCGTTGTCGAGGGCGGCGATCCGAGCGGCGGCCCGGACGTCGTCGAGAAGGTCAGTTTTTCGTTCAACAAGATCGAGGTCGAGTACGTGCCTCAAGGGAAAGACGGACTGCCGCAGGGGGGCATGACGTTCGCGGACCAATGGATCGACCAGGTCTAGTCGCCGTCGGCCCTTCTCAAGGCGTTTCTCTCAGGATGTCCCACCATGACCCTCGCTGATCTCGCGGAACAGAGCCTGAGGGGCGGGGATCCTGTCGCCGCGCTGGCTCACTTGCAGGAGCAGGTACGCGCGAGACCGGCCGACCCCACACTTCGCATCTTCCTGTTTCAGTTGCTGTGCGTCCTCGGCCAGTGGGATCGCGCGCTCAACCAGTTGGACGTGGCGTCCAGCCTCGACCCGGAGGCGCTGGTCATGCGCCGGATGTACGGCGATGCGGTTCACTGCGAGGCCACCCGGGCTGAAGTGTTCGAAGGCAAACGGTCGCCGATGATTTTCGGGCAGCCGGACCAGTGGCTGGCGCTGCTGATCGAGGCGCTGCTCGTCTCGGGCCGCGGCGAGCACGAGCGATCGCAACAACTGCGATCCACGGCCTTTGACGAAGCACCGGCGTCGCCAGGCGACATCGATGGACGGCCGTTCTCCTGGATAGCCGACGCCGATTCCCGTCTCGGCCCGGTGCTCGAAGCGGTCATCAACGGCCGGTATTACTGGGTGCCCTTTTCCCGCTTGATCAAGATCCAGCTCGAACCGCCGGAGGATCTACGCGACATGGTCTGGATGCCGGCGCACCTGCAGTTCGAGAATGGCGGCGAGTCGGTGGCGCTCATTCCGACTCGGTATCCCGGCTCGGAGACATCCGAGGACGGCCTGATCGCGCTTGCGCGGAAGACCGTGTGGGAAGAGATGGCTCCGGACACGCACCGCGGTCTCGGTCAGCGCATCATCGCCACGGATACCGAGGAGGTGCCCTTGATGGATGTCCGCACGATCTCGCTCACGGGCAGCGTGGAGGAGACGACGGATCTCCCGGACCATCATGGTTGAGCAACTCCTCCCCCAGGATCGGCTGCAGCCGGCCCTGTTGGATCGTCTCACCGACGACGAACCGGACAAGAAGCAGGAGCCTCGCGAGGCCCGCGTCTTGTCGAAGAGCCGCATGCGGCAGTCGGTTCTACGCGACCTCGCCTGGCTGTTCAATGCCACGCGGCTCGAGGCAGTCACCGATCTGGCGAAAGCGCCGCACGTCCGGCGGTCGGTGGTGAATTTCGGATTGCCGGCGCTGTCGGGAAAGACGGCCTCGTCGCTCGATGTAGGTGATCTGGCCCGGGCCGTCCGTGAAGCCATCCAGACCTTCGAGCCGCGCATCCTGCCAGCCACTCTGCAGATCAAGACGGTGCTCGAGGCCGGTGCGCTCGATCATCACAACGTCATCGGCGTCGAGATTCATGGCGAACTCTGGGCCCAACCCGTCCCGCTGGAGTTCCTGGTCCGCACCGAGTTCGATCTGGAAACCGGGAAAGTGCAGATCGCGGACCTGGCCCCGGCGAGGGTGACGTGAAATGGATCCGCGCCTCCTGAGACATTACAACCTCGAGTTGCAGCACCTGCGCGAGACGGGCGCGGAATTCGCCGAGCAGTTTCCGAAGATTGCGGCCAGGCTCGGGATGCACGGGCTGGAGGTTGACGATCCCTACGTGGAGAGGCTGCTCGAAGGGGTCGGATTCCTGGCGGCGCGCGTGCAGCTCAAGCTCGAAGCCGAGTTCCCTCGCTTCACCCAGGCGTTGCTCGAAATCATCTATCCGCACTATCTGGCGCCCACGCCGTCGATGCTGATCGCGCAGTTCACGCCCGATCCGAACGATCCGAACCTGGCTCGCGGCGTCAGAGTGGCGCGCGGCGCCACGTTGTCTGGCCTGTTGGCCGCCGACGACGCGACGGCTTGTGAGTTTCGCACCGCACACGACGTCACCCTGTGGCCAGTCGAGATCGTGTCGGCGAGCTATTTCTCCTTTGCACCTGATCTTCCCCTCAACACGCTGCCAATCGCACAGCGCATCAAGGGCGGCGTCCGGATTCGGCTCAAGACGACGGCTGGCCTCACGTTCGCGCAGACGGCGATTGACCGGCTGTGTTTCTATCTGGCGGGCCGCGACGACGTGGCGAACAGGCTGTATGAGCTATGTCTGGCGACCGGACTTGGGGCGCTCGTGCTGCCGCTGAAGGGCTCACCACGGTGGCACGAGTTTGTTTCGGCTCAGGCGATTCAGCCGGTCGGCTTCACCGACGACGAGGCGCTGTTGCCGGTGACGTTGCGATCGTTTCAAGGATACCGCCTGCTGCAGGAGTATTTTTCGTTTCCCCAACGATATCGGTTTTTCGAGGTGACCGGGCTCGCGCGGGCGCTGAAACGCGTCGATTCGAACCAGCTCGAGCTCGTGATGCTGCTCGGCCGTGGCGAGCCGACCCTCGAGAGCGTCGTCGACCGGTCGAATCTGGCGCTGTACTGCGCACCGGCCCTCAATCTGTTCCAGAAGCGCGCCGATCGCATCCACGTCGGTGACGGCGCGCACGAGTACCATGTCCTGGCAGACCGGACCAGGCCGCTCGATTTCGAGGTCTATGCCGTCACGGGCGTGGTCGGCCACGGCAGCGGGACAGATAGCGAACAGCGCTTTCTGCCGTTCTATTCGGCGTACAGCTCAGCCCCGGCGCATCGGCAGTCTGCCTATTTCACGACGCGCCGCGAGCCGCGGCTGATCTCGGCGACGGCGAAGCGCCGAGGCTCCCGCTCGAGCTACATCGGCAGCGAAGTCTTTCTGGCGCTCGTCGATCCGACCGAGGCCCCGTTCAGTGGCGACCTCCGTCAACTGTCCGTCGAGACGCTGTGCACCAATCGCGATCTGGTGCTGCAGATGCCGAAAGGCATCGGCACAACCGATCTGTCGCTGGACGTCGCCGCCCCCGTGCAGAGTATCCGCGTGATCAGCGGGCCCAGTCGTCCGTATGCCCCACTGGCGGACGGCCGCGTGGCCTGGCGCGCCATCAGCCATCTGTCGCTCAACTATCTGTCGCTCGTGGAGACGACTCCAGAGGAAGGGGCCGCCGCGCTGCGCGCTCTCCTCGAGCTGTACGCGGCGACCGAGGACCAGAACGCCAAGCGGCAGATCGAGGGGATCAGGTCGGTACGGGTGGGACGCGTCGTGCGCCGGCTGCGTGCGCCGGGTCCGCTCGCTTTCGGCCGCGGCCTCGAGATCACCGTGCACCTCGACGAACTGGCGTTCGAAGGTGCCAGCGCATTCCTGCTGGGTTCGGTGCTCGATCGATACTTCGCACGTCACGTGTCGATCAACTCGTTCACGGAAACCGTGTTGCGGTCGGAGAACCGCGGGGAAATCAACCGATGGGAGCAGCAGTGGGGCGCGAGGCCGACGCTCTAGCCTTTTTCGCCGCCCTGGCAGAGGCGCCGTACCGCTACGATTTCTACCAGACGCTGCGCCGGCTGGAGTGCCTCTATGACGCGAAGCCGCGTTGGGGCGAAGCCCTCCGTCCTGTCGACGAGCCCGTACGGCTCGGGCAGGATCCAGACCTGTCGTTTGCGCCGGCTCCGCTCGCAGCGTTCGAGGTCGGCGAAGGAAGGCCACCGCGGCTTCAGGTGAGGCTGTTTGGCCTGTGCGGGCCCAACGGGCCGCTGCCACTCCATCTCACCGAATACGCGCGTGAGCGCCTGCGTCTCAAGGGCGACCCGACACTCAGCCGCTTTCTCGATATCTTCCATCATCGGTTCCTCGCGCTCTTCTACCGGGCCTGGGCTCAGGCGCAGCCCTGCGTCAACCACGATCGCCCGAAGGAGGATCGCTTTATGGTCTACGTCGGAGCGTTCTTCGGGATGGCGCCACCGACGTTTCGCGATCGCGCCACATTGCCGGATGTCGCCAAGTTCTTCCATGTGGGGGCGCTGATCCGCCAGGTGCGGAACACCGAGGGGCTGAAACACATTCTCCAGCATTTTTTCCGGGTGTCCGTGCAGATCGAGGAGTTCGTCGGCCACTGGCTGTCCCTGAGCTCCGCCGAACGCTCCTCCCTGTCGTCCGAGAAAGCGATGCTCGGCTCGGGCGCCGTGCTAGGCCGCCGCGTGTGGGACCGCCAGCACAAGTTCCGGATTCGTCTCGGACCTCTGACCCTCGATCAGTACGAGAGCTTTCTGCCAGCTTCGCCGAAGCCGCGAGGCGGCGAAGGCGGGCCGGGCGGCATGCCGCTCCGAAAGCTGGTGGACTGGGTGAGGACGTATTTGTGTTTCGAGCTCGATTGGGATGTTCGCCTGATCCTGAAACAGCACGAGGTCCCGCCGTTGACGCTCGGCGGCAGCCAGCGATTGGGCTGGACGACCTGGCTCGGCCTTCGGCAACGTGACACGCCTGCCGATGATTTGTGCCTCGATGCAGAAGCGTTCATCGCAAACGGAGTGGGTGCCGTATGAGTGAGATCAACCGCTCGGCCTTGTTCAGCAAGCTCAATAGCCTCGCGTACAAGGCCATCGAAGGCGCGACGGTGTTCTGCAAGCTGCGCGGCAATCCGTACGTCGAATTGGTGCACTGGGTGCAGCAGATTCTGCAGACGTCAGACTCCGACCTGCATCGCATCGTCAGGCATTTCGAGATCGATCCGTCTCGTCTGGCCAAAGATCTGATCGAAGCCCTCGATCGTCTGCCGCGCGGCGCGAGTTCGATTTCCGATCTCTCTGCGCACGTCGAACACGCGGTCGAGCGCGGCTGGGTCTACGCGACGCTGATGTTCGGGGAGCCGCGCGTCCGCACGGGCCACCTGGTCGTGGGGATGCTGAAGACGCCCTCGTTGCGGAATGCGTTGATCGGGATGTCGCGCCAGTTCGAGCACGTCAAGGCCGACACGTTGACGGAGGATTTTGCGCGGATCGTGAACGGCTCGCCCGAGGACAGGCTTGGCGCCACGGACGGATCGTCGATGGCGGCGCCAGGCGAGGCCAGCGACGCCATGGCGCCGGCGCAGATGGGCAAGCAGGAGGCGCTCAAGCGATTTGCGACGAACCTGACCGAGAAGGCGCGCAAAGGCGAGACCGACCCGGTGAGCGGCCGCGACGCCGAGATCCGGCAGATCATCGACATCCTCATGCGCCGCCGCCAGAACAATCCGATCCTCACGGGCGAGGCCGGCGTCGGGAAGACGGCGGTCGTCGAGGGCTTCGCGTCGCGCCTCGCGCGAGGCGACGTGCCGCCGCCGCTGCAGGGCGTCTCGTTGTACACGCTCGACATCGGACTCCTGCAGGCCGGCGCCAGCATGAAAGGCGAGTTCGAGAACCGGTTGCGTCAGGTCATCGATGAAGTGCAGGCCTCGCCCAAGCCGATCATCCTGTTCATCGATGAGGCCCACACGTTGATTGGCGCCGGAGGTGCGGCAGGCACAGGGGACGCGGCAAACCTGCTCAAACCGGCGCTCGCGCGCGGGACGCTGCGTACGATCGCCGCGACCACGTGGGGGGAATACAAGAAGTATATCGAGAAGGACCCCGCGCTCACCCGGCGCTTCCAGGTCGTGAAGGTCGAGGAGCCGAGCGAGGACAAGGCGATTCTCATGGTCCGCGGCGTCGCGTCCATTCTCGAGAAGCATCACCGGGTTCAAGTGCTGGATGAGGCGCTCGAAGGGGCCGTTCGGCTGTCGCATCGCTACATACCGGGGCGGCAGTTGCCCGACAAGGCGATCAGTTTGCTCGACACGGCGTGTGCGCGCGTCGCCATCAGCCAGCACGGCGTGCCGCCGCAGCTCGAGGACTGCCGGAGGACGATCGAGGCCTTGCAGACCGAGCTCGAGATCATCGGCCGCGAGGAAACCGTCGGCATCAACGCAGACGAGCGCCGGAAGGCCGCGGAAGAGAAGCTCGCGTCGAGCGAGCAGCTCCGCGCCTCGTTGGAGCAGCGGTGGAACGCCGAGCGCGAGTTGGTGGAGCGCGCCCTGGGCATTCGCGCGAAGCTCCGGAAGGGAAGCGAGCCCGTGGAGGGCACGGGCAGCAAGCTGGAGCAGGCAGCGGAGGCGCACAAGGCGGTCGCCGACGCACCGGCCGTCGACAAGGTGACGCCGGAAGAACGACAGGTATTGCTCGGCGAGCTTGCCGATCTGCAGGAGCAGCTGTCGGTGTTGCAGGGCGAGTCGCCCCTCATCCTGCCGAGCGTCGATGGGCAGGCCGTCGGATCCGTCGTGCAGGACTGGACCGGTGTGCCGGTCGGCCGCATGGTGAAGAACGAGATCGAGACCGTGCTGAACCTGGCCGAGGCACTCGAGCGGCGGGTGATCGGTCAGCGTCATGCGCTCGACATGATCGCGAAACGCATTCACACCTCGCGCGCGAAGCTCGACAATCCAAACAAGCCGATCGGCGTCTTCCTGCTCTGCGGACCGTCGGGCATCGGCAAGACCGAAACCGCGTTGACGTTGGCCGAGGCGCTGTACGGCGGCGAGCAGAACGTCATCACGATCAATATGAGCGAATTCCAGGAGAAGCACACCGTCTCGACGCTCAAGGGGTCGCCCCCAGGCTATGTCGGCTATGGCGAGGGTGGCATCCTGACCGAAGCCGTGCGTCGTCGTCCTTACAGTGTGGTCCTCCTGGACGAGATCGAGAAAGCCCACCCCGATGTGCACGAACTCTTCTTCCAGGTGTTCGACAAGGGCTGGATGGAGGACGCCGAGGGACGGTACATCGATTTCAAGAACACGATTATCCTGCTGACATCGAACGTCGGGACCGAGCTGATCGTGAGCATGTGCAAGGATCCCGAGCTCATGCCGCAGCCCGAAGG
>Ga0315275_10001435_pt1 | contig 20998 bp, 17 predicted proteins | sample YL17G03_0_MG_FD_205557 | JGI IMG/M metagenome (GOLD analysis project Ga0315275, IMG submission 205557) | Sediment microbial communities from Yellowstone Lake, YNP, Wyoming, USA - YL17G03_0 | ecosystem: Environmental > Aquatic > Freshwater > Lake > Sediment | place: USA: Wyoming | collected...
CCAGGTCAGACGTCTTCGGTGATCTAATCGATCCTTGCGTACCAAAGGCGTGGTTTATTGTCAGCCGCGTGAACGACATGGAGCCCATCGCGGAGAGCCCACGTCAGGGGTTGCTGGTGGAGCGGGATGATCGGGATATCTTCCCTGACGATTGAAAATGCTTCGTAGATCATTTTCAGGCGCTTCGGCTCGTCGAGCTCCACTGCAATTTTGTCAATAAGCTCATCGACACGGGGATTTCCGTATCCGCCCGGGTTCCGGACACCGTACTTTTCCCTCTTGCTCGACAGCACCTGCGCCAAGATGCTGAAGGAGTCGAGCATGGGCTCCGTGGCCCAGCCCAACATCCAGACATCGACCGTGCCTGCCATCGATTTTTTCATATAGACGCCGGAAGGCTGTGTCGTAAGGTGCGCCTTCACCCCTATCCTGGCCCACATCGAAGTGATGGCTTGGCAGATTGCTTCATCGTTAATATAGAGGTCGTTCGGGCCGTCCAATCCGATTTCAAAGCCCTCGGGATAACCCGCCTCGGCAAGGAGCTCCTTGGCTGCGTTCGGATCGTAAGGGAGACGGGTGTTGAGATCCGGATGGAACCCGGGGATCTCGGGCGCCACGTAGAGCCCTGCATTGCGCGACATGCCGCGCATGATCCGTTTTTGGATACTGTCGATGTCGATCGCGTAATAGAGGGCCTTCCGGATCCGGACGTCCTTCAGCGGATTTTTACCTTTGATGTTTGAGGAGGTCGGTTCATTCGGAGCCTGATTGAAGGCCAGCATGATGGTTCTGAGAGATGGTGCCGAAACCGCCTTGAAGCCCTTGGTTCCGTTGATCCGATCGAGATCCTGGAGAGGCGCAGGGTACATGTAGTCAAGCTTCCCCGAAAGCATGGCGGCGACCCGGGTGGCGTCGGATTTGATCGGCGTATAGACCGTGCGAGTGATGTTATGCTCTGGTTTATCCCACCAACTCGGATTGACCACTGTTACGGCCTCCGCGTCGGGTCGCCAGATCTCCAGAATGAAGGCGCCCGTGCCGTTGGTGTGCGTGGTCGTATGGCTGCTCTCCCCTTTGGCAGGGTCGATGGGATCGAGGCATTTGTTCTCGGCCATCCACTCCTGGTCCATCATGGCAATATTGGTCAAATCGTTCAGCAACAGCGGATAACTTCCTGTGAGGATGATATCAACGGTGTAGTCGTCAACCTTGCGGATGTCTTTGATGCCGGGGACGTTCCCACGGAGGACGCAGCGAGGATGGGTCACCCGTTTTATAGAAGCGACTACGTCGTCCGCATTGAAGGGATTCCCATTGTGGAAATTCACCCCCTTCCTCAAGGAGAACCGCCAGACGCTCGGTTCAATGACCTTCCACGACGTGGCGAGGGCAGGTTCTATCTTTAGATTACGGTTGTACCGAACCAGCGGATCATAGATGTGAAGCAGAAATGCAATGGTGTTCGTCATCGTCTGGCCGTAAGGGTCCATCGAGTTGAGGTCACTCCCGGAAGACCAGTTTAGGGTCTTGGCCTCAACCGGTTGGATGGGTAGAGAGACTAATGAGGCGGTTAAGAAAAAAATGGATACGACGATAAATCGCTTTTTCATGGAATACCCTCCTTCTGATGGTCTCCTCAAAAGTGGGAGACGATTATCCGTAATACATTCAATCCCACACATACGCAGAGCCGTTGACTGACAGTAGAAAGGATCACCAGATCCTCTTCGCTGTCAATCCCAGGTTATGGTGAACGGATGTCCCGTTCATGCCGAATCTCGTGACAGGCGACGAAGACTTCCTCCCCGAGGGATTGCAAGGGGGGAGTCTCCGTCCTGCAACCTTCGCCGGCAAGTGGACAACGGGGATGAAAGCCACAACCGGACGGCGGATTGATGGGGTTGGGGACTTCTCCGCCGATGGGTATCCGCTGCTTTCCCGTCATTTCGAGGTCCGGGATTGATTCGAGAAGCATCCGGGTATAGGGGTGGCGTGGGTTCTGGAACAGGGTTTTCACCGGGGCGATCTCCACCAATCGGCCGAGATACATGATTCCCACGCGGTCCGAGATATGATACACGACCGCCAGGTCGTGGCTGATAAACAGGTAGGTCAATTTGAACTGACGCTGGAGATCTTTCATCAGATTGAGGATTTGGGCTTGAACAGAGACATCCAAGGCGGAGGTGGGCTCGTCACAGACGAGAAACTCGGGTTGGCTGGCAAGGGCACGCGCGATCGAAATCCTCTGGCGTTGCCCTCCCGAGAATTCGTGAGGATACTTTTCGCCATCTGCCGAGGTGAGCCGTACATGCCTCAAGAGTTCGCCCACTCTTTCTTCAACCGCTTTGCTTCCTTCGGCCAGCCCAAACGCCCTGATCGGCTCCGAAATGATGTCTCTGGAACGCCACCTAGGGTTGAGGCTGGCGTAGGGATCTTGGAAAATCATTTGAAGGCGGCTCCGCAAAGGAGCCATCTTTCGTCGGGTCACCCCTCCGATATTCATGCCCTCGAATTCGATAACACCGGCTGTCGGTGGGTAGAGCCCCACCACGAGCTTTGCAACGGTCGATTTCCCACAGCCCGACTCACCGACGAGGCTGAACGTTTCGCCCTTTCTGATTTCGAAACTGACGCCGTCGACCGCCTTCAAGATCTGTCGAGGCTGATGCTCCAGAACCCGGACAAGAAAAGATGCCGACACATCGAAGTACCGTTTCAGGTTCGTCACTCGAAGCATCGGCGCTTCGCTGACCCCTTGCTTTTTGGATGGGACGGTTACATTTCTATCCACGATCTCCCTCTATACAAAGCAGTCAAGTAAGTTGAGTGAGGTGAGAAAGGTGAGTAGGCAAAAACCAAGCGAAAAAGCGCCTGTCCTTGGATTCCTTACTTGACTGACTCAAGTCATTTACCTTCTCAACTCTTGTCTTGCGTTTCCTGACTCAACCTGCTTAACCTACTTACCCACTTAACATTCATTATCTCGTGACTAACCAGCAGGCAGCTTGTGTACTTCCGGCCTTCATTAGCTCCGGCCGTTCCGATCGGCACCTGTCGAACGCAAAGGGGCAGCGCGGGCTAAAAGCACAGCCGGGCGGAATCTCAGTCAACCGGGGCATGGACCCCTCGATCTGAGTCAGCCTTTCGACGTCCTGTCCAACCTTTGGGATTGATCCCATCAGTCCCTTGGTGTATGGATGCTGAGCTTTCTTCACCACGTCACGAACAGGGCCAATTTCCACGATGCGCCCTGCATACATGACGGCGACACGGTCTGCGGTGTCGGCAATAACCCCCATGTTGTGAGTGATGAGCATGACCGCCGTGCTGTGGTCCCTGCACAGACGTTTGAGAAGGGCAATGATCTGCGCCTGGATCGATACGTCCAGGGCCGTGGTCGGTTCGTCTGCAATGACCAGCCTCGGCCCGGCGCAGAGCGCGAGTGCGATGACCACCCGCTGTCTCATGCCACCTGAAAACTGGTGGGGATAATGGTTCACGCGCCGTTCTGGTCCAGGGATTCCCACCTCCGCCAAAAGCTGGACAGCTCGGTTGCGTGCCTCCGCTTCCGAGATGTCTAAATGGGTCCGCATGGTCTCCACCAGTTGTCGTCCAACGGTGTAAATTGGATTCAGGCTCGTCAGTGGGTCCTGGAAAATGGATCCGATCCTCTTCCCACGGATGCGGCGCATCTCTTCGTAGCTGAGATTGTCTATACGCTCCCCCTGTAAGAGGATACGCCCTCCGGCAATACGACCGGGGGGATCCAGCAGGCCAATGATGGCAGAGCCGGTGAGCGATTTTCCTGCCCCGGACTCTCCGACCACTCCCAGGACTTCACCTGCGTCGATATGGCAGGAAACACCATCCACCGCTTTTAGAATTCCCCGCCGCGTCGGGAACTCCACGTGGAGCTCTTGAACTTCCAGCAGAGGGAGGGTCTTTGTCACTTCAGCCATTTCAGCCTATCTCGCTACCGAAGTTTTGGATTCAGCGCGTCACGGAGCCAGTCACCCAGCAGGTTCACGGAAAGCACCAGGAGCACCAGGATGACGGACGGAAAGATGACGACCCACCAGATGCCCGAAAATAAGAATTCATTCCCGAGTCGAATCAAGGTTCCGAGCGAGGGTTGGGTAGGGGGCATGCCGACCCCAAGAAACGACAAGGTGGCTTCAATCAAGACCGCCATTCCCAGGTTGATGGTCGCGATCACCAGCACCGGCGTGATCACATTGGGGAGCACATGGCGCACCATGATGAGGGACGGATGTAACCCAATGACGCGGGCCGCCAGAACGTACTCTTTGCCTTTTTCCACCATGGTTTGCCCACGCACCGTCCTGGCAAATTGAACCCAGGTCGTCATCCCGATCGAGGCCACGAGAATGAAGAGGGCTGCGTTCTGTCGCATTTCCCGTGGCAAAACCCCCTGGGCCACACCGTTGATCAGCAGAGCGATGAGGATGGAAGGGAAGCTGAGCATCACATCGGCGATACGCATGATGATGGCATCCAGGAACCCTCCTACGTAGCCACTGAGGAGACCCAGGCTCACGCCGAGGCACATGGCAAAGACGACGCTGAAAAATCCTACCATCAACGAAATCCTCGAACCATAGAGGATGGCCGAGAGAACATCCCGGCCCTGATTATCGGTCCCCAGAAGGAATTTGGGATTTCCATCCTTCATCCACGCGGGCGGGATCTCACTGTTCATGAGATCCAAGGTCGCCACGTCGAAAGGATCATGAGGAGCAATCCAGGACGCAAGAACAGCCGTGAGGATGATGCAAGCCAATACCATCGTCGCAACGACCGTGATATGCGATCTCCTAAAACTATAGGAGAAGTCACTATCCAGAAAACGGTGCCAACGGTCAGCGATATGAGGCCCTTTCATCATAGAGCTTCCTTATGTCCCCTGCTCTGCGGAGCTAGGTTTTTCAATCCTGAGCCTCGGATCAATGACGAAATAAAGGAGGTCAACGACGATGTTGATGACGACGAAGATGAAGGCCACGAGGACAAGGTATGCGGACATCACAGGAATGTCCACGAAACTGACCGCCTGGATGAACAGAAACCCCATCCCAGGCCATTGAAAAACGGTCTCTGTGATGATGGCAAAGGCGATAAGCGATCCAATCTGGAGGCCGACGATGGTGATCACCGGCATCAGGGTGTTTCTAAGGGCATGGCCGAAATTGACTGCACGGTTGGTCAATCCCCTTGCCCGTGCAAATCGGATGTAGTCCGTTCGAAGCACTTCCAACATCTCTGCTCGGACCAGGCGCATGATCAAAGTCAGTTGGAAGAGGGCGAGCGTCACCGAGGGCATGATCAAGGCCTTGAGGCCGCTCCACCCTAAGAAGCCGGTTGACCACCAACCCAATTGAACCACATCCCCGCGGCCGAAGGACGGCAGCCACTTCAGGAAGACGGAGAAAACCAGGATCAGGAGGATGCCGGTAACGAAGGAAGGCAAAGAAATGCCAATGAGAGATGCCGTTTGAAGCAGATGGCTGCCCCAGGTATCCCGTTTCAAGGCGGTATAAACACCCATGGGGATTCCCAGAAAAAGTGATAGACATGCAGCCACCAGAACCAACTCTAAGGTTGCCGGCAGGCGCTCGCGGATCAGATCGGCGACCGGGCGCTGGTTTCGATAGGAGATGCCAAAGTTCCCATGGCAAGCATTGAGGACGAAACGACCGAACTGGACGAGAACCGGGTCATTGAGCCCCAGTCGTTGTCGCGTCTCTTCCCGTTGCTCCCGAGTCGCCTGTTCCCCGAGCATGCTCTCAATGGGGTCGCCCACGAACTGGAACATGGCGAAAGCAAGGGAACCCACGACCAACATCACGAGGATTCCTTGCAACAGTCGGCGTATGACAAAGGCAAGCATGCCAATATCCCTAAGGATCAAAAGAGCAGGAAAACAATTCCATCCTTCTACTGGGAAAGTATAGGCAATCCATGTGCCAATTTCTAGAACGGCCCGGACCTACATGCCCGGGCCCCACATCTTTAGTCAACCCTCGCATACCACAGCCGAGGCATGTTGTCGGCGGTCGGGATGACCTTCACATTATCCCGAACCACCCACGAGAGAGGTTGTTGATGCAACGGAATCATGACGATATCTTCCTTGGCGAGCTTGAAAGCCTCTGAAATCATTTTCACGCGCTTCGGCTCATCCAGTTCTACGGTGATTTTGTCTATCAGTTCATCCACCTTCGGATTCTTGTATCCACCCGGGTTGAAGACCCCGAGTTTTTCCCGTGGGCTGGAAAGAATCTGTGCGAGGACGCTGTAGGCATCCATCATCGGAAGGGTAGCCCACCCGAGCATCCAGATGTCCGATTTTCCCGCGAGCCCTTTGCTCAATACCGTTCCTCCGGGTTGGACCATCAACTTGGCTTTCACTCCGATCCTGGCCCACATCGATACGATGGCCTGACCGATCTTTTCGTCATTCACATACCGGTCATTGGTGCAGTCGAACCCGATCTCGAAACCTTCAGGATACCCTGCGTCTGCAAGCAGCTTCTTGGCCGCGTTCACATCGTACGAAAGGCGGTTGTCGAGGGAGGCGTCATACCCTCGGATCTCAGGGGCGATAAAGTTCCCCGTATTTCGGGATTTTCCCCGCATGAGCTTCGTCTGGATAGATTCAATATCGATCGCCTGGTACAACGCCCTGCGGACACGCACATCCTTGAGCGGGTTCTTCCCCTTGATATTCGACTCGTAAGGCTCTGCCGGACCTTGGTTGACGGACAAAAAGACGATCCGGAGTTCAGGCGCTTCAAGGAGCTTGAAGCCTGGTGTGTGGCTGATGCGGTCCAGGTCCTGCAGGGGAGCGGGGTGCATAAAGTCGAGCTCGCCGGAGAGCAGGGCCGCCACACGCGTAGCGTCCGACTTGATGGGGGTGAAGACGATCCGGGTCAGATTGTGTTCGGGTTTATCCCACCAGCTCGGATTGACGACGAGGACGGTCTTTGCGTCGGGCTGCCGGCTCTCCAGGATAAAGGGGCCGGTACCATTGGCGTGAGAGGAAGCGTAACCTTCCTCTCCCTTGGAAGGATTTACCGGGTCGAGGCATTTATTCTCGGTCATCCACTCCTTGTCCATCATTAATATATTGGTGAGATCGTTCAAGAGTAGGGGGTAGGGTCCCGTAAGGATAAAATCTACCGTGTAATCGTCAACCTTGCGGATATCCTTCACCTGGGGAATATTCCCTCTGAGCGGGCAGTTCGGATGGATGACGCGTTTGATCGAGGCAACCACATCATCCGCATCAAAAGAGTTCCCATTATGGAACTTGACTCCCCTGCGGAGATTGAACCGCCAGACGGCGGTCTCCGTCATCTTCCACGAGGTGGCGAGGGCCGGTTCGATCTTCAGGTTCTTGTCATACCGGACGAGAGATTCGTAAAAATGGTAATGGAAGGCATTCGTGAAGGTGGCGGGATGAGCATGGGGGTCCAAGGAATAATAATCCCCCGAATAAGCCCATCTCAAGTCCTTCGCTTCAGACGGCTGGAAACTCATGAGACCGATGGCAACAACCATCGCACCAAGGGTGACCACTGACAAGATTCTTCGCATCGCTCACTTCCTCCTTTCCGTGTTTTGACTTCCAACGGTGATTCAGAGTCTGCTTGGAACAGCTTTTCTGTCAATCGATCCTTGCGTACCAGAGTCGTGGCAAGTCATCCGCGGTCTGAATGATTTTCACATTGTCCCGGGTGACCCAGGCCATCGGCTGCTGATGCAGAGGGATCAGTACGCAATCCTCTTTGGCAAACTTGAAAGCCTCTGAAATCATCTTCAAGCGCTTCGGTTCATCCAGCTCCACAGCTACCTTGTCCACGAGCTCGTCCACCTTAGGATTCTTATAGCCCCCCGGGTTATTACTTCCGAGTTTCTCACGGGCGCTGGACAGGATCTGCGAGAGGACGCTGTAAGAATCGAGCATGGGAAGGGTTGCCCAGCCAAACATCCAGATGTCGGATTTACCAGCATTGGCTTTATTAAAATGGGCACTTCCGGGTTGGGCCGTCAGCTTCGCTTTCACCCCGATCCTCGCCCACATGGGCACGATCGCCTGCGCGATCTTCTCGTCATTCACATACCGGTCATTCGGTACATCGAGTCCGATTTCAAATCCGTCGGGATAGCCGGCTTCCACAAGCAGCTTCTTGGCTGCATCGGGATCATAAGGGAGAAGTCGACCATTTAAGGCTGGGTCGAAGCCCGGTATCTCGGGCGCTACGAAAAGGCCGGCAATTCTCGACTTACCTCGCATAATCCTAGACCTGATCGATTCAACATCGATCGCCTGGTAAAGGGCCTTGCGGACGCGAATATCCTTTAACGGATTTTTCCCCTTAATGTTGGATTCAAATGGTTCAGCCGGTGCCTGGTTGATGGCGAGGAAGATGGTCCTGAGATCGGGCGCCTCTAGAAGCTTCATGCCTGGGGTCCGGCTGATGCGATCCAGGTCCTGCAGAGGGGCCGGATGCATGAAGTCGAGCTCGCCGGAGAGAAGGGCGGCCACACGGGTTGCATCGGATTTGATTGGCGTGAAAACGATACGGGTCAGATTGTGCTCCGCCTTATCCCACCAGCTGGGATTCACCACCAACACCGTCTGAGCATCCGGCTGCCGACTCTCAAGCATAAAGGGCCCCGTGCCATTTGCATGTGTGGTAGCGTAGCTCTCCTGACCTTTGGAGGGGTCAACTGGGGTGAAACACTTGTTTTCCGTCATCCATTCGCTGTCCATGATGCCGATGTTCGTCAGACCGTTGAGGACCAGAGGATGAGCCCCATGGAGGATGACGTCGACGGTATAATCGTCAACTTTGCGGCAATCCTTAATCTGTGTGATGTTTGCTTTCAAAGGGGAGCCGAGGGCCCGCTTGAGCGAGGCAACGACATCATCGGCAGTAAACGGGTTGCCATTATGAAATTTGACCCCATGGCGCAGGGTGAATCGCCACACGGTCGGCTCGATGACTTTCCAAGACGTTGCCAGCGCGGGCTCGATCTTGAGGTCCTTGTTATACCGGGCCAACGTTTCGTAAATATGATAGTGAAAGGCGTTGGTAAAGCTCACGGTATGGGCGTGGGGGTCCATTGAATAGACATCCCCCGAAAACGCCCATCTGAGTGTTTTGGCTACCACAGGAGGGGGTCCCACCACATAGGGAAGAACCGTCAACAGGGTGACTATAGCTACAATCAATACGGATTTTTTCATAACTCACCTCCTGAATTTTTGACGATTGAATCGTTTGGATTTCCTTCATCTGTTCAATGACGAATCGAGTTTCTGGGGCACTTTGTACCACTCCACTGATAGAATTGCAACAACAGCGATTTCACAGGTTGAATATGAGACCGAAGGTGTTCGATTGCAAGATCATGGCTCTTCTTCTCAATCGATTCCGAAATTGATAAATGCTCCTTTTTTCTGACATTTTCTCCAAAACAATCCTCTCCCCTTGGAGACTCCCTTGCTCATGACAATAGGCGTTTTGCATATCGACAACGACCAAGGCTATCTTGGAACTATTCGGGTTCACAATCCTTTTCTATGGTCTAAAAAACCGATCTTTCACTCTACTGCTTCAGGTAGAAAGTTCGCTTCTTCTCGAAACAAAACCATCGAGGATCATTGGTTATTCTGCGATACCGTCTTGAGCAGAGATCCTAGCATGACAAGACTTCCCGGTCAATCTTGTTATGGGCAACTTTCCTGCCTGCTTTAATGACGAGGTAAGGGGGGGTCCCGTCGAGCATCGCCTGGACGGGATCGGGTGCATTCAGCAGGATGATATCCGCCGGGGCATCCATTGCCAATCCTTCTTGTTGCGGCAGCCGCATCAGTTTCGCCCCGTTGATAGTAGCTATCTTCCAGACTGTCCGGAGGCCCTCAGCTGTGCCGAGATGACAGAGTTTGGCGAGGAGAAGTGATTCTTCAAGTGGGTTTGCATTCCCAAAAGGGACCATAGGATCTCTCATGTTGTCAAACGAAACAGCCACGTTCACTCCAGCTTGAAGCAAGTCCTTTACGCGGGTGATGTTCCGGGGTGTCTGTCGCGGGGCATCTCTTCCACCGCAGTGCACCTCTGAGGTAGGACAGACAACCACGCTAAACTGATGGCGGGCTGCCTCTTCAATCAGAGGTTGTGCTTCTTCAGAAGTGAGATTCGAGAGGGAACAAAAATGTCCGAGTGTCACGCGCCCATCCATCCCTTGTGCTTTGGCACGGGCCAGGATCCCCGGCCAATCCCAAGCCTGGGGATAATTCTGTGCTGTCAGCTCTGGATCTGAATCTACATGCAGATCGATATCCACATCGAAACGTTCAGCGAGCTCAAAAACAACATCAAGATGTTTCTCTCGATCGGTATCGTTGCAGGGACCCCCACCGATTGCATTTGCTCCCATCTTAAGAGCTTCTTCAAGAAGCTCTTTGGCTCCTGGAGATCGGAGGATTCCTTCTTGGGGAAATGCAACAATCTGGAGTGTAACCAGCGCTTCCATTTCTTCTCGCAGCTGCAGTAAAGCTTCCACCCCTTTGAGACCAACGATCGGGTCGACATCGACTTGAGTCCGAATGGTGGTGGTCCCATGAAGAACTGCAGCTTCAACAGCTCGACGCGCTCGACGAAGAATATCCTCCTTCGTCACGGACCGTTTGATTTCAGTCATCTTCTCGAGTCCACCCCATTCTCCAAGATCCCCCATCACGGCTCCGTCAGCTAGATAACACTTATCCAGATGCACATGAGGTTCAACGAATCCAGGCATTGCCAAGTTCATCTGACAGTCTGTTTCTTGTTTTGCGGATCGAAGGGAGGTTGATGGTTCAATCTTTCCATCGATTAAAGCAAAATCGGTGATCGTTCCATCGGCTAGACGGAGATTATACAGAAGGAGATGGGGCATCCGTTGCCTCTCTCTCTTCGGAAAGCTTTCTGAATGAGGATTTGATTCGACGAAGTCGGGTACGGGGGTCGAGGGCATCCCGCAAACTGTCACCGACGAGATTAAAGCCGACGACAAGAAAGATCATTGCGATGCCGGGCAAGGTAGCAATGTGGGGGGCGATGGCCAGAACGGAGCGTCCTTCACTCATCATGATACCCCATTCCGCAGTGGGAGGTTGCACTCCGAGGCCCAGGAAACTGAGACCTGCGGCAGTAATCACATTACTCCCTACAATGGTCGTTGAATAGACGACCGAAGGTGAGACCACATTGGGGAGCATTTCCGTGAAAAGAATGCTCGAGTCACTAGTGGCACTGGCGCGGGCAGCCTCCACATATCCCTGGCTTCTCTGAGTGACCGCCTCTATATAGACCACTCGTGTGTTGTAAGGGATCAGGACAATGACCAAGGCCAAAATGACATTGGGAATGCCGGGGCCCATGAAGGCGGCGAGCAGGATAGCCAGGAGCACCATTGGAAAGGCGAAAAAGACATCCATCAGCCGCATGATGATATGGCCCAAGCGACGGTAGTAGGCGGCCAGCATTCCAAGAGGGATGCTGATGAATGCACTGATGATGACGGGCATAATACCTGTGAAGAGGGAAAAACGGCTTCCGTAAATCAGGCGCGATAGAATGTCCCTCCCCTGCATATCCAGTCCCAGGAGATGTCCTTCGGTCCCCATGGGGCGGAGCCGCAACATCGGGTTGGCTTCATTCGCTGGATAAGGGACGATCCAAGGAGCCAAGATGGCACAAAGGACGAAAACAAAGATGATGATTGCACCGGCTAGGGCATACCGGTCGCTCAGGATTCCTACCCAGACAAAGTAGAGGGTGGACCTCCTTTTCTCGTCAGGAGAACCTCCCTTCAACCTTTTCACAGCGTTTCCTGATTTGTTAGATTCTTCCATAATGAATAACCGAGCAATCTTAATGGCGCGTCGGATCGAGGGCATAAACGATCACGTCCGCGGCGAGGTTCCCAAGAACAAATACGGCTGCGACCACGAGAACACAACCCTGTACCATGGGTGCATCCCTTAGGAGAATCGAATCGTAGAGCTGAAGACCAACACCAGGCCAGGTGAAGATGATCTCTGCAAAGACCACGCACCCAAAAAGATACCCGACCTGCAGCCCGCACATATTGGCAAACGTTGGCAATACGTTTCTTACCCCATGGATGTAGGTGACCCGTTCAGACGTTAACCCTCGGGAGTGCGCGGCCAGGATGTAAGGCTGTGTCAAAATGTCGATGAGCCCGCTGCGCGTAACACGCGTTACGATGGCTACCGAAGAGGCGGCAATGGTGAAGGAGGGCAGGAGGACATGGTGGAGCAGGTCAGGAAATCCTCCAGGATTGGCCATGTTGTACATCCCCGAAAGGGGAAAGACTCTTATTTTCACACCGAAAACGTATAGGAGGACGATGCCCAACCAGAAAACGGGCAGGGCGGCAATAAATAGCGTGAAGAAGACGGTAAAACGATCGAATGCCTTACGGAAATTCGCGGCAGAAATGGTCCCCAGGAAAAAGCTTCCGACGATTACGATCAGCAGGCTCGCCCCAGATAGAATCAAAGAATTGATGAACTTGATTCCAAGCACGGAGGCCACAGGGACGCGCATGGCGATTGACCTCCCGAGGTCTCCTTGGACCAGCTTCCAAAGCCACGTTGCATACTGGACGTAAATAGGCTTGTCCAATCCCAGATCCCTGCGCAGGGCGGCGACGCGCTCGGCCGTCGCTGAAAATCCGAGAAGGGTCTGAGCGACATCACCTGGAATCAGCTGAAGCGAAAGAAAGACTACGATCGTGACACCGAAGAGAACGGGGATGGTATGAAGCAATCGCCTGAGAATGAAAATGACCATAGAGAACCCCTTAGATACGGGCGACCCCGGTCCTCCCAGGGCCGCCCATTCAGCTTACTCTTCCTTCGTTACCTGGGTAAAGTCATGCCAATGCTGCGGCCCAAGGATAAAGCCCTTCACCTTGGGATTCATGGCATAAACCTGCACAGAAGTGAAATAGGGGATAAAGGCTGCATCTTTTGCAATAATATCCTGGATCTCTCGCAGATACTTGACCTGATCCCGCTCGGTTAAAGCACTGCGCGCTTTTGACAGAAGATCATCAATTTTCGGGTTGTCATAATACCCGGAATTGTAACCGTTCGGTGGAAGGGCGGCCTTGGAAATGACAATGTCTAGCCAGAAGAATGTGGTCTCACCCCATGAGACGCTCATGAAGCCTGTTCCGTCACGCATACCTTTTCCCATCATGTCCCAATAGGTATTGTTGTCAAATAGTTCGATCTTTACCTTAATGCCGATTTTGGCCAGATCCCTCTGGATCCACTCGGCATCCAGTTGCGTATTCACGTCTCCTCCACCCCCGAGAGTCCAGTCCATGCGGGTCTCAAAACCGTTCGGGAACCCGGCGTCTGCGAGGAGCTTCTTTGCCTTGAGCGGGTCGTAAGGATAGTCGCGGAACTTTGGATCATAGCCTGGTCCTGCGAAGTTCAGGATGCCATAGGCTGGCTCGGCCAGTCCACGTTTCAGATATTTTGCCATGCCCACACGGTCGATCGCCATCGCTACAGCCTGCCGTACTCGGACGTCCTTAAAGTAGGGTTCGTTGAAATTGAGCCACAACACGTAAATCGTTGGGACAGGTCCTTTCACAATTCTGAACCCTTTGGAGGCAAGGAATTCCACCGAATCGGGCGAAGGAGTTGCAATGATGTCCACCTCGCCGTTCTGGAGAACGAGCTCTCGGGTTGCGACCTCGTTCATCCCTCGGATGATCCACCGATCGATCTTCGGTATCCGTTTCGGATCCCAGTAATTGGGGTTCTTTTCGAGAACGATTTTTTCTCCGTAGACACGTTCCACAAACTTAAAGGGCCCTGTTCCCACGGGATGGTTCGTCACGTCATCGTTGCCCCACTTCTTGACGCTCTCGGGGCTGACCATGACTGGCGCACCCGTTCCTCCTTCTGTCAACCTTGACAAGAATTCAGAGTTCGGCTGCTTCAAGATGATTCTGAAGGTATACTCGTCCACAACCTCGTACCGATCGAGATCCCCCCACATCCATCCCATTTTGCCGGCAGAGATCTTGCTGAAATACTGAAAATTAGGGTTGGTCATCCGGTCCAGGTTGAATTTAGCAGCCTGGGCATTCCAGGGCGTCCCATCGTGGAATTTCACCCCTTTTCGTAGCGTGAAGGTATACGTTTTTCCATCCTTCGAGACCGTCCAGCTTGTGGCCAGGGCGGGGACAATGGGAGCCCGATCCACTTTGTCTTTGGTCAGGTCCTCGGCCACAAAGCTCTCAAACATATGGGTCAGGATCCTGAACGTATTCCAAGTGTTGGAGATATGGGGATCCAGCTGGCTGGGTTCGGCCTCACAAGCGAAGACCAGCGTCTTGGGGGCAGCGGCTGCCGTTGTGGCTGCAGAGAAAGTTATCGTAGCCATTGCCACGGCGAGGGCGAGAACTTCTAATACATTCATCCATTTCCTAGTGAATATCCTCTCCATACTACACCTCCTTCTGTTGATTTTTGTAAAAAGCCAAACCTGTCTACCGTGAGGTTCAACCTCCGAGGTGGCAGGCAACATAGTGACCAGGCCGAATTTCGTGAAGCTCAGGAGAAGAGGACTGGCAAATGTTCGACCGGTCGGTACATGCTGCGTAATAGATACATCCGGAGCGTTCTGCCGCTGCAGCGGCGGTAGCATCTTCGCGCGCAAGATCACCGAGGTTTTCTGAACGCATGGCAGCTCGTTGCCAGGAATCACCTCCTCCCATATGAAGGACTGCCTCCAAGAATGCCCGGGTGAAAGGATGTTGGGGTTCTTTGTAGACTTCTTCGCTCCGCCCAAGCTCAACGATCAGGCCCTGGTATAAAATCATCGTACGATCCGAGATGTGTTTAACGACTTTGAGATCGTTCGCGACAAATAGATAAGTCAAATTGAACTTTTCCTGCAGATCTTCCAGAAGGTTGAGGATTTGGGCTTGAATCGATACATCGAGGGCTGAAACAGGCTCATCGAGAAAGATGAACCGAGGATTGCTCACCAGGGCACGCGCGATGCCGATACGCTGGCACTGCCCGCCGCTGAATTCGTGCGGATAACGATTAACATGGCCTGGATCGAGACCGACGACGTCAAAGAGTTCGCGAACCCTTTCAAATGCATCCATCTGTGATGCACCAAAATTGAGCAAGGGTCGGGCCACGTTCTCGGCCACCGTACGCCGGGGATTAAGGGATTGCAGAGGGTCTTGAAAGATCATCTGAAGATCTCGGCGATAGGGAAACATCTTCTTAGGGGGGAGGTTGGAGATCACGGCCCCGTCAAGCGAGACGTCCCCAAAGTCGGGGGGAATGAGGTTAAGGATGAGCCGGCCGAGCGTGGATTTTCCTGAACCCGATCCACCCACACAACCCAATGTTTCACCTTGAACGATATCGAAGCTCACATTGTCGATCGCGACGATCTTCCCGATGAGGTGAGGTAACAACAATCCCTTCGTAATAGGGAAAGCCTTGCGGAGTTTTCGCACCTGGATCAGGGGCTCACTCATTGTCTGACCTCTGAGGAAGACGCAAACAGATGGCAGCGGACATTGGAACCCGTCGGGGATCTGTAGAAACCCGGTTTCTCGTTTCGACACATTTCCATGACAGCACCGCACCGGTCTGCAAAGCTACAACCCGCGGGCAGGTGTGACAAATCCGGCGGTTGCCCTGCAATCTGAAAGAGACGACGCACAGGATTCACAGGGTTGGGCACAGACAAAATGAGTGCCTTCGTATAGGGATGCTGAGGATTGGTAATGATTGCTTCGGCGGGTCCTTCTTCCTGGATCATGCCGGCATACATGACAATGATCCGTTTGGCGAGGGCACGGACAACGCCGAAATCATGAGTAATGAGCATGATGGGCAGATGGCGCTCAGAGTGAGCACGTTTCAGCGTCAGCAATATCTTGGCCTGGACACCGGCATCCAACATCGTGGTCGGCTCGTCAGCGATCAGCAACTCTGGATTGCATGCCATGCTCAATGCCAACCCCACCCGTTGACACATGCCTGAACTAACCTGGTGGGGATAGCTCGCCCCCATTTGAGCAGGGTCTGTCACCCCCACTTCTCGCAATAGGTCCAACGCTCGCGTCTCGACTTCCTGCCTTGAGAAAGACCGGTCATGATGGCGGATGGTTTCCGTGAGTTGTCTCAGAAGGGTGAAGGAAGGATTCAATGCGGCCCGCGGATTCTGAAAGATCATGGAGATCCGTGCCCCACGAACTTCTTGCAGGCGTCGGTCGCTCAGCGACAGGATGTTAACCTCATCCATCCACACTTCGCCGCTCACGTATCGGCCAGGAGGTACGGGGACCAACTTCATGGTGGAGAGTGCAGTGACACTCTTCCCTGAACCAGATTCACCGACGATCGCCAGGATGTCGTCGCGGTAAACGTTGAAACTGACATCATCGACAGCTTTCACGACTCCGGAGGGGGTGAAGAAGTAAGTGCGGAGATTTTGAACAGCGAGGACAGGAGCCTCAGTTGTTCTCGATGGGGAAAGGGAAGAATTCCCAGCCCGGGCTTCCTGACCCAAAGGTTCGTTTCTCATGGGTAACATTAATAGCTCACTTCATAAAGCCGGCCATATCTTATAAAATATAAAATGTAATGTCAAGAGAAGAATGAACTTTTCAAACCAACGGGATACCACCATTTGTGTCATCGATCAGCTCAAGTTCAATCTTTGTCAGATCTTCAGGCTATAATGGTCTCTTAAGTAGCTAATATTTATTTGGGCATTTTCGTACTTGGCTTTCCCATATCCGTAGTAATCGAATTGAATCGTTGAAATATTGAGCTGGATGAGGCTCCAAAGAAACCAGTAGATATCGGAGAAGGGTTTGAATAGATCGGTTATATATTCATGGGAGTCCACATCTTGATTCTCCCAATAAATCGTCAGGAGTGCTTTCTCCACTTCTCTGGGAACCAAGATTTCTTGAAACATATCCGCAATGTCATAATAGGCAGGAGCCATTCCCCCATATTCCCAATCAATAAGAAACATCGGTTCCTTAGATTTTTGTCTGTCCTCGGTCAGGATGAAATTGTCTGCTAATAGATCGTTATGACATGGGACATAGCGGCTGGGGGCTATCCCGGCAACTGCATCAATTTTTCCTAGAGCGTTCACCGTGCCGTCGATATCGAACTCTGGATAATCGGAATTGATGGCGTTCAAAATGTTCCTGAGCCGTTTCACTTCGGCATAAGGATGGAAGACGTACGGGAGAACGATTCCGCTCTGGTGAATCCTTTTGATAGGACGAACGATCAATTTCCACAAATCTTTTCTTAAGAAGTCTTGATTTCGAAGCACATATCCAGGGATAAACGCGGTTACGGTGGTATTCCGCTCGGGCAGGTACTTGATCAAACCGGGTGTGACGCCGGTCGAGAGCATCCGTCGAAGATTGTCGGCTTCTGTATCCCGATTGATGAAGAGATCCGTCTTCTCCCCATAAAACCTGAAAACATAGTCGCGGCCATCTGAGGATTTTACTCGGTAGAGCTTATTCGTGATGCCACCTCTTAGTTCTAAGATCTCTAAGCTGAGTCCTTCCAATTCCGGCATCAAGCTCAGAAAGAAATCATGCGTAACTTCGGATGTCACCGGAAGCCCTTCGTCTTTGAAATGCGACTCATCCTAAAAGAGAGAAATTGGGTCATGGTTTCATCGGCCCTGCCCAGCGATTCATCCCGACATCCCTTGCGGCTGCTCGAAAATACATCTCCCGGTAGTAGGGGGCAAGCTTAGACGCCCAACCACCAATCTTCGACATGTCCTTCCTGTATTCAGACATGATTTCCCGTGTTTCGGCCTTAAGCGCCTCCTCATCCACGGTAAGGACCTTGCCACGCTCTGCCACGACTCGGCCAGCGACCATTGTTAAGACGACGGATGAACCATTCTCGCAAAAGACAAGCTGTCGTCGAATGTCGTTGAGGGGTGTGAATGCAAGCGTGTTTAAATCGATGAGGATAAGGTCGGCTTCATAACTGGGAGCCAGCATTCCCACACGCCCCCCCATGCGAATAGACCGTGCACCCCCTCGTGTGAGGGCATGGAGAATTTCTGGCGCTTTCGGCCAGTTTCTGTAATCGGGATCCGAGATCTTATGAATCAGGCCAGCAACTTTCGCCACTCCCCACATGTTGGCGGTGTCGTCGACCGTCGCCTCATCCGTGCCCAGGCAGATTGGAATTCCATGGTCACGAAGTCTTCGGAAGGGCATGACCCCACTTCCGATCTTCAGATTCGAAATAGGATTGTGGGCGACACAACATTCAGCTTTTGCCATAAGCTGGATATCCTGTTCATCGACCCAGATGGAGTGAACAACTACCACGCGCTCATCGAGAATACCTAGGTCGTGGACGTATCGAATAAAGGATTTCTTGAATTTCTCCTCTCCGAGAACGCGCTGAAGTTTTGTTTCGAGAATGTGTATCTTGAACGGTAGGTCGTGTTTGCGACTCAATTCTGAAAGACCATGAAAATAGTCCACCGTGACCCGCTGCGGGGCTGAGCATGAAATAGAGGCGGAGATTCGATTCTCACAGGCACCATGCCACCGTTTAATGTAGTCGCGGTAAATGGAGAGCAGTTCTTCTGTCGACAGGATTGGGGCAGAGGCCATCTCCTTTCGAATGGAGTCAGGCAACAGATCATAGAGAAAGGGGTATGTCTCGTATTCCACCACATTGGGCTGGTCCAGAGTCACGGCCGCTCGTATACCACTGTCTGCGTAAGCCTGCGTCAGCCCATCAATCGATTCTCTGGTTGGGATTGGGATATGGAAGGCATCATCATGAACCGCGGTCACACCTATCTTTAGCATTTCGAGAATGCCTAGCATCGTTCGCACGTAGTTCAGTCGGCCTGAGGGTGTCTTGTCACTCAAGGGGGGCACTTCATAGAGCATGAAGATCTCCAGGGGTGTGTCGTCGAGGGCGCCCTTCATAAAATTGCCGGGTGAATGGAGGTGGGCATTGACGAGTCCTGGCATCGCCAAAAGCCCTTCTGCCTCAATGATCTTAAGGTCTGGATCGTTTTGTGGTTGCGGCAGATTGGGACCGATCGCGGTGATGGTCTTGCCTTGGATTAGTATGTCGGCACAGGGATATTCGGTATCGCTATCGTCCATTGTTAGAATCCGGGCTTTTCTGATGATGATTGACATTCTATCGTCTCCTCAAAAAAGAATTACCCTTCCAAGACCTCGAAGCTAATTATGCGCATCATTTGCTGCCGCACCAAGAAAGAATCATGCCTTGGGTACAGCCTTGAGGTCGAACTTCTTTTCAAATCGGGACAACGGCAAACGCTGGAGGTAAAGAGACTTCTGACCCGTGGCGATATAGAGTGCCAGGTCGCGACCAATGGCCGGCCCTTCAATGACTCCATTGCCACCGCAACCAATCGCAAGCATGTAGCCCTCAACAGGGGTTTCACCCAGAATAGGGAGGAAATCGGGGGGTTCGGCACGATACCCCAGCCACGAGAAGGCCAGCCCTGAATTCGCTAGATGGGGAGCATGCTCCTCCAACTGACCCAGAAGAAATTCAAAGAAGTAATCGTCGGTCCCACCTGTTGGTTTAAGCAGATCTGGGTCCCAGATACCTGCGTGCGTGGGGTCACTCAAATCCATGGTCAGATGAGCTTTGCAGATGAAGATGTTGTCCCCTTCGCGTCGGGCATAGAAGCGGGGATATTTAAGCACAGGGAATGTATAGCCCAGTTTCTTCTTGGGAGGTACCAGGAAGAAAACCTCCGCCTTAGTGTGCCAGATGGGAAGTTCCAGGCCCACCATGCGACTGGTATAGCGAGTCCAGGGACCCGTAGCGTCAACCAATAGATCCAAGTCAAAACTCCCATTATTGGTTTCCACACCAGTCACATTATTGCCTTTCATCTTGACGTTTTCCACCTTGGTATACATCAAGACTTTTGCCCCATTCGCTTTCATTTTCTTCACAAAAGTGGTAGAGGCCATGGTAGGATCGAAATAACCGTCGTCAGCAGTCCACCCGGCACCAAGAACGTGATCAACTTTCAGGTCCGGGCAGTGCTTGAGAATTTCCTTCTTGTCGGTCGTGTATTCAGCCTCATATCCAGCTGATTTTGCCAGGGCGACCCCAGTCTTGATGAATTTTTCGACTTCTGGATCCGTGGCAACTACCAGCGTACCTGTCTTGTCGAATCCAGCCGCCCCAGGTTCCTCTTTTTCAAGGTTCACATAGGTTTGGAATCCATAGAGGCGCACATCCCAGAACTCATGGCTCAACGAGTCGTCAAAGAGACAGACCGTGCCCGCTGATTTCGCCGTTGTTCCCGAAGCAATCTGGTCCTTCTCGAACAGGGTTACCTCAAAGTCATCGTAGAGACTCAGGTTGTAGCCGAGGGCCGTCCCAACGATACCACCACCGATCACCCCGACCTTTCTCTTTGCCATAGCCTTTCTCCTTTCATGAAATCATGGGATCCAGTTTCATTTTAGGTGAAATTCCCCAACCCTGCTTTATTTCAATGTCGAGCGGCTCAAACCCACGTCGCACAGCAAAAATCTGCTGCACTATATATTTTATAAAATATTTTGTCAAGAGGTTTTTTTGGGGGAGGTTCTTAGGTTGGGAAAACGAGATGGGACATGCCGTATAACTCAAGTGGGTGTTCATGGGAAGATGGGGTGTCAGACTGCTTGCGAGCAAATCAAAAGAAGAGAGGTTCATGTCAAAACCCTTTAAAGTTGTGAGAGTGTAGGTGGCGTGTCGGGTTAGAGATGCTAAGGGAAACGTTGAGAATGCCTGTCGCAAGCTCAAAGTGCAGGGGAGGAAGGAACGCTGTTGATCTATCTGTCAAAGATGTTC
>Ga0315275_10001436_pt1 | contig 20995 bp, 22 predicted proteins | sample YL17G03_0_MG_FD_205557 | JGI IMG/M metagenome (GOLD analysis project Ga0315275, IMG submission 205557) | Sediment microbial communities from Yellowstone Lake, YNP, Wyoming, USA - YL17G03_0 | ecosystem: Environmental > Aquatic > Freshwater > Lake > Sediment | place: USA: Wyoming | collected...
GTGACCGGCTCTTCGCTCTGGATCGGGATTTACGATGCTAATGGATTTCACAAGCAGCAGAACCTCGATGTCTGGTACCTGACCGGTGAAAAAGAGGCATACAGGACGTACCTGTCCGGAATTATCTCAAAACGCCTGAATGGGGATCTCTCCTGACATGGATATCCTTTATTTCCTCAGGACAATGGGCGAGAGCCCCATCCCTGTCGTGGCTGCTTTTTTCCTCGGACTGATGACCGCCATCAGCCCCTGTCCGCTTGCGACCAACATCACCGCTATCGCCTATATCTCGAAGAGGATTGACAGCAGTCGTCATACTCTCCTCGCAGGGTTGGTGTACACGCTCGGCAGGATGGCAGCGTATATTGCGGTCGCCTCGGTCATTGTTTTTTTCGGCATGAACATCCAGATCGTGGCTTTGGGACTCCAGCATTATGGCGAATGGTTGATTGGACCGTTCCTTCTCATGTGCGGTATCTACCTACTCGATATCTTTCATTTCGATTGGTTAACCGGGGGAGACAGGTTCTCCGGGTTCACATCCGGCATTTCTGCACGGCTCGCTGACAAAGGATACCTTGGTGCATTCCTGCTTGGTATGATTTTCGCGATGAGCTTCTGTCCTTTCTCTGCTGTGCTCTTCTTTGCTATACTGATCCCGCTTGCCCTTGGTGCCGGTGACCCGGTGATCATTCCGGCAGTGTTTGCTCTCGCCACGGGTTTGCCGGTGATCGTTATCTCGTACCTTCTCGTGCGGGGAGTAGGGAAGTGCAGCGGGATTGTTCAGAGAATCGGGTCGGTAGAGCGCTGGATACGGAGAGCGGTGGCTGCGGTTTTCATAGTTGTCGGTGTGTACTACATCGTTACTATCTACGGCAGCGGTATATTCTGAATGTGATGTGCTTTTTTAAGAGAAGAGTGCTCCAAAGGGATAAAGCAATTAAGGGGAAATACGTCCAAAATCGGCCCCGTTTCCGGTCTAAATATCCCGTCCAATACCGGAAAACCCCATAATACCGCCTTTTTCGGTTCCTGTAGAGAATAAGCCCTATATTCACTCCGTTTTACGAAATACGGCTGATTTGCCCCTCACCTATTGGCTTGTAAGGGCCTTTAAATCGAGCTGTATTTTGGCACATATTTTAGGACGTCAAGTACCCCAAAACCCTGCCAGAACGCGAATATGAGGGTCATTTTCTCCGACGAGAGTATTATAAAAAAGGGCAGATAGAAAGGAGTCAGGAAATGGTAAGTTTATCGTAACTTTATCAGAGATGTTCTCGTAACTTCTGAACAAGAGCGAGCTGATTGCTTGCTTCAATCTTCTTCTCGTTTTCGATACAAGTCATAATTTCATCGATGGATTTAGCCAGCGTGTAAATTTTCATGGGCCGGCCCTTGCTCTCACCTTCACTCTCGCGACTTCTGATCCATCCTTGATCCATTAGGTACCGCATTGCTAAGCTCACTTCTGGCTGGCGCATGTCTGTACCTCGTTCAAGTGCATGTGTTGTTGTTTCCGGCGTTTTTGCAAGAAATACCAGTACCTTAGCAATATTTTTCTTGGTTCCGATTTTGATCAAGAGATTTGCAAATTCTTCTTCTTTATCGGTGAAATACAATATATTTTCCTGTCTCATCCATAACTCCTAACTTTCTATCAAAATTGCCTTCATTTGCATTTTTTTATTATAACAATAAAAGCATTCTGATATTATATATCAAAATCGGAAGTAGACGCCAAAGAGCAGATTGCCTGAAAAGACAGGCCGGTCGCGGAGCGGGGGCGAGCACGGCGAAGCTGTGCGAAGCGTGCGACGCGGGTGGCGATTGAAGCGTGATTATGTGCAGCAGCGAAGATTTACGGAGGAAGTTACGCTCAACGGGGCTCCGCCCCTCGCCGCGTGGGCTTCCCCGACGAGAACTTATTTTGTGGTTCATGATGAACACTCGGTCATGTTCAATCGTCCTCGCTGATGCTCCGGCTCGCTTCACATAACCTCACTGTTTTCCGGAGTTGTCCTGTTAGTAGGATGACGCCCCTGGCTTGTCGCGATGCTCCGACGCCAGCGGCTGCTCTCACCCGCTCCTCACACCATGCTCCGCATCGTGTTCGTCGCTGTTGATCGTACTCATGCCTAACGCTCGGTGACTCGTTCGCGCTCGACCTCGCGCTGATGCGTTCGGTAACCGGCGCTCACTCGGGCCGCTGGGCCATGGCAGGATAGCCTCCCTGAGGGGAGGACGGGCACCTGAACGGGGGGGAAGGCGCGAGCCGGAACACGGCGACCATCGCCGTGTCGCGTGAACGCCGGGCGGGTCCTGCTCTGACGATCGCACGCCAACAGGACACCGTGAAAATTTCCTGCAAATGTGGGCGGGTGATGGCTACACAGTGCGGTTACGGGGCGCATCAGCGACCTGTCGCGCTATGTGCCTGGACGGGCTAACTTTAATAAAATTCTGCGCAAAAACATTATTTCGCTAATCGGACAACGCATCGCTTTTACTTTCACCCTGCGCACGGCGGAGAGCTATATGCTCTAACGTCGATGTGTGTATGGTGAAAAACACCATGAGGCCAACAACAAAAACAGATGTAAAGTTCGAGCACATAGGGGCAGCCCGTCTCTATAACGGCTCGGTTCGTATCGATGTCAAGACCATGCAGGTGGTTATTCCGGCAGGTGAGGTCCGCAAGCTCGAAGAACACTGGCCCGCGCCGGTCTATGACATATCCGACGTAATGAAAAACTCGGATGCCGCCCCAGTCGGGAAAGCATGGATTACCCGGTCCGGCAAAGCGGTCATGATCTCGATCAACGATGTGCAGTATGTTTCACCCCTTGCTCAAGTAAAAGGAATGCTTAACGGGGAGCGGAAATATGCGAATGTCTCAACCATTCGTCCTGTGCAGCCCATGACCGCGACCACGCAACAGACAGAGGCGGCGGTATGAAAGCCGCTGATGTGAAAGCGCAGATCAACGAGAGGATCATAAAAGCGCTCTCTGAGGGGAAAATCCCTTGGCTAAAACCGTGGACAGAGAACGGCCCGCGTAACCTCTTCAGCGGTAGGGTATACACCGGACTTAACCGGCTGATCCTCGGGCTCAGTCCCTTTCCTTTCCCTTTTTGGGCAACCTACCGCCAGTATCTCGCCGCAGGGCTGCAAGTCCAGAAGGGTGAGCGCGGCCATGGAATTATCTACGCGGGGCGGACCGTAAAGACTGACACGAAGACCGATGATAATGGAGTGGAGACGGAAAACAAAAAACAAATTCGGTTCCTAAAAGCCTTCGTTGTCTTCAACATCGCACAGACTGATTACCAAGAGAGGGGGTACAAACTCCCGGACATAAAGGAAAATCCCCACCTTCTCGGATGCGATGCCGTTATTCATGGCTATACAGACAGGCATTCAATAAGAATTACGGCGGGAGACAGGGCTGCGTACCTTCCACAGATGGATAGTATCAACTGCCCTGATATCAGCCGGTTCAAAACATCCGAACACTATTACGCGACGATGTTTCACGAGTGCATCCATTCCACCGGGCCACGGCTCGACCGGTTCAAGAAGACCGATCCTGTCTGCTTTGGATCCGATACTTACGGGCGCGAGGAACTGGTTGCCGAGATCGGCAGTGCCTACCTGGCAGCGCTTACCGGCATCGATTCATCATCTGTTGTCCAGAATCAGGCAGCATATCTCCAGAATTGGGCAGCAGCGATCAAGGCCGATGCAGATCTGGTGATGTATGCAGCTGGCAGGGCAGAGAAAGCAGCGGATTTCATGATTGGGGTTTCTGCCCCAGTCCCCATCAGCGCTACCGGAACAGATGCAGCGGAAGGGGGTGACGGCATGACTACGATTTTTGATGCCATGCCGGTAAAGGTTCTCGAAGAACTCGAACGCATCGAAACCACAATACCCGAGATGGAGCGCCGGGCTTTTCTGTTGCAGGCAGATGCGCAGGACCTCCGCTTGCGACACGATGAGATTATCGCATCGTGGACCGCCCGGAGCGAACGCGAAGGACTCGACAATCTTGTCTCAGAACAGCAACGACTGGATGCTATAGCATGGGTCTTTGATCCGTTGCCGAACAGGATCCCAGCAGAGGCACGGGGGCAGGTACGATGATCGTGGCATCGGATCTGAAATCCACTCTCTCCCATTTTTCCGGGACCTCCCGATACATCCGCGACCCGTTCACCGGACTGATGCACACGGACGGGATCGAACACCTGGCCGAACGTGCGGAGGCACACTGGTTGGTCTCCGATATTGGCGCTGTGTTCCGGCATCACCCAAAAGTCAAAGAAGTGCCATTTCAGCTGTGGACTCTCGTAGTCGATGAAGAGAACAAAGCTGTCCTAACCTGCCGGGAAGATTGCGATACGCCTGTGATCTACGAGCAGAAATACGAGTACACCGATTTCCCGGTCGGGACCTGGAAGATGTACCTTATCAATGGCGTGCTGATGGTGCCATCGGAGTACTGAGGGATCCCATGATAAGCAGACGTGAACTTTGGCAGCATAAGAAAAATCGATCAACCATTTGGGGGATGTGGAAAAGTTGTGTATGGTGGCTGCACCGGACTAAGAAAAAAATCCTTTTTTATTGCGGGTAATCGGTGGCCCGGACAGGGACACCATGAGGCCAATCAGGAGCCCTGCCCGGGTTGGTACACTATCGATGCCTGGTATTATCTTTCTTGGCAAAGGTGGGGGGCCACCCTGAAGGCTCACGCGACAGGCCCGCTGATGCAGTCCCGTATCCGGCTCGCCTTCTTCCCGCCCGGACCATTGTTGTGTGCCTGTCCTGTTGAGATGTCCTGATCTTCCCTGGCCCACCCGATGCTCACGCGACACGGCGAAGGTCGCCGTGTTCCGGCTCGCATCCTCCCACCCGGACCAGCCCGGTTGCGGTTTATCGGAAAATGTAATTTGCCCCGGTTAAACCCGCTCGACAAAGCGATCGACAGGTCACTGATGCGCCCTGTAACCGTCGCTTTGTCTCCCCGCCCGTACACGTGCCCGTCCCCCCTTCAGGGGGCTATCGCTCTATGGCCCAGCGGCCCGAACGAACGCCGCAAAGGGGTGCGAAGGTAACGAGACGCTCACAAGCGTCGAGTCCGAGCCCCACGTGCGTCGCGTGAGTGAGTCACTGAGCGTTAGTCATGAGTACAATCAACAGCGACGAACACGATGCATAGCATGGTGTGAGGAGCGGGCGAGAGCAGCCCGATGGCGCTGGAGCATAGCGACAAGCCAGGGGCGTCATCGTTCCAACCGGAAACCGCGAAAAACAGTGAGGTGATGTGAGCGGAACGGGCGCGAGCCCGTGGAGACGAACATGACCGAGCGTCTGTAAATACCATACAAACTGCAGAAGATGACCGGAGTTCACCGTTTCCGTGATGTTTTTTTACCCTTACGCATTCCTACTTCGGAATCATGCGGTGCATTGTAAAACATGCTTGAGGCCGGCCCTTCTTTGAGAACCTTCTGGTAGTATGCTTCAATATATTTACGGATAGCTTTGGGATCTGTGACATCAATACCGTCAGAACGGGCCGCCATCACAAATCTTTTTGACATCCCCCAGTTGTCAGGATTGGATGACCGCTCCATAACGCGTTCGTGCAGGTTTTTGATCTCGCGAGCTATAGCGGCAGCATTTTTCTGAAGATGCTGTTCTTCCAAGTACGAAAAAAACGCAGAGAGCACCGGGACAACGCACCGGAAAAAATCAGGACCTTCAGATATCTTCTCCGGGAAAAAGTGAACACAGCATTCTTTCATCGCATCAGCATCCCACTCCTGCGGGGCAAACCCAAGATAATTGAACATCATGTCCGTAAAGAACCCGGCAATGCTTTCCGACTGCAACCGCTCATCTTCGTTCAGATTCCTGAAATTCGGACTGGCACAAAATCCTTAGCCCCACTCGAAAATTACCAGATCGAGACATTCATTGAGTGCGGTTTCCGATGATTGTTTTAGTGGAATTTTCCGCTCTTTTCGTTGTTTCATAATAACTTCCCGAATGACTTAACCTGTTGCGATTTGATGCGTCACCAGAGCAGATATCCTCATTTTTCCCTCACCAGCCGGGTCTGGATGTCCGATGCAAGGGACACAGGGGAAATCTTCGTCAGCAGGGCCTCGTTGGCCTGCTTCCATGCTATTCGTGCCTGCCGGTTTTTTGGATCCTGTTTGATGACCGCATCAAACACACGGATTGCCTGATTATACTTTCGAAGCTTCATGAGAGCAATTCCTTTGTTGTAGAGTGCTTCAGTAAAGCCCGGGTCAATGTCTGCGGCCTGAGCAAAGCAATTGACAGCATCGACGTATTTCCCTTGGTTGTAATGGATGAGACCCTTGTTATACCAGATATTGGGATTATTGGAATCTATCCTGATGATTGAATTCATCACCAGAATTGCCTCATCGAATCTGCCCTGCTCGGCAAGTTCGATCGCGCTGTCGCAGAGTATCCGGACATCCGGCATATGTTTTTGTATTGAGATTTGTGACGATGAATGTTATGGGGAAAAGAGGCCCGCAGGCCGGAGTCTCATCAGGAAGAAAAGTCTTGATTGGATGTCTGCATGCTACCCGGTATTTTATCATTGAATACATCAACAATCTGTAATTTGAAGGGAATATATTGGGCGTTTTCCGGTATGCAGACAAATACGCCGCTCCCACGAATGAACAGCGGGAACGGTATATGACTGGGAAGAGTGAAGAGCATCATTTCGGTTCCGAAGGGCAAATCATGCTCATCGAATACCATGAGGCCGCATACCTCAAAGATGAAATTGACAATATCCGCATACTCTTCACCGGGTTTAAGGATAAACAGAAGGCCCGTGAAGAGGCGAAACGGCTGGCGGACTATCACGAGCACAAACCGCCACATAAAAATTGTTTACAAAGGCACGAACGGCTGGTGAGAGTTTGAAGTCAGACGAGCGTAAATCCGGATGATTACCAGCCCGCCTATCACCGCCCCGCTCCGCACGCTTCGTGCACCTTCAGCGCACTCGCACTTGCTACGCGGACCGGCTTGCTTTGTTCTGTACAGCTGAGGGGAAGGCCACTCGGCAAGGGGCTTGGGTCCCGTCGAGCGTAACGCCAGTAAAAATGATAGGAATTTGTGCGCGATGAGTAGTTGCAATCATTTTTTTGATGAGCGTTGTTCAGGAAAATTTATATTTATGGTGCGTGACAAATAATTTCAAATCAGTTTTTATTTTAAAATTCGGCAATAATTTGCTGTTTGCGAATTGCACTTGAAGCCCAGAATCCCATCCCTCGCATAATTGTTGTTTCCTCCCCTTTTGTCTGCGTTTCCCGGTTTTCACCCTGATACAGAGTTTCAGGATCAATAGTCATATTAACCAGGAATACAGGATGGCTTTTTATCCCCGGACCCATATCCGAATTTTTATAATACGCACCAGCTAAAGATGCATAGGTACTATGACCAGGTTTGAGTGCAACTTATGCGGGAGATGCTGCTCAAGCTTTGGGGAGTTCATCACCATCGAGAGACAGATTACCGAACGTGACTATTATTGCCGGTACGGTATTACCAATGAACTTTTTCAGGTTCACGTAGAGCCTCAGTTTGCCGACGGATTTGCTGATGAGGTTGAAGATCTGATGGACAAAGGCAGGGATGCAGTCCCGCTAAAAGGGTGTGTGTTTTTATGCCGGAATCCTGACGGCGAAGGTTTCGTCTGCAGGATATACCCTACCCGCCCATCCATCTGCAGGGAATTCATCTGCTACCGGATGCTGATATATCACCAGGCCAGCGGTGAACTTCGCGGCAGACTTATCGGAATTAATGAACTCAGGACAAACGACGAGATACTTGCAGCGCTATGGAAGGAGAAGATCGCTCATATTCCGCACCCGTTTGAATCACATCAGGCAACGTTTTTGCATACACAAGGAGCCGCCGTACCTCTGTCCCACGGCCATAATTCCCATATTCTCGCCCACATTAACGGACTGGCACGTGGCGAAGACCGGAAGTGGGTTGAAAATGTCATCTCGGTTCTGGCAGCTCACGGATACCATGGCGACCCGGTTGACTAAACTGCGACAATGACGCTTTTATAAGATCATCGTGCAGGTAGTTCATTGTTAGTATTGAATTATTTTTACCGGTTAAAGGGGCACAGCCTACATCTTGATGTGAACAGGTGTTGATATATACACAGCATTTCATGAATCCTTCCGCCATGGATAAAGCAACACTGGATCAACTTAAGGAGAAGACTGCACGCTTATCAGTCATCTCCAATACCGGGCTTGTCCTGATGAAATTTGTGGTTGGGTTTGCAATAGGATCTGTCAGTATCATATCCGAAGCGATCCATTCATCGATGGATCTCATCGCTGCGGTGATTGCTTTTTTCTCGGTGCGGAAATCTGCTGAACCACCTGATGCCCAGCATGAGTTCGGGCACGGGAAATTCGAGGATATTTCCGGGTTAATTGAAGCCATGCTCATATTTGCGGCTGCCATCCTGATTATACGGGAAGCACTGCTGAAACTTCTTGGCAATCCGTCGGAGCTCTTTAAACCTGAACTTCTTATTTTTGGTATCGCCGTTATGGGAGTGTCAGCGCTGGTAAACTGGTATGTTTCCCATCGTCTCATGAAGGTAGCAAGACAATCCGAGTCCATTGCGCTCGAAACCGATGCGTGGCACCTGCGGACCGATGTCTATACCTCGCTGGGAGTCTTTATCGGACTCATACTTATCCGCCTGACGGGGATCACCCTCTTTGATCCGCTCGTTGCCCTTGGGGTTGCCCTGGTGATCATGAAAGCCGCTTACGATCTCCTAAGGAGATCATTTTATGATCTCATCGACCACAGCATCCCTGTGACGGATGAACAGAGGATAAAATCCATCATCTGTGAGCATGCAAGCGATTATGCCGGTTTCCATGATCTGAGGACCCGGAGATCAGGACCGGAAATTTTTATAGAATTTCACCTGGTCATGCAGGGTACTGCAACTGTTCTGCAGTCTCATGATCTGTCGGACCATCTTGAGTCAGACCTGAAAGTTGAGTTCCCCCGGGCGGTCATTACGATTCATACCGAGCCCTGCAATGAGGGGGCATGTAACCGCTGCGGAACTTTCTGCACCTTCTATGATAAGAAGAGTTCCGGCGGGAAACAGGAAGAATAATCCCTTTTTGTAGTATAGATGATTGCGAGCTTTTACGGCATGAACGTCCTCGATCTCCCCTTATCCGATAAACCTCTTGCCTTTGAGACCATCCTTGGTATTTCTGTCATTATCTCGGTAGCGATGGGACTTTTGATGTGGAAGAAAAAAATATTTTAACGTCATGACTATTTTTTCGGATATGCCCCTTATTTTTTCACGCATCAGGCTCTGAAACCCGCATAACAAATGAGGTCGCACCCCATTAATTCGTGATCGGTGGTTGGAACTCTGTGTGCAGAAGAGTGGGCATCTCACCAAACCAATGAAGGATGAACGCCGCCGCCCCCGAAGGGACGCCCCCGCTGCAGATCAGTGACTGAATCCCAGAAAATATCCGTGTCCCGCCGTGCCTCGGAGAGGCCCTAAGGCGGGTGACCCTCATAAAAAGTGTGATCTTCGAGTGTAAGAATCATTTTTTAGTGAACGCTTCCCGGCTCCCCCGACACGGGAGTCCTCTTCCCTGGATGCGATGAACCCTCAAAAGGCAGGTGAGAAGCGATCAAAGAGACTGATGCACCTGGGAAGAAATTTTCCGGATGCTGTGTTCTTCCTATCCGGAATCCTGGTTTTTCTTTGCATTCAGGTACCTATATGAAACACGCAGGACTAACCCGACGATGAGCACGGATGCTGACACGATGATAATCTTTGCCCACTGCCCCGCTGGAAGCGGTACGGTGCCAAAGACCGCTCCTCCATACTGCACGATGAGGATCTGGATGAGGACAACACCGCCCATCACCGCAAAAAATGTCGGATTGCCTTTGAAAAAAGGAGGCATCTTCCCGTCCAGTGCCCGGCAGTTTATCCCGTTCCAGACTGCCCCCAGGATGAATGCCGCGAAAAACACCGTGGTGATCTCAGCAGGTGTAGTCCCGCCAAGGAACCCGGTGGCAATCTGGAGGATGCCGGCAATGATAAAAAACGTGCTGGTGACGATGATCGAAGCCCACATGAACGGAGAGATAATTCTTGCGTCATGCGAGACAGGGCGGCGGTTCATAAGCCCGGCATACGGGGCTTCTGAGCAGAGGGCAAACGCAGCAAGAGTATCCATGACAATGTTGATCCAGAGGATCTGGATAATTCTGAAAGGTTCCGGATAGCCCATCAGCGGTGCGATAAATATCAGGATACAGGCGCAGAAATTTATCGTGAGCTGGAAGAGGATAAACCTCTGGATATTCTCATACAGGGATCTGCCCCATAAGACGGCGCTGGTTATCGATGAAAATGAATCATCGAGCAGGATAATATCACTGGCCTCCCGTGCCACTTCTGTTCCTGCAATCCCCATGGCAAGTCCCACATCAGCGTGTTTGAGGGCAGGGGCATCGTTTGTACCATCTCCGGTCACTGCGACAACAGCGCCCGTCTCCTGGAGTGCCTTAACCAAAAGGAGTTTGTCCATGGGTTCGGCACGGGCCATAATGTCAAGTTCCTGTGCTGCGATCACCTGCTCGTCCGGTGAAAGTGAGCGGAATGTTGATCCGGTGATGACCGTACCGCTTTTGAGGATCCCGGAATCCTGACCTATGGCTCGTGCAGTCTCCAGATTATCACCCGTCACCATGCGGACCCGGATACCGGCATGCTGGCAGCATGCAACAGATTCTGCAATGTTGTCCCGGAGAGGATCGCGTATGCCGACATACCCATCCCATATAAGGGCAGTCTCACTCTCATCTCCGTCCCTGATCTCCTTGTGAGCAAAGGCAAGCGTCCGCATCGCACGGGATGCAAGAGTGCTGATCTCGCTGAGATCGGGGGTTTTTGTGCAGAGGGAAGCGAGGATCTCCGGTGCACCTTTAACAAGCAGACAGGGTCTGCCATCGATACGCACAACAGTTGACATCCGTTTCCGGCTGCCGTCGAAGAGGTACTGTTTTGTTACGTGTGTTTCTGCCCGGATCTGCATGTAATTGAGCGAATTATGCCGTAGCCAGCGGAGCAGTGCACCTTCTGTCGAATTCCCGATTACAATTATCCGGTTCTCCCGATCTTCGAGATGTGCCGTACCATTTACCGCGGCATTCAGGGTGATCCATGCCGCGGGTGTCTGCGGGGGATTTTCCAGGTGGACCGGATTTCCGGCCGATGATGCAACCACTTCCATCTGATTTTTTGTGAGGGTCCCGGTCTTATCCGTGCAGATCGTCGTGGCAGAACCGATCGTCTCGCAGGCGATAAGACGGCGGACCAGGCAGTTCGCACGCGTCATCTTGCGCATGGCGAGCGAGAGCGAGAGTGCAACACTCATCGGGAGTCCTTCGGGTACGGCAGCAACCACGACGACAACGGCAAGCATGAAGTAGTGAAGGATGTTATTGACCGTGTCGAGGTTCAGACCGGTTACTTCCCCAACCAGGATCCCCCGGATGAAGAGACTTGTGGAGATGAGGACTGCCATTGCGTACCCGAATTTGCTGATGATGCTGGCGAGTGCTTCCAGTTTCTGTTCAAGAGGAGTCTGGCTCGTGTGATCAATACCGAGGGACGAGGCGATCACTCCCATCTGTGTTGAATCTCCGACTGCCCCGGCAATCACCTGCCCTTTCCCGGCAGTGACGAACGATCCTTTTAAAATGCGCCCCCCGGGTTCTTTTGGAACCGGCTCGCTCTCCCCGGTAAATGTGGATTCATCAGTAAAGATATCATCAGATGTGAATACCCAGCCATCTGCGGGTAGTGCATCACCTGCTTCGACAAGGATAAGATCCCCGACAACGATATCACGTGAAGGGACCGAGGATGGGTGACCATCCCGGATCACCTTCACCGCCATATCGTCACGGGTCGCGTTCAGTATATCAAATTCCCGGCTGCTCCGGTACTCGTTGAAAAATGCGATACCCGTTGAGAGCAGGATCGCAATAATAATCCCGATGGTATCTAAAAATCCGCTTCCCCTGATAAGCGAGACGAGCGTGGATATGGTAACTGCAAGAAGGAGGATACGGATAATAGGGTCATCAAAATTTTTCAGGTATTGTCTCCAGAGCGGCTCCCTCACGGGTGGAGTCATTTCATTTACGCCGAATCTCTGGCGGAATTCGGCGACCTGAGTCGGACTGAGACCTGCGTTGCCGGCCAGGTCCAGGAGTTTATCAAACGGGAGCATTATTCAAAAATCCTACGATGATGCACCTGATATTGAATCGTAGATATACTACGCAGGTTCCCGAAATATATTCTCGCATCCGGGAAATTTAAAAGACATCCCGGGCAGTATCCGCGGTTCATGCCATTTTTCAGATGCACCCGTGAAGGTGTGCGGGGAGCATAGCATCCTTTTATTTTTTATGTGCCGGTTCCTGCTGCTCGACCGCCGGGCATTCCCGGACCGAACGGATAACACCAATGACAATGGAACCTACGGCAAGAAGTGAGATCCCGATAATTGCATAGATGATGAGACTGAAGTTCTCCCTGACGAGAGGAATGCTGCCAAAGAAATATCCTGAGAGCACAAATGCGCAAATCCACATGATCGCCCCGGTGATATTGTAGGTGATGAACCAGCGATAGCCCATCTTCCCGACACCGGCAAGGAAAGGTGCGAATGTCCGGATAAAAGGAACAAAGCGGGCTATCACTATCGTCAGACCACCGTACCGGGAAAAATACTCCTCTGTTTTTTCCAGATGTTCCCTTTTAACAAAGCTATACTTCTTTTCAAGAACTTTCATCCCAAGGGTATGCCCTATCCAGTAATTTGCAGAGTCACCAAGTACCGCGGCAGCGACGAGTGCCACGATCAGTATCTCCGGACTGAGGTAGCCGGCACCCGAAAGCGCCCCTGCAATAAAGAGGAGGGAGTCACCGGGAAGATACGGGAATACCACAAGGCCCGTTTCGCAGAAGATAATCACAAACAGGATCAGGTATGTCCAGACCCCGTATGTTTCGATAATCCCTGGCAGGTAGTTGTCAAAGTGAATAATGAGATCAATGATGGAAAGAAATGGATCCATTTCCCCTTATTTGGATGCGGGAAATGATAAAAGAATTCCTTTTGAATCAGAAAAATTCAGAACGAACCGTGGTAATTTTAATGGCGGGAAGGGGTCTCAAATATTCCTTCCCTCCTGAAAAAATTTACTGGATTACCACGGTTCATGGATAAGCTCCTTCACACGATCATGAATGTGAAGAAGTAAAATGCAATCATTGGCACAAACAGTAGCAGATACACGCCCCGGTTCCATCTCCAGATCCCCCTGCCGTCCATCGTCTCGATGGGCATCAGGCTGTAGACAGCGGTGATGAGGTTAATGGTAAAACCGACACCCCCGGCAATGGCATAGATCCCGCCAAGCCCGGTGATGGCAAGGAACAGGACCATGAGAATAATACTGATACAGGGTCCGGCCACCATCTCAATTCCTGTTTCCCGGGTATTATCCTCCCCCTGCCTGTTTACGAGGTTACGGTACGACTGGGCAAACGCATTGCCGTATAACCATGCGGTCAGGAACATGATGACGGTACCCAGCCCCCAGAACCGGGTATCGGCATCATGCCCGTGTTTTGTTGCGAAGTAGCGGTGTGCAAAATCATGCAGAACGACGGATATCGCTCCCACCAGAATATAAATAAGGACATTTTCAAGCGTGAGTTCGACGCGATCAGCAAGGACAAACGCAAGAGCTACCATGATCACCGCCACTTCGATGATGATGACTTCTGCAGCCGAAAGTCCCAGGAAATGACGCTCCCTCTGTTGCACTGCGATACCCCGTCTCGCGATTTCAGCCTCGCTCACCTTTTCTACTGCATGGCCTCCCGCAAGATCCATAAAAAATTTTACAAACTTCGAGCCGATATGGGAGAGTGTCCCGATATTGCTGATCAGGAGATTGACAACGATGAAAAAAAAGCTTGTCAGCACGGCGGCAAGGGCCATGAACTGGGGGGGGATTAACCCGCTCGTCGGGAGGTTCTTCTCGGTTGTCCCGCGTGCCTCCCTGATCAGGCCGATGATACCTTCCTGCCGTGTTTCCTCCCGGGGCGGTATTTCTACCTGTGTCTGTACTGGTGATATGGCCGGGGAGGGTATCCCGACACGAACGTGGTCAGGGCGGGTGAGTGCATCGCTTCCGAACGCGTTTGCGACATGCAGGATAGTGGTATAACTTCCCGCCTTCTGGTAGGTATGCACCGGATCCTTTTCAGTACTGGTAGAACCATCCCCGAAATCCCATAACCATGCAAGGGGACTGCCGCTGGAAAAATCACGGAATCGTACAGTGAGGGGGGGATCGCCTTCCCGTGGTTCGACAATGAACTCAGCGTCAGGAACAATACCCGCATTGATTATGCCGGATTTGGTGGTGTATCCTGTTCCAAATTCATTCGTGGCAGATAACGTAACAGTATAGATACCCGTTTTTATGTAGGTATGGACCGGGTTCTGTACTGTCGAGTTTGTACTGTCCCCGAAGTCCCATGCCCATGATCGTGTGGTGTCAGGTGTTCTGTCAGTGAATGCCACCGTCAGGGGCAGAATTCCTGAGGATGGTGAAACAGAAAAGTCTGCCATGGGCGGGTCTCCCACCGCGATAAAATCCGGCAGGGTTTTTGTATCCCGTCCATACGAGTTGGTAACCGTGAGGCTGACCGTATATTTCCCGTTTGGTGCAAAGGTATGGGTCGGGTTCTGTTCTGTTGAAGTCGTGCCATCCCCGAAATTCCAGAGATACCGCAGGGGGAGGGTACCTTCTGAGCGATCAAAAAAGGTCACCCGTAACGGTGCCGTGCCGGACTGTATCGTAGTATAAAAGTCAGCGGATGGAGCCGAAGCCACGACAATAAACCCGGAACCGGGTTCATCCAAGGACGCCGCCGATCCGCATGATGGGATGAACGTACAAACCAGGAGTGGAATAAGCAGGAGCACTGGTAGTATTTTTTGCATGGTGTACACCTTTTTTGTATCTGGTAAACTGTTGGCAATCAACTGGAATTGCCCAGTGTATTTACTTCTCAGGTAATCTGGTGGGAATGTAGACATTGTTATTGGTCAGTCACTTTGGTGAAAACCAGTCCGTGGCAAGGTTGGGATATCGATAATATCGATACCCCATGGACAATAGCGTTTTTTCAGAGTGTCCGTATGCATGCCTGTTGAATAAATACATGCAGCACGTCTCAGGATAGTATAATGCCCTCTTTCCTGAACCGCTCGAGGATGCTGGTGTTCATGTAATCCTGGATGACATTGTTGTACATAAAACCACTGGCATACATGGTTATCGTAAATGTCAGTATTGATTTTTCCATTTTCAACAGGTACACCGTTGGTTCCGGATTCGGGGCGATCACATCCGGGCGGTTCTTTACCGCTTCATCAGTAATTTCCTGCAGGATACGCCTGACCTGTTCGATATCAGCTGCAAAGGAAACTGAAACAGGGATCTGGATCCGGACCTGGGGATTTGGCATAGAATAATTGTGTACCACGCTGGTGGCAATTTTCGTGTTGGGGATGGTCACGATATCAGAATCGAGCGTTATTATTCTCGTGCTTCGTGGCCCGATATGGATTACATCGCCCAATACGTCATTAATCAGGACACGGTCGCCTGTCTTGAACGGCTGGTCGGTGATAATGACCGCACCCCCGAAAAAGTTGGAAAAAAGATCCTGGGCGGCCAGCGCGATGGCAATACCCATGATACCCGCACCTGCTATCAGGGGGGTGATATTGACGTTAAACGTCGAAAAGACGTACATGAGCCCGATAAACCAGATGATCCATTTGGCGATCTTCTGGAGGACATCAACGATACGGTCATCGATGTCCGTTTCGGTCTTTTCTGCAAGAGCAGTCCCGTAGGTTCTTAAAAAACCGTCAACGAATGCCGCGATCACCCAGGTACCCACAAGGATGTAGCAGGATGTTAAAATTTTAAAATCCGTGATCCACTGGAACTCCGGGTACAAAGAGAGAGCATACTGGACTGCCAGAAAAAACGGGATAAAAAATGCCAGCATTACCAATGGTGTTCCAAGAGACTGCACGAGCAGATCGTCCATCTTCGTTTCTGTCATTGCAGCCCTCTGTTTCAGCCGGACAAAGATAATATGGATCACACCAGCGGCAATGATACCGATACCTATGTAGACAAGCGAATCGACAATTGCCGGATTCATAACAATAAACTGCTCTTTTAAAGAAGATCAATTTTTCTTCGGGATATTAAAATATATTTCATTTATATAATCAGGTTTTACAGCAGGAAAACGGATAATCAAACTCCAGATGTATGCAACAAAGAAGACGAAACGGGCCGGATACTTGCTCTCCATTGTTCAATCAGGTTTTCGAGCACAAGCATGATATAACCCGGCCTCGCATTTTTTACCATGCAGTTCAGAGTCATGCTGGTAATACTTGTTGTTCTCTGTGGGGCTCTTGCATCCGCCGGATGCACATTCAGTAAGACATCACCGGCTGCACCCACACCGAGTCCCGGGACACCAGCCGGGACATCGACCATTGTTCCAGGATCGGGTCTTACGACTGTCCCCACCGATGTAATACCCAGTTATAACATGGTTAAAGTGGATGTCGGAGAAAAGGACTACCTTGGGAAAATTCCGGTCATCTTCCAGGGTGGTATAGGAATGATCCACGTGAAAAAAATTGATGTAAAACTCACGCGGGCTGACGGCACACTCCAAACCGCCACAATTGGTAATAAAAAAGGGGATCAGGTAGAGCTTGATGGAACACGAGGCGAAGGATCCTTAAGAGGCCCGATTGACCGCGTCGAGGTCTGGGTCACCATGGACAATGGTCAGACCTATAAAACGAATGACGAACTCAGGGAGTATCGTTCGCGGTAAACACTAGCGCGAATTAATACGATTCTCCTTTTTTGGTTTCATCAAATTGTTAAACGGAAATTCTCTGGCATATGCAGGTTAACTGGCGGCTTATTCATGCAGCACAAAACTCGTATGCGGCACTTTCTGCGGCATGCGAAGTTGAAGGGTTCGTTCTTCATCCCGTTGACAAACCTACCAGTGACGTGACCTGCTACAGTCTTAACTCGATCAATGCATCCCTGTACCGGGACGAGATTGCCGCTGCAGACTGCATTACTGTTGTCGGTGGTCCTCACGCAACAGCATACCCGCGTGAGACAGCAGAATATGCCGATTACGTGGTTGCTGGTGAAGGTGAGTTCACACTTCCCCGCCTTCTTGCACGGATAGAAGATGGCCGGGACGGGAAAATACCTGGCGTGGCGACAGGTACCTGGTATGAACCGGCAGATTCCTGTGTCCGGCTTGATGCATACCCGGCATTTTCCCGGAGGCAGGGATACGTTGAGATCAGCCGGGGCTGCCCGTTTTCCTGTGGCTATTGCCAGACGCCACAGATTTTCGGGCATTGCATGCGGCACCGTTCTCTTGACGTGATTGCAAGGTACGCAAACAAGTACGAGGATGCGAGGTTCGTATCGCCGAATGCGTTTGCTTACGGCTCTGACGGTATCCATCCACGCTGGGAAAAAATTGAACGTCTCTTCAGAAAACTGGAGCACAGGATATATTTCGGAACATTTCCCAGCGAAGTGCGCCCGGAGTTTATCTGTGAGGACTCGCTGTCACTCCTCTCTACGTACTGTTCCAATGCAAAACTCCATTTCGGAGCACAATCAGGGAGTAATGCTGTGCTGGCGAGACTGTTGCGGGGACATACCGTTGATGATGTGATCAACGCCGTAGAACTCTGCACCGGTTTTTCGATCACTCCTGTTGTGGACTTTATTGTCGGGCTCCCTATCGAGACCGATATAGACCAGAACAAGACACTTGACCTCATACAATGGGTTGCCCGATTCGGAAAGGTGCATGTTCACCGGTTCCTTCCCTTACCCGGCACCCTGCTTGCCGGCACCAACGCGCGATCACTCCTGCCGGAAACCGAAAAAATCTTCGGAAAACTTGCGTATTCGGGTAAACTGACAGGTTCCTGGAATGATCCTGAGATAAGGTTTTTTAGACACCCTTCAAATGATATACCATGAAAGATGTGCTATTGATAGCAGATCTCCATGGTCAATTCGGTAAAATTGATTCATTTCTGGATTTGAGTCCGGAAGCGGTATTTATTGCAGGCGATATCACCAATATGGGTCCGGTTGATGCGGTCGATGACGTGCTTTCACGCATCGATGTGCCGTGTTTTGCAGTGCCCGGCAACTGCGACCCGCGTGAGATCATCGAAACGCTCGAACACTCAGACACAGTATGTCTCCATGGCTCCCAGATTAACCTGGGCAAGATAACGATTGCGGGTATCGGAGGATCAAATCCTACACCCTTTGGTACACCATTCGAGATGACAGACAAGCAGATGGATGACGTATTACGTACCGCAATGAAAAAGATGGAAAAAACCGTTCACAATGTCCTTCTTACTCACACCCCCCCGTATGAGACACTCGACAAAATTAATGGGGAACACGTGGGCAGCAGGAGCATCCGGCGGCAAATGAAGTCATTTGATCTTGTCTGCTGCGCCCATATTCACGAACAGCGGGGTGTCATGGATGTTGATGGCGTAAAAATTGTGAATCCCGGTGCAGCCATGGATGGTTACTGTGCGATGCTCCACTTCGGGGCAGAAGCCCGGGATATCAGGATTGAACTCCTGACCGTTTAGCGAGGAGGAGTTCAAGGTACGAGGCGAGGATCGGCTCGCCTTCCACACCGATTTCTTTTGATATTCTTTCGATCTGTGCAGAAGCGGCGTTGCCATGCCGCTCAGCCAGTACTTCAATCTCGACAAATGTACCCAATTCCTCGACAGAATCCAGGGATACCGAGGCAGTGCCGAGATGGTAATTTTCACGCCATTTATTCACTTCGGCAGTGCGGATAAATCCGAGACGATCCAGTATCGCTTCAAAAGCCTCGCCGGATTCGACTGCAGTATTGAGTTCCTCCCGGGCTTTGAGACCGGATATTGCTATTTTTGCCCCTTTGTAGGTGATAACCGCGTGACTGTTGGTGTACCTGACCCGTACTGCCTCATCGGTCACGCCAAAATCACGGTGAGGTGCGTTGTAATATACATCATGCTCATGTATCCTGCCGAGAAACCGTGCGTTATGGCCGGCCAGCTGGCGGCGTACCGGATCTAGCGACGGAACCCTGACTTTCAATTCAATTTCAAGCATGACTGTGCCACACGTTTATCTGTTTTCGTTGCAATTTAATATAGTCAGGTGAACCATGGCGATACAAGATGGAGATTTTATTAAACTGAGCTATTCGGGCAGCGTGAAAGGAGACATTTTTGATACCACGGATGCAGCAGAAGCAAAATCTGCGGGTATCCACAGTCCGAACGCGATATACGGCCCGGTCACTATCTGCGTCGGGCAGAAACATGTCATTCTCGGGCTGGACGAGGAACTTGTCGGCAAGGAGAGTGGTGCAGAAGGCGATGTGGTTGTTACCCCCGAAAAGGCATTCGGAGATCGTGATCCCAAACGCATCAAATCGTTCCCGAAGAACCAGTTCAAGGAAAAACCCGTCCGCGGCATGCCGGTAAAGATGGAGGAGATGGGAGAAGGAACCGTTGTTGATGTAATCGGCTCAAAGGTGATTGTCGATTTCAATCCGCCCCTCGCCGGGCAGACTCTTTCCTACCACTATACGATTGAAGAGACTGTTACCGATCCGCTCGAAGAGCTGAAAGGACTGGTGCGGCTGTATGCCGGTAAGGATATGGAAATAGCAATCGAGGATGGCAAGGCAACGGTCACACTCCCCCCCGGCATTAACTATGACCGCCGCTGGCTTCTCTGGCGGGGCAGGATCATCCACGAAGGCTTCGAGTTGATCAAGGATATAACAGAGATCACGCTTGTTGAAACCTTCAAACGGCCGGAAAAGAAAGAGGAATAAGTACTACCCGTTTTTTATTTTTTGGGGTATAATCCCATTCTAATGACGTACTTAAAATCCAAAAAAACTCGTATAAACAAGATTTTGCACCTTCACCCATAGAAATCAAAGTATTGATATTTGATGGGGGATTGATACCCCTTCACGATTAACGCCGCCGCCCCCGCGGCGGATCAGTGCCTGAAAATTCTCATAATCCCCCATGACCCGCCGTGCCCCGGAGGGGCCCTGAGGCGGGTGACCCTCCTAAATATCTGGTTTTTTAGGATTGTATCATTTTTTTGGGAGTGAATGGGGATCATGACAAGACAACAGAATTGATTGTTATTTCAGATTCTTTCCGGACAAAGTGAAAAATCTGGGGTCCTAACATTATTGCAGCCACACTGTATCAAATCCTTCAACCGGATAAAACGATTTATAGTGTCTGGATTAATTCATGTACATGCATGTGAGCATGAAAAAAATCTCCCTGGCAATCCTCGTCCTCTTCGTGTCTGCTCTCGTCGCCGGTTGTACTAGCAGTTCCGGCCCGTCAAATACCACAACAACGTTAACCACCGGGACGACGGTACCAGGATTGGGTCCTGCGTATGTCGCAGGAGATATCGTAAAAAATCCAAAATCCACGGTCCAGGTTGCCTGGCTGATTATCAGGTATGATTCATCTACCGATATGTACGAGCGGGCACTCATCTATCCCAATGCCGACGGAAGCTGGGGCTATCGCCTGAATACGAATACAGAAACCTACAGCAGAACGCTCATGGAAAAAGTGTATACAGCAAA
>Ga0315275_10001437_pt1 | contig 20989 bp, 22 predicted proteins | sample YL17G03_0_MG_FD_205557 | JGI IMG/M metagenome (GOLD analysis project Ga0315275, IMG submission 205557) | Sediment microbial communities from Yellowstone Lake, YNP, Wyoming, USA - YL17G03_0 | ecosystem: Environmental > Aquatic > Freshwater > Lake > Sediment | place: USA: Wyoming | collected...
TAGAAGAGGGTCACGCGCCGGAACCGGTTCCGGTGGGAGATGACGTGCTGCAGCAGCGCGCGGACGGGGGCGATGCCCGATCCGGCCGCGAAGAGGAGCAGGTCGCGCCCCTCCGCGCCGGCGAGCGGGAAGCCATTCCCGAAGGGAGCGGAGAGCTCGAGCTTCGCGCCGGACTTCGCCGACGCGATCACCTCGTCGGCGATCTTCCCGCCCCGCTTGACGAGCAGGTCGACCGTTCCATCCGGGGCTGGGGCGCTCGCCAGCGCGAGGTACGTCTCGCCCGCCGGGGCCCGGACCTTCACCACCTGGCCCGGGACGCGGTGGCTCGCCACCAGAGGCCCGAGGGCGACCCGAATGGAGCGCAGGGACGGGGTCTCGTCCCAGGCCCCGAGGATCGTCACGGCCTCGTATCTCGTCGTGGAGCCGGGCATCCCGCTCAATCTAGCAAGAAGGCGGGTCGAGACCCCTAGAACGTCACCAGGGAGTCGACCTTCCCGGCCCCGAGTCGCCGGGTTCCGTGGAGGAAGGAGAGCTCGACGACGAAGGCATAACCGACGAGGTCTGCCCCTTGCCTCGTGACCAGCCTCCCCACCGCCTCCGCGGTGCCCCCGGTGGCGAGCAGGTCGTCGACGACGAGCACCCGCTCGCCCGGCCCGACCGAGTCGATGTGCAGCTCGAGCGCATCCTGGCCGTATTCCAGCGAGTAGCTCTCGCGGATGGTCTCCCAGGGCAGCTTCCCGGGCTTGCGGACGATGGAGAGCCCTGCACCCAGCGCGTAGGCGAGGGGCGCCGCGAAGATGAAGCCGCGCGACTCGATGCCCACCACCTGGTCGATGCCCCTGGGCTTCCAGCGGGTCACCAGCTCGTCGACCACGCGCCGGTAGACCGCGGCATCGCCCAGGACCGGCGTGATGTCCTTGAAGACGATCCCCTTCTTCGGGAAATCAGGGACGTCGCGGATGGTGCGGCGGAGCAGGTCGGAAATCGATTCCATGGCGGCGGACTCTACCTCAGGGGAGGAAGGGGATGGGATCGCGAGGCCTGGTGCCCTCGCGGACCTCGAAGTGAAGGTGAGGGCCGGTGGTGCGCCCGGACTGGCCCACCTTGGAGATGGGCGTTCCGGCGTCCACCCGCTCGCCGTCCTTCACCAGGACCGCGCTGTTGTGGGCGTACAGCGTGATGAGCGAGTCGGCGTGGCGCAGGATGACGATGACGCCGTACCCGGATTGCGTGCCGGTGTAGATCACCTCGCCCGCGGCTGCGGCCCGCACGATCGTTCCTTCCGGCGCCGAGAGGTCGATGCCGTCGTGGCGCTGCCCCTGCTTCACGCCATATCCGCGGTACAGCACGCCCTGCAGCGGCCAGCGCAGCTTGGCGCCGGGGTTGCGCCGCGGGAGCAGGGGGTCGGGCTCCCGCGCGGCCGACGCGCCCGCGGACGCGCCGGCGGGAAGTGGCGCCACGTCGAGCGGCTGCGTCGCGCCGGGAACGAACAACTCCTGACCAGGGGCCAGCGTCCTCGGATCCGAGATGCCGTTCGCGTCCATCAACTCCCGCGGGTCGACGCCATAGGCCTTGGAGATCCGGTAGAGGGTCTCGCCCTTCTGGACGACGTGGGTGGTTCCCACCAGGTCGGGCTCGACGTGCGGGTCGGCGCTCGAGAGCGGGAAGGGAGGGGGGCGCTGGCCGGACACCTCGGCCGGGGTCCGCTGCCGGGCCGCACAACCCGCGAGCGTCGCCAGGGCGAGCGCCCCGGCGACGAGGCGCCGCCTCACGGGGCGGGCTCCTTGCGGTAGCCGGGCACGTTCCAGTCGCAAAGCCCCTGCAGCAGGGCGTCATGGGTCAGATCGAGGTGGAGCGGGGTCACCGCCACCAGCCCCTCGTCGAACACCGTGTTGCAGTCGGAGAGGGGGACGTCACGGTGGCTGGCGTCGCCTCCGATCCAGAAGTAGCGGCGGCCGCGCGGGTCGAGCTTCTCCACCACGTCGCTGCCGTAGGTCCGCTGCCCGAGTCGGGTGAAGCGGTAGCCCCGCACCGGGCCGGGCGGGACGTTGACGTTGAAGAGCGTCGGCGACGGCGGGGGGTCGGAGGCCACCAGGCGGGCAAACCCGGCGGCGAAGGCGGCCGCGTCTGCGAAGTGGTGCGGCGGCCGCGAGGCCAGCGACACCGCGATGGCGTTCACCCCAAGTAAAGCCCCCTCCATGGCCGCGGCGACGGTGCCCGAGTAGAGGACGTCGTTGCCCAGGTTGGGGCCGTGGTTGATGCCGGAGAGGACCAGGTCGGGGCGCCGTCCGCGCAGCACGTGGTTGAGGGCCATGAAGACGGCGTCGGTGGGCGTGCCGTCCACCGAGTAGCGGCGAGGACCGAGCTCGAGGAGGCGGAGCGGGCGGTGCAGGGAGATGGCGTGGCTGGACGCCGACTGCTCGCGGTCGGGGGCGACGATCCAGACCTCGTCGTCGGGAAAGGCGGCGGCCAGCGCGGCCAGGCCGGGCGCGTTGACGCCGTCGTCGTTGGAGAGGAGCACGCGCACCGGGGTCAATCTAGCAGCGCCCCGGCCCGCCGGCCAAAAACGGCGTGCCCTGCATCATCGGAGCGCCGCGACGAGGACGGCGAGCGTCGCGGCGCTCCCGGTCAGGGTCGCCCAGCCGACCCTCTTGAGCCTCCGGGCCTGGACGCGGAGCAAGATCACGGTGAGTGACGAAAGGGCGAGGGGCGCGACGGCCGCCGGCACCGCGGCTGGGACGATCCCGGCGACGGCGAGGGCCACCGCGATGGCCTGCAGAAGGACCACTCCTCCCAGGGCCGCCGGCCCCGGGTCGCGGGCAGGGGCGCGGGAGCGGGCCAGCACCACCTCGACGGCCAGCGTCGCCGCGGCGAACCCCAGGCTCCAGGCCAGCCAGGCAGCGGCCGCCGCGCCGGGTCGCGCGCCCGAGGCCACCCCCACCGGGAATCCCGCCGACGAGAGGGCGACGGCCACGGCCACCTCGCCGGGCACCGTCCGCTCGACCTCCAGCCAGACCAGCAGCGCGATCCCGACCGCCAGGATCGGCGGAACGGCCGCGGCCCAGCGCGCCTCCGGCGGCGAGAGCCCGAAACCCGCGCCGGAGACCGCCACGGCGGCGGTCAGGAACCCGGCCGCCAGCCCGCGCGCGCGCGCGCCGTGATCCTCCTGGGTCCGCCGGCCTCGGCGGCCGGACGCGACGAGCAGGGGCTCGTAGGAGAGAAATCCGAGAAGGGCGCCCGCCGCGAGCATGAAGGCCGCGGCGCCCGGGCGCCCAAGCGCCAGGCCGCAGAGGAGCGGCATGGCGATCTGGCCGTAGGCCCCGTGCTCGTGCGGGAGGAGCGAACGGTCTTCGCTGAGCTTCCTCATGTCGCGGCAGGATGTAGCCGGGACGCGGGTGCGCCGCTCGGCGTAGCGGCGTGTCGGCGAAGGACCTACAAGGCGATCGAGTCACCCCGCCGGGGACGGTGCGCCGGGACCGTGACGAACGACGAGGGGACCGACGAATCGGTACGTCGGGACGTTGCCTCTGCGTGGCAACGGGCCTACTATTGATTGACGGTGGCCGGGGGGTCGCCGTGTCCGACCCAGCGGAGTCACGCCATGCAGCCTGTGCACTCGGAGACCCTCGTCATTCGCATGGACGGGTCCTTCGACATCGAATCGGTCCAGGTCATCCAGAGCCAGATCGCGGATCTGCCCGGAGGGGCCGAGGTCTACGTCGACCTCTCGCGCGTCCGCGACTTCCACGACCGGGCGGTGGCCATGCTGGCCGACGTGCTGGCGGCGACGCGGGCGCGCATCTCGGTGCGCGGACTTCGGCAGCACCAGTACAGGATGCTGCGTTACCTGGGCGTCACTCCCAGTGCACTGGACCCGGGGCTGGCCCGCCCGGTGGCGCTGGTCGACCGGTAGCGTCGGCAGGCCGGTCGCGTCCCTTATCTCCTGCGAATGGCCGGCAGGTCCGCGAACGGGTCGCTGCGCGCCATCGCCTGGAGCACCTCGGCGAGGTCGTGGGGGGGCGGGACCAGCTTGCGAAGCTCGAGGTCCATCCAGGCGCCCACCACAGTCACCTGCGCCATCTCCGTGCCGTCGCTCTTCCAGAGTCGGTGCCGGATCGACCAGCGCGACGTGTCGGGCGCGACCCCGGCCGAGAGCGCGTCGACGAGGACCTCCTCGCCGAGCGCGGCCTCGCGCCGGTACTCGATCTCCTCCCGGAAGAGGACCGGGCCGAGGCGGAGCGACTGGAAGCGGGCCCAGGTGAAGCCGAACGAGGCCAGCAGGCTGACGCGGGTGTCGGTCGCGTACTCGGAGTAGGCGGCGTTGCGGAGGTGGGCGTTCCCGTCCACGTCGGACCAGCGCACCACGAAGCGCCGGCTGAAGGGAGAGGTCATCGCGGCGGCACCAGGTCGTCGCGCGACCCGAAGAAGTAGCGCCCGTCGAACTGGCCGCGGAGGAAGACGTTCCACGACGGGGAGAGCGAGGCGTTGCCGTAGCCGGTCGGGTAGACGACGGGGGTGGTGAGCGGGATCTCCACCCCGAAGCCGAGCTGGACGACGGTGGCGAAGACGAGCTGGGTGGCGAAGGTGCGGAACGGGGTCCATTCGAGGACCGGGAAGATGAGCGAGATCGACTTGAGCTTGGCCGCGCCGAGGTCGGAGTTCGGGTCGGGTGGCGGACCGATGGGCGTGAGGATGATCACGTCGGAGAGGAAGCCGTAGAGCACGGCGTCGACCTCGCGACCGATGACGACCTGGAGCCAGCCCAGGCCGACCCCGAAGCTGCGCTGGTAGGGGATGAGCCCGCCGCTCGCCGCGGCCACCCCCACCGAGCTGAGCGCGGACGGGGAGGCCAGCGCCAGCACCGGACCGAGCAGGAGCATGTCGCCCGGGATGAGGTAGAAGGGCAACCGCATGCCAAGCCGGAGCCCGGTCCGCGCCGGGATGCGCGGGAAGAAGGCGCTCGTGCCGAGGAAGGAACAGACGGGGCCTCCCGCGCAGCTTTCGGTCTGCGCGGACTGCATGGTGATGCCGGCTTCGACGAAGGCGAGGCCCGTGCCCACCAGGCCGGTCAGGCTCTCGGCCCCGAATCCGAGGCGCAAGCCGGCGGACAGCGAGCCGAAGAACTGAACGTTCTCGGTGCCGAGGCCGCCCCAGCCCAGGTTGCCGGTGACGGAGGAATAGACACCGATGAAGGGTCCGAGTTCCTCGCGGAAGCGGGGCAGGACGACGTCGCCCTCGCCGCGACCGGGTTGCGGCATGGCCTGGTAGACCGGGGCGAAATGGCGCGCCAGGCCGTCCGACCTGGTGAACGACGGCTGCGTCTCCTCCCTGCAGGAGTCGAAGGCGAAGATCTGCACGGCGGGAAGCCCGAAATCGATGGCCAGCGTCCCGAGTTCGTCCCCTGGCCGGAGCGCCGCGACGAGCTGCTCGAGGCTGTGCTCCACCGCGTCCGAGACCCGTCGGAGGTCGGCCTCGCGCATGAAGGCATCCCCGAAGAGGATGACGGGCTCGCCACCCCAGGTGACGCCGTCGTGCCCGAACTCGTTGTAGTAGTCGTGCGTCCCCTTCCGCCAGGCGTCGGAGCCCCAGGTGCCGACCACGTGACCGGCGGCGTAGAGGTCCTCCATCCAGTGGAGCGCGTAGCCCTCGAGCAGCACGATGCGGAGCGCCGCGGCCGGTCGCTCCGCGAGGGGCGGCGGCTGGGTGGCATAGCGCTGTGCGAGCTCGAGCGCGGCCATGTGGTACTGGAGGTAGAGTCCCATGGCGTTGAGCGGCGCCCCCTCCTTGACGACGCTGAGGGTGTAGGCAGCGGAGTCGTTGTCGACGCGGGGGAGCAGGAAGTGCGCGTTGTTGGCGCCGGCGCGGCTCACGTACGCCGGGTCGACCGCCTGGAACGCCAGGTGGGACGTGGCCTTGGCGTTCAGGAACTGATCCCGGCTGCGCGCCTTGGCGAGGTTGGCCTCCGTCTCGGCGGCGACCCGCGCGACCCTCAGGATCCAGTTGCTCGAAAGAACGCGCTCGGCGACCTCCTCCGGGCTGCAAGAGTGGTCGCCGGAGAGGGCGGACAGCGCCGCGAAGTCGATGCACCTCGGCGCGAGCCCCTGGTCCCCCTCGCTGGGCTTCGGGCAGAGCCGGTCAGGCAGGGTCTGGCGGGCCGCTTCCCAGAGGGCGTCGAACGCCGCACGGTCCCCGGGCGGCATCTTCTGGATCGCGGCGACCCCGATGTTCCGGTGCTCGGGGTAGAGCCACGCCGCGCCCGGCACGGGAACGGCGGCGAGGGCCAGGGCAATCCAGCCTGGACGGGAAAGGCGCATGTCCAGCGAGTAGCAGGACACGGCAACGGCGTAAAGCTATGTCCTCTCCCCTTGTCCACGCTCGAGATCCACGTCCGCTCTTCCCTGTCCGACGTCCCGGCGCTCGAGTGGGACCGGCTCTGGGCTCACGAGCCCGAGCGGGCGACGCCATTCCTCTCCCACGCCTGGCTGGATGCCCTGGAGCAGTCGGGGGCGGCGTCGCCCGAGACGGGCTGGTCCGGGCGACATCTTCTCTTGCGGCGCGGCGGACGGGTGGTTGCGGCCATGCCGGGATGGGTGAAGCGAGACTCCCACGGGGACTTCGGCCGCGACTGGCAGTGGGCCGCCGCAGCCGAGCGGGCCGGGATCCCGTACTACCCGAAGCTCGTGATCGGGGTTCCCTTCACGCCGGCGACGGGCAGGCGGCTGCTCGTCGCGCCAGGCGAGGACCGGGCGGAGATGGCCCGCGCCGCCGCCGGGGCGCTCCAGGATCTCTGCGACGCCGAGGGGATCCACTCGATCCACGTCCTTCACCTTCCCGAGGAGGACGCGCGCGAGATGGAAGGGGCGGGCTTCGCGCTGCGGGTCGACTTCCAGTACCACTGGGCGAACCCGGGCTACTCCTCCTTCGACGAGTTCCTCTCCCGCTTCACCGCCAAGCGCCGCCACGCCATTCGCCGGGAGCGCGCCGCCCCGTCGGCCCAGGGCATCGCCATCCGGACGGTCCGGGGCGACGAGCTGGCGGAGGCCCCGGCCCGCTGGGCGCTCGAGGTGGCCAGGCTCCACGGCCGTTCGATCTCCCGCATGGAATGGGGCATGCGGTTTCTCGAGCGACCGTTCTACGAACGGGTGCTCCGGTCCATGCCCGGTTCGCTGGAGGTCGTCGAGGCGAGAAAGGACGGGCGGCTCGTGGCCATGGCCTTCAACGTGGCCTCGACCGAGCAGCTCTACGGGCGCTACTGGGGCGCCGCCGAGGAGCATCCCTTCCTGCACTTCAACGTGGCGCTCTATCACTCCATCGAGGAGTGCATCCGCCTCGGCCGCCGGATCTTCGAGGGAGGCGCCGGCGGCGAGCACAAGCTCGCGCGCGGCTTCGAGCCCTCCCTGGTCTGGAGCGCCCATCGCTTCCTCGACCGTCGGCTCGACGAGCCCATTCGCGCGCATCTGGCCCAGGGGAGGGAAGCGGCGAGGGACGCGCTGGCCGGTTGGCGCGCGAACTCGGCGGTGCTCAGGGGCGCCGGCCCCAGGTGAGCCGGATCTCCCGGGTCCAGACCGCGTCGCCCAGGTGATCGGCCAGGGCCTGCGCGTCCGCGAGGAGCAAGGCCAGCCTCCCGGGCCCGAGCGCGGGACCCACGAGCGAGAGAGATCTCAGCACCGCCGCGAGGCGGGGTGGGTCCAGGGTCTCCTCGTGAAGGAAGGTCTCGACGGCGCGACCCCGCGCCCCGGCCGCGTCGAGGAACTGGGCGGTCCGGCCAGCCGGGCGGGGCCGCGCGCGCGGGTTGGCCGCGGCGAGGAGATCCGCCATCCCATCGGCGAAGGGCGAGCCGCAGAGGCGCGGTTCGACCACGGCGACCGCTCCGCCGGCCGAGAGCAGTCGCGCCGCTTCCCGGCCGGCGGATCCGGGCTCGACCCACTGGAGGGCGTCGGCGAGGATCGCGAGGCTCGCCTCGCCGCCCGGGAGCCCGGTCTGCTCGGCGGCGGCGTGGACGCACTCCACGGCTCGCCTGCCCGCCTGCTGGCGGAGCAGTTCGAGCATCGCTTCGGCCGGCTCCACGGCGGCAACGGTGAGTCCGCGCGCGGCGAGGGGAAGCGCGAGGAGGCCGGTGCCCGCGCCCAGGTCGACGACGCGCCCCGTCGCGCCGGCCAGGGCCGCCAGGCGGTCGACGAGGGACGGCGGATACCCGGGGCGCTCGCGGTAGTCGATCGCCAGCCGGTTGAAGACCCAGCGACCGGGTTCGTCCACGCCGATGGCTCGCCGCCCCACCCGCCGACCTTACCAGTTACACTGCCGCCCGTGCCCGAGCCGGTCGTCCGCCTGCGAAGCCTCACCAAGCGCTACGGCGATTTCCTGGCGCTCGACCGGGTCGACCTCGACGTCCAGGCGGGCGAGATCCTCGGGCTGCTAGGGCCAAACGGCGCCGGCAAGACCACCCTGATCAGCATCGTCGCAGGCATCGTCCGGGCCACCTCCGGGGAGGCGAGCGTGCTGGGGCGCGACGTCGTCGCGGACTACCGCTTCACCCGCCGTGCCATCGGCCTCGTCCCCCAGGAGATCAACTTCGACCCGTTCTTCACCGTCGAGGAGACCCTGCGGATCCAGGCCGGATACTTCGGCGTGCGTCTCCCGGACGAGCGACTCGAGGAGATCCTCGAGGCCCTCGACCTGGGCGGAAAGCGCCACGCCAACACCCGGTCCTTGTCCGGTGGCATGAAGCGGCGACTTCTGATCGGGAAGGCGCTCGTCCACGTGCCACGCATCCTGTTCCTCGACGAGCCCACAGCCGGCGTGGACGTGAAGCTGCGACAGGCGCTCTGGGCCTACGTCCGGCGGCTCCAGGGCCGGGGCACCACCATCGTGCTCACCACCCACTACCTCGAGGAGGCCGAGGAGCTGGCCGACCGCGTGGCGGTGATCGACAAGGGACGGATCCTGCTCGTCGAGGAGAAGCAGCGACTGCTCGAGCGGCAGGCCGGGAAGACCCTGCGCATCACGCTCACCGCCCCGCTCGCGACGCTGCCGGCTCGCCTCGCGGCCCTGGGCGCGCGGCTCGAGGCGGGAGGCGGCGCGCTCGCCGTGGAGGTCCTGCCGGGCGGCTCGTTCGGGCCGATGCTCGAGGCGGTGGCCGAGGCCGGGCTTCCGGTCGGCGACGTGGAGACGCGGCGCGCCACCCTCGAGGACGTGTTCGTCTCGATTCTCGGAGGCGGGGCGCGGGGAGGGGGCGCGTGAACGCCCTCGGCGTCGCGACTCTCTTCGCGAAGGAGATGCGCCGGTTCCTGCGGGTGCCGGGGCAGACGCTCCTCTCGCCGCTCATCACCACCACCCTTTACTTCCTGGTCTTCGGCTGGTCGCTGGGAAGCCGGCTCTCCGAGGTGGATGGCGTGCCGTACGCGCGCTTCATCCTGCCCGGTCTGGTCATGCTCGGCGTGGTCACGAACGCCTACCTGAACAGCGCCTCCTCGCTCTTCGTGATGAAGCTCCAGGGCACGGTGGTGGACCTGCTCGTCTCGCCGCTCTCCTACGCCGAGATCCTGGGAGCCTTCGTGGCGGCCGCGGTGACGCGTGGGCTCATCGTGGGCGGCATCATGTGGGTCGTGGGAGCGCTCTTCACCGGCTTCGGCCTGGCACACCCGTTGCTCGCAGCGCTGCTCCTCGTGGTCGTGGCCTCGGGATTCGCCGCGCTCGGCTTCCTGACGGCCACCTGGGCGGCCAGCTTCGAGCAGGTGAACCTCCTGCCCACCTTCGTCGTCACCCCGCTCGCCTTCCTGGGCGGCGTGTTCTATTCGGCGTCGATGGCGCCGCCGGCCCTGCGCTGGCTCACCCGGGCGAACCCCATCTACTACCTGGTCGAGGCCCTGCGCTGGACGGTGCTGGGGCGCGCCGACGCTCATCCTGGCGCGGGATTCCTCGTGGCGGGGGTGCTCGCCGCCGGGGCGATGGCGGCCGCCTACGCGGTTCTGCGGAGCGGCTGGCGCCTCCGGGGATGATTGTCGCCACTTCGGGATTTACTTCGGCCCCTTGTTGGTTATCCTACGGCCCCATTCCAAGGCCCAAATTTCCTGGAGGTTTTCGAAATGCGTCTCGTTCTCGTCGTTCTCGTCGCGCTCGCCGTCACGGCTTGCAAGAAGTCGGATGCGCCTTCCGCGGCTCCGGCACCCACCACCGGTGCCCCTGGAGCGCCGGCCGCCGGCGCCTCGGTCGTGCGCGGCAAGGTCGTCGAGAAGATCGACGCCGCCCCCTACAGCTACCTCAAGCTCTCCGGTCCAGGCGGTGAGATCTGGGCCGCGGTCCCGCAGACCGCGGTGGCCGTCGGCGCCGAGGTCGTCATCGAGAACCCGATGGCCATGGACGGCTTCGAGTCGAAGACCCTGAACCGCAAGTTCGACAAGATCCTCTTCGGCACGCTCGGCGGCCAGGGCGGCGCCGCAGCCGCGGCTCCGGCCGGCATGCCCCCCGCGGGCATGCCCCCCGCCGGAATGCCTCCCGGCGCGATGCCTCCGGGTGGGATGCCTCCCCCCGGCATGGCCGCGCAGCACGCCGCCGCGGGCGCAGGGCCGACCGACGTGGGTGACGTGAAGGTGCCCAAGGCCACCGGAGCAAACGCCAAGACCATCGCCGAGATCTATGGCCAGAAGGGCCAGCTCAAGGACAAGAAGGTCACGGTTCGCGGCAAGGTCGTGAAGGCCAACAGCGGGATCATGGGCAAGAACTGGTTCCACGTTCGCGACGGCAGCGGTGCGCAGGCCAAGGGCGACAACGACATCACCATCACCACCGACGGGCAGGCCGCGGTGGGCGACGTGGTGGTGATCGTGGGAGTGGTCCGGGTCGACAAGGACTTCGGCGCTGGCTACGCCTACCCGGTCATCATCGAGGAGGCGACTTTCGCGAAGTAGGCGCGTCGCCGTTGAATCTCCAGGGGCGGTCCGGGGCTACTTGGTGCCGTCGACCATCTCCTGGAACGTCTTCTTCACCTTGGCGTAGAAGCAACCCTGGACCGACGCCGTCCAGCTCGACGGGATCTGCGCGCCGCCGGGAATGGCGACCGACCCTTCCAGGTGGAGCACCATGTTGCCGTTCTGGAGGAACGTCACCAGGTTGTTGGCCGCGTTCAGCGGGCCGATCTTGAGGACCCTCGACCCGGACGTCATGCCGCCGCCGTAATACGCCAGCTGGTCGGAGGTCACCCCGTTCGTCACCGTCAGCGAGAGTTCCTCCAGCCAGTTGAAGTTGGCGGCGGAGGAGCTGGAGGTGATCGAGGCCTCCATGCTCAGGAAGCGGAGGATGTGGTTGTCCGGGGACCCGTTCACGAGGAAGTCGGGAAGGGCGTCGTTGATCCCGAGGTCCACCTGCCCGCTGAAGGTGCCCTGGAAGCCCCCGGCCGGGGCGACCACCAGCCCACCGGTCGGGAGCGTGAAGGTCTGCGGGGGGACGGTGATGCAGGCCTGCGGCTGCTCGGCCTCGGCGTAGAACGCCCCGCACCCGGAGAGCGAGGCGGCCAGGCTGACGAGGGCGACCCGTGGAGTGCGCTTCATGGCGATCCTCGCTTTCAGAAGAAGTACAGGACGGAGAGGCGGGCCACCGGCGTGAACGCGGCGACCTTGTAGGGTTCCACGGTAATCGTGGCGTTGCCGCTGGTCGTGCTGCCGCCCTTCACGTTGAGCGACAGGTACCCGATGCCGCCCTCCAGCGTGGCGGTGAAGCCGCGCCGGCTTCCCAGCGCGATGCCGACGAGCCCCGAGAACCAGTTGTAGCTGGCGTCCCCGATGAGCGGCCACGACGCCTCCGGGAGGCCCACCCACTTCTTGATCTGGTCCGCGGTGTTGCCGGCGAAGTAGTAGCCGTACTCGCCCCGGATGATCGGGGAGATGAAGAAGTCGATGGGGCGGAACTCGACCCCCAGCACGAAGCCCGGCGCGAGCGTGTACGCGAAGCCCGCGTCGAGGAGGAACCAGTACAAGGGCGAGTAGACGAACGAGAGCACCGCGCCGTCCGGAGCGCCCACCGCGAGCCGCAGCCCGAACTGCGGGTAGGGTTCCTCGATCGGCGCGGGCTCGGGCGCCGGGCCGGGGGCGGCCCGTGCGGGGGCCGTCGGGTTCGCCTGCGGCGCCGCGACAGCCGGGAGCGGCGCGGCGAGACTGGCCATCAGGAGGAGTGTGACGAGGCGCATGGTGATCCCAGGGGAGCAAAGGGCGGGCGAATGCGCAATGTGGGTGGAGCACGCACGGCCCAGAGGTGCTACGGTCCACCCCCCCTTTGGCGCTTCCCGCGACATTGCACGACTTCCAGATCGAGCTCGCGCACGTCGACGCCGGCGAGAATCGCCGGGTCTCCTTGCGTGCCGCCCGCCACCCATCCGAGTCGATGCAGCGTCTCTGGCTGCGCGTGCTCGCGCAGTGCTGGATGTGGCGCGAGGGGATCGAGCAGGGGCCAGGCCTGTGCGACCCGGACCAGCCCGACGTGATCGCGCGGGACCTGACCGGCGAGATCCTCCTCTGGGTCCGCGTGGGGCGCCCCGAGCCGGTGCGGCTCCAGCAGGAGGCTGACCGGAACCGGCGTGCCGAGGTGGCGGTGCTCTTCGATTCTCCCCGGCGCATGGAGGCCTTCGTCGCCGAGGCGAACGCGGCTGCCCTGGGGCGCCTGGCGCGGGTGTCGCTCGCCGCCGTCGATCCTGCCTTCCTGGCCACGCTCGCAGCGAACGAGGACCGGAGGACCCGCCTCTCTCTGACCATCGTGGGCGACCACCTCTACGTGGAGCGGGACGGGAAAACCTTCGACGCGCCGCTCCTCCGGGCCTACATGCCCGGAATTTGAGGCGAAAAGTTGTCGTGCACCCACAGGGCTTCCGGTTACATTTCGGCTATCGGGACCGTTTCGGTCCAGATATGCTCCCGCCCGGGAATGCGGGGGGTTGGCTCCCAAGAAGGTGGACCGAGCGATGATGCGCATGACCAAGCTCGCCGACTACGGAATCGTGCTCCTCACGCACATGGCGATGGAGACACCCGGGTCGATGCACACGGCGCAGGGACTCGCGACCCGCTCGCGCATCCCCGTCCCCACCGCCTCCAAGCTGCTCAAGTCGCTCGCCCGCGCCGGTCTCGTCTTCTCCCACCGCGGGCGCAACGGCGGCTACGGACTGTCCCGCGACGCCGACGCCATCTCGGTGGCGGAGATCATCGCCGCCATCGAGGGGCCCATCGGCCTCACCGAGTGCGGCACCGGCACGGAGGGGGCTTGCGACATGGAGCCCTTCTGCGCCGCCAAGGGGCGCTGGGCGCCCATCAACCAGGCCATCGAGCGGGCGCTCTCCGCCGTGCCGCTGTCCGCCATGCGGCCGCAGCCCTCCCAGCTGGTCCGCCTCGAAGGCGGGAATGGCGTGGCGCCATGAGCGACACCATTCGTGAACTGACGGAGCAAAAGTACAAGTACGGCTTCGTCACCGACGTCGAGGAGGACCGGATCCGCAAGGGGCTCGACGAGGACGTCGTCCGGCTCATCTCGTCGAAGAAGCAGGAGCCGCAGTTCCTGCTCGACTTCCGGCTCAAGGCCTTCCGCCACTGGCTGACCCTCACGGAGCCGACCTGGGCCAAGGTCCACTACCACCCCATCGACTACCAGGGCATCGTCTACTACTCGGCTCCCAAGCCGCGCAAGAAGCTCTCGTCGATGGACGAGGTGGACCCGGAAATGCGCGAGGCCTTCGCCAAGCTGGGCATCCCGCTCGAGGAGCAGAAGCGGCTCTCCAACGTTGCGGTGGACGCGGTCTTCGACTCGGTGTCGGTGGCCACCACCTTCAAGAAGAAGCTGGCGGACATGGGGGTCATCTTCGGCTCCTTCTCCGACGCCGTGAAGGAGCACCCGGCGCTCATCGAGAAGTACCTGGGCTCGGTGGTCCCCTACACCGACAACTACTTCGCGACGCTCAACTCGGCGGTCTTCTCCGACGGCTCCTTCGCCTACATCCCCAGGGGCGTGCGCTGCCCCATGGAGCTCTCCACCTACTTCCGCATCAACGCCGCCGACACCGGCCAGTTCGAGCGGACCCTGATCGTCGCCGACGAGGGAGCCTCCGTCTCCTACCTGGAGGGATGCACCGCCCCGCAGCGCGACCAGAACCAGCTGCACGCCGCGGTGGTCGAGCTGGTGGCCCTCGACCGCGCCGAGATCAAGTACTCGACGGTGCAGAACTGGTACCCGGGCGACGCCGAAGGGAAGGGCGGGATCTACAACTTCGTCACCAAGCGCGGCAAGGCGATGAAGGGCTCCAAGATCTCCTGGACGCAGGTGGAGACCGGTTCCGCCATCACCTGGAAGTATCCGAGCTGCATCCTCCAGGGCGACGACTCGGTGGGCGAGTTCTACTCGGTGGCGCTGACCAATCACCGGCAGCAGGCCGACACCGGCACCAAGATGATCCACATCGGAAAGAACACCCGCTCCACCATCGTGTCGAAGGGCATCTCGGCCGGGCGGGGGCAGAACACCTACCGCGGCCAGGTGAAGATCGGGAAGGGGGCCGAGGGGGCCCGCAATCACTCACAGTGCGACTCGCTGCTCATCGGCGACCGCTGCAGCGCCCACACCTTCCCGTACATCGAGGCCCGGAACCCCACCGCCCAGGTGGAGCACGAGGCCACCACCTCGAAGATCAGCGAGGACCAGCTCTTCTACTGCCGCCAGCGCGGCATCAAGGAGGAGGACGCGGTCTCGATGATCGTCAACGGATTCGCGCGGCAGGTCCTCAAGGAGCTGCCCATGGAGTTCGCCGTGGAGGCGCAGAAGCTCCTCGGCATGAGCCTGGAAGGGAGCGTGGGATGAGCCAGCAGTCGAACCGATCCGCGGCCATGCTGGAGGTGCGCGACCTGCGCGCCCGCATCGACGAGCGCGAGATCCTCAACGGCATGAGCCTCACCGTGAGCCCAGGCGAGGTGCACGCCATCATGGGGCCGAACGGCTCTGGCAAGAGCACCTTCGCGGGCATCCTGGCCGGCAAGGACCGGGCCCGGGTGACGGGCGGCACCGCCACCCTCGACGGAAGGGATCTGCTCGCCATGACCCCCGAGGAGCGGGCCGTGGCCGGGCTCTTCCTGGGATTTCAGTACCCGGTGGAGATCCCGGGCGTGGGCAACCTCTACTTCATGCGCACCGCGCTGAACGCGCAGCGCAAGTCTCGCGGGGAGGAGGAGCTCGACGCGGTCGACTTCCTGGGGCTGGCCCGGGAGAAGATGAAGCTCGTCGAGATGGACCCGGCCTTCATGAACCGGGGCGTGAACGAGGGCTTCTCGGGCGGCGAGAAGAAGCGCAACGAGGTGCTGCAGATGGCGGTGCTCGAGCCCCGCCTGGCCATCCTCGACGAGATCGACAGCGGTCTCGACATCGACGCGCTGCGCGTGGTGGCCAGGGGCGTCGAGGCGCTTCGCAGCCCGGTCCGCTCCACCATCCTCGTGACCCATTACCAGAGACTCCTCGAGTACATCGTCCCCGACCACATCCACGTGATGGCGGCCGGGCGCATCGTCCTCTCCGGCGGGCGCGAACTGGCGCTGGAGCTCGAGAAGAAGGGCTACGCCTGGGTGGACGAGGAGGCGAAGCGCGGCGCCTTCGAGGCGCCGGCGCCGGTGGCCCCGTGAACGCCGCCGAGCAGAGCCTCCTCGACGGCGCCGAGCGCCTGCCGCCCGCGCCCGAGTTCGTGGCCGGTCCACGCCGCGCCGGGCGCGAGGCCTTCGAGCAGCACGGCCTGCCCACCACCCGCCAGGAGGACTGGCGGTTCACCTCGCTTGCGCCGCTCGCCGCCCATGCGTTCGGACGAGGCGATCCCTCCGCCCCGGTCTCGGCCGACGAGATCGAGCGGAGCGCCGGAAAGCCCTTCGGGCCGCGCCTCGTCTTCGTGAACGGCCGCCTCCGCGCCGATCTGTCCTCGGCGCACGGCATCCAGGCCGGCCTCCACGCCTCGAGCCTCGAGCACGCCGTCGCGGTGTCGCCCGGGGTCGTCGGGCCCCGCCTGGCCCGCACCGCGGCCATCGACGGCCGCCCGCTGGCGGCGCTCAACACCGCCTTCCTGGGCGACGGGGCCTTCGTCCATGTCGCAGCGGGCGCGAGGGGCGGGGTCCTGGAACTGGTCTTCGTCACCGTGGCGCGTGAACGGCCGGCCAGCTGCCACCCGCGCGTGCTGGTGGTGGCCGATCCCGGCAGCGAGGCCACCCTCGTCGAGACCTACGTGGTCGTCGGCGATCAGCCGGCCTTCACCAACGGTGTCACCGAGATCGCGCTCGGGCCGGACGCCCGGCTCGACCATTACCAGGTCCAGGACCAGCCCTCCTCGGCCTTCCACTTCACCACGCTCTCCGCCGATCAGGGGGCCGACGCCCGCCTCTCGACCCACGCGAGCGCGCTCGGCGCAGCCATCTCGCGCAGCGACGTGCTGGCCCGGCTCTCCGGCCAGGGGGCCGAGGCCGTCGTCTCCGGCCTCTACATGGCCGACGGCCGGCGGCTCGTCGACAACCACTCGGTGGTCGAGCACGCCGTGCCACGCGGAACCAGCCGCGAGCTCTTCAAGGGCATCCTCGATGGCGAGTCCCGCGCCGTCTTCGCCGGGCGCATCCGCGTCCTCGAGGGGGCGATGAAGACCGACGCCCACCAGTCCAACTCGAACCTGCTCCTCTCCCGCGACGCCGTCATCGACACCATGCCGCAGCTGGAGATCTACGCCGACGACGTGAAATGCGGTCACGGCGGAACGGTGGGCGAGCTGGACCCGGAGGCGCTCTTCTACCTTCGTTCCCGCGGCCTCACGCTTCCCCGCGCCCGCAGCCTGCTCATCTACGCCTTCGCCCGGGAGATGGTGGACCGGGTGGCCTTGCCGGCGCTGCGCGACCGGGTGGGGCGGCTGGTGGCGGCCCGTCTTCCGGAAGGCGAGCGGATCCTGGAGGCGGCGTGAGCTTCGACGTCGAGGCGGTGCGGCGCCAGTTCCCGGTGCTCTCGCAGCGCCCGTACGGAAAGCGGCTGGCCTTCCTCGACAGTGGCGCCACGGCGCAGAAGCCGCAGGCCGTCATCGACGCGGTGAGCCGCTTCTACGCCCAGGACAACTCGAACGTGCACCGGGGCGTCTACGACCTGGCCGAGCGCGCCACCGCGGCCTTCGAGGGGGCTCGCAAGAAGATCGCCCGCTACATCGGCGCCGACCCGCGCGAGGTGATCTTCACCCGGGGCACGACCGAGGGGGTGAACCTGGTCGCCCAGACCTACGGACGCGCCCACGTGGGCCCGGGCGACGAGATCCTGCTCACCGGCATGGAGCACCACTCCAACATCGTGCCCTGGCAGATGCTCGCGGCCGAGAAGGGCGCGAAGCTGGTGGTGGTCCCGGTCGACGATCGCGGCGAGGTGCACCTCGCCGACTTCGAGCGGCTCATCGGCCCGAGGACCCGGATGGTCGCGGTCACCCAGGTCTCGAACGCGCTCGGCACGGTCAACCCCGTGAAGGAGATCGTCCGCATCGCCCACGCGCGCGGCGTCCCGGTGCTGGTGGACGGCGCGCAGGCCATGCCGCACATGAAGATCGACGTCCGGGACCTCGACGCAGACTTCTACGTCTTCAGCGGGCACAAGATGTTCGGCCCCACCGGCATCGGCGTCCTCCACGGGAAGGCGAAGATCCTCGAGGCCATGCCGCCCTGGCAGGGAGGCGGCGACATGATCCTGTCGGTCTCCTTCGAGGGCACCAGGTTCAACACCATCCCGTACAGGTTCGAGGCCGGCACGCCCGACGCGGCCGGCGCGGTCGGCCTGGGGGCCGCGGTCGACTGGCTGGAGGGGCTCGACCGCGAGGGTGCGGAGGCCCACGAGCGCGACCTGCTCGCCTATGCCACCGGGAGGCTCCAGGAGATTCCCGGCCTGCGCATCATCGGGACCGCGCCGGGCAAGGTCGCCGTGATCTCCTTCGTCCTCACGGGCGTCCACCCCCATGACGTCGGCACCATCCTCGACCGCGAGGGGGTCGCCGTTCGCGCCGGCCACCACTGCGCCCAGCCGCTCATGGAGCGCTTCGGCGTTCCCGCCACCGTCCGCGCCTCCTTCGCGCTCTACAACACCCGCGAGGACGTGGATCAGCTCGTGCGCGGCCTGCACCGCGTCCGGGAGATGTTTCCATGAGTGAATTGACCGACCTCTACCAGGAGGTCATCCTGGACCACGGGCGCAAGCCGCGGAACTTCCGCGCGATGGCGGACGCGACCGCCACGGCCGAGGGGCTGAACCCGCTCTGCGGCGACCACTACCACGTCTTTCTCAAGATGGACGGCGACCGGATCGAGGACGTCTCCTTCCAGGGAAACGGCTGCGCCATCTCCAAGGCCTCGGCCTCGCTCATGAGCGCGGCGCTCAAGGGCAAGAGCAAGGCGGACGCCGAGGACCTCTTCCAGCGCTTCCACAAGATGGTGGTGGAGGGGGACGGCTCCCAGGCCGACGGCCTGGGCAAGCTCGCGGTCCTGAAGGGCGTGGCCGATTTTCCCACCCGGGTGAAGTGCGCCAGCCTGGCCTGGCACGCCATGCACTCGGCCCTGCACGGCGACTCCCAGCCGGCCACGACGGAGTGAGGCAATGGAACGTCGCGAACCGGTCTCGCTGAAACGTGCGGTCGAGGTCACGCTCGTGCCCTCCGGGGAGAAGCACCTCCTTCCCGAGGGAGCGCTGGTGATGCCCCAGCAGGAGCTGGGCGGCCACTTCACGATCATGCTCGACCGCGGCGGGCTGGCCCGCCTCGCCAACGAGGACGCCGACGCCCTCGGCCCCACCTACGCGGAGCGGGCCCTCAAGGTGGCCGAGGCGGAGAAGGAGCGGCTGGCGGCCGCCAGCGGGCAGCCCTTCGATGAACAGGGGGTCTGGGACGCGCTCAAGAAGGTCTTCGACCCGGAGATCCCGGCCTCGATCGTCGACCTGGGGCTGGTCTACGAGCTCATTCACGGGGAGCGCCCGGACGGCGGCCGGAAGGTCACCATCCGGATGACGCTCACCGCGCCCGGCTGCGGCGTCGCGCCCATGATCCTCGACGACGTGCGGGAGCGGGTGGCCAAGGTCCCCGGCGTGGCCGAGGTGGACGTGGACCTCGTGTTCGACCCGCCCTGGACGCCGGACAAGATGAGCGACGCGGCCCGGCTGCAGCTCGGCTTCTGGTAGTTCCCCTAGACCGGGGCCGCTGCAGCCTCGTCGAAGGAACTGGCCGGCGGCAAGAGGACGTGCACCGAGGTGCCGCGCCCCTCCTCGCTGGCCACGTCGATCCGCCCCCCGAGCCCGGTGACGATGCCGCGGCAGACCGAGAGGCCGAGCCCGGTGCCGCCCCCCACCGGACGAGTGGTGAAGAAGGGCTCGAAGACGCGCTGGCGCGCCGATTCCGGGATGCCCGTTCCGGAGTCGATCACGTCGATCGAGGCCCAGCCCTGCGCGTCGGTCCCGGAGGCGACGCGAACGGTGTGGGTCGCGGAGGCGCCGAGGGGAATGGACTGCGAGGCGTTCAGGAGCAGGTGGAGCATCACCTGGCCGATCTGCCCCTGGCCGGCGAGGACCAGGGGGCAGGGATCGAGATGGAGGTCGAGCTGGGCGCGGTGGACGATCTCGGACTTGGCGAGGTTCAGGGCCGTGCGGATCTCGTCGACCGGGTTCACCTCGATCTGCCGGCCGTCCGGGGGGCGGGTCACGAACCTCAGGTCGCGCACGATGTCGCGCACTCGCCGGGCGCCGACGGCGGCCTCGGCCGCGGCGGTCTCGGCCTCCTCGACGTCGGGATGAAGGCCGCGCATCTGGGCGAGCGTCGCCTCGACGAAGGCCAGGTTGGACGTGACGTAGGTGAGGGGGTTGTTGATCTCGTGGGCCACGCCCGAAGCCAGCGTTCCCACCGCGGCCAGCCGCTGGTCCTCCTCGGCGCGCCTGCGATCGGAGAGGTCGCGGGCCGACCAGGCCAGGAACTCGGCGCCGTCGAAGGAGACGAAGGCCAGGTTCACCTCGGCGGGCCGCCGCCGCCCCTCGGCATCGAGGAGCGTGGTCTCGTAGCGGGTGGTGCCGCGGGCGCGGACGTCCGACCACCGGCCTTGCCAGGTGGACTCGGCCAGGACCGGGTCGGAGAGGCCGATCCGCGTTGCCACGAGATCCGGGACGCTCCGGCCGAGAAGGCGCCCCGCGGCCTCGCTGGCGAGGACGATGGTTCCGGCCGCGTCGGCGATGAGAAAGCCCTCGCCCCCCTGGTCGAGCGCGTAGCGCGCCAGCTGCAACTTCCTCTCGCTGCGTTCCCGGGCGGCCACCTCGGTGGCGAGCACCAGGCTCGTGGCGATGGCGAGGGCGAGGTAGACCTGCACCGAAGTGGAGTCGGGCGCGAGCGCGGCGGTGCCGCCCAGCCAGGAGGCCCAGAACGTGGCCCATGCAGCCGCCACGGCGAGCACCGCGCTGGCCGCGGTGACGCCGCGCGACCCGAATCGCAGCGCCGCCCAGACGACGACGGGCAGGACGAGGTGCTCCTGGACGAGGACGCCGTTGCGCGCCTCGTGGAAGACCACCCAGGTGACGCCGAGCGCGCTGGCGAGCAGCGCCGCGAATTCCACGGGGCGCTGCCGGACCGGGTTCCGCTCGGCGGAGTCGGGCGTCCCCCACGCGAGCAGAAGGGGCGTCACGACCAGGATGCCGAGCGCGTCGCCGGTCCACCAGTCCAGCCATGCCGCCCCGAACGGCACCTGTTTCGAGAACCAGGCCGCGGCGCCGGCCAGCAAGGCGGGAATCACGGGCGCGAGGACGGCGCCGATGACGATCACGGCGAGGACGTCTCGCATCCGCCACATCCGCGGGCGGCCGCGGACGACGGCGCGGATCAGGAGGGCGGCGAGGACGGCCTCGATGAGGTCGGCGATCCCGTTGGAGCCCGCGAGCAGAGGCCTGCGACCGACGATCCAGGACACGACCAATCCGGCGACTGCAGCCGAGACGACGAAGC
>Ga0315275_10001438_pt1 | contig 20968 bp, 12 predicted proteins | sample YL17G03_0_MG_FD_205557 | JGI IMG/M metagenome (GOLD analysis project Ga0315275, IMG submission 205557) | Sediment microbial communities from Yellowstone Lake, YNP, Wyoming, USA - YL17G03_0 | ecosystem: Environmental > Aquatic > Freshwater > Lake > Sediment | place: USA: Wyoming | collected...
CGGGCGCCGTCTGGGGAAGCAAGAATCTCAAGGCGATCCGTGTCACGGGGAAAGAGAAAATCAGGATTCAAGACAAGGAGCGCTATCAGTCCGGCTACGAACAGGCGCTTTACCTCTTGAAGCAGGCCCCGGTGACGAAGCGTCTTCTCCGCGAGCTCGGAACGGCGGGCCTCGTCGAGTTGATCAACGTCATCAGCATGCTTCCCCATAAAAATTTCCTGGACACGATTCACGACGAGACGGGCCTCGAAAAGATCTCGGGCGAGACGATCGCCAAAACCATTCTCGAACGCGCGGCCGGCTGCTATCTCTGCCCCATCGGATGCCAGCGCCACACCCGGGTCGGAGCCGGAGAGAGCGGCGATAGAGGCGAAGGGCCGGAGTATGAAACGGTCGTGATGATGGGTCCCGTCTGCGATATTTATGACCTTGAATCGATTACCCGGGCCAACTACCGCTGCAACGAGCTCGGCATCGACACGATAAGCTTCGGCGGCACGGTCGCCTGCGCGATGGAGTTGTTTGAGCGCGGCGCCATTCCCCGGGAGGAGACGGGCGGCCTCGAGTTGAGTTTCGGAAACGCCGCGGTGCTCGAACCGCTGGCCCGAGATGTCGCCTTCCGCCGCGGCATCGGCGATAAGCTGGCCGAAGGCTCGCACCTCCTGGCCGCGCGCTACGGCCATCCGGAGCTTTCCATGTCGGTTAAAAAGCTCGAGATTCCGGGCTACGATCCGCGCGCTTCGTTCACCCAGGCCCTCGGCTATATGACCTCGCCGACGGGCGCCTGCCACCTCCGCGGCGGTTATGCCGTCTCGCTCGCCTTTTTCGGCGGGACCAGGGAAATCCCGCGATTCAGCCTCCTTCAGTCGCCGATCGCCATCCGCAACATGCAGAACAAGGGGATCCTCCAGGACAGCCTCGGCATCTGCCGCTTCACTGGTTTTGCCTTCGACTCCGGTCCCTGGGCGCGGATGATGACCGGGGTGACGGGCATGGATTTTTCCGAGGCGCGTCTCGAGGACATCGCTCACCGGATCGCCTCGCTTGAGCGCCTTTTCAATTATGAAGCCGGGGCGACGATGAAAGACGACACGCTTCCCGCGCGATTCAGCGAGATTCCGGTCAAAATCGCCGGCGAGGAGCGGGTCGTTTCCCGGGAGGCCCGGGAGAAAATGCTCCGCGATTACTACGCGATCCGGCGCTGGGATGAGACGGGACGCCCGACCGAGTCTTCGCTCAAAGACCTCGGCATCGAGAGGAGGGCGAAATGATCCGCCGCACATGGCAGGCCAGCGATGACGTCCTGAATCTTTTTCAGTCCGTCGGGCGGGCCTCCCTTCTCTATGACATCCAAAACAGCCACAGCGGGAACATGGCCGTCCGGATGACGGACGAGGCCGGGCAAGACCAGATCCTCATTACGGCCTCCGGCTCGCAGAAAGGCGACCTCGACCCTGCTCAAATTTGTTTTCTCTCTTCGGCCGAAACCGACTACGGATACTACAAGGCCTCATCCGAGACCGATATCCACGCCCGCATCCTCAATCTCCCCGGCGTCGGCGCGTCGATGCACGCCCACACCAAGGACTTGGCCATCGTGACCGTCGACGACGCGCCCAAGCCCTCCCAACCTCCGGATTTCACGCCCATCGACCCGCTCGGTTGGCATCTTCTCGGCGACCACATCCATGTCGACTGGTTCGCGGTGCCGAGCGGCTCGCCCGAGATGGCCGAGATGATTCCGCGGCGACTCGCCGACCACCCCGCGACCGTCGTCCAGAACCACGGGACGTTCGTCCGGGCGCGGACGCTCAAGGAAGCCTTTTTTCTGATGTGCCTTGCGAACAACGCCGGGCAGGTCGTCCGGCAGGCGACGAAGCTCGGCGTGGACGTGGACGGCCTGCGGAAAAAAATCCAGGCCGACCCGGCCGTTCACTTCTGCTATCCTCCTGACGTTTACGTCGTTGAAGGCGACGACGTAAACGATTTTCCGGAAGAAACCGAAATCCTGAGGGAATTCCATAAGGCCGGAGCGCGGATCTTCGAATCGAGGCTCTCGCCGTTCCACACGGGCTCGATGTCCGTGCGCGGGGTGAACCATCTGCTTTACGCGCCGAAGGCGTCCATGCCTCGTGAAATCGGCGGCCCCTTGCTCAAGGTGCCGCTGCGCGAAGAAAGGGGAGATTCGCCCGAGTTGGCGATGCACAAGGCGATTTTCGAAGAAACCGATTTCCAGACGGTCATGCACTGCTGGCTTCCCGAGGCCGAAGCCCATTCCCATTTCCGGTATCCGGGAGAGGCCGAACCCGCAGCCCGGATCGTTCCGCTCGACGCCGAGGGCAGCTTTCTCTACCTGGTTATTCCGGTCGCCGGCCCGCGAACGGACGCGGCAACCCTCATCCGCCTGCTCCATGACTATAAAATCGTGGTTGTCCGGGGGGGCGGGGTGTGGGCGGTCGGCCAGCAGTCGCTCTCCGAAGTGCTCCACCATCCCTCGTCATTGCGGGAAACCTGCCTCTACCGGATCGGCGCCTTCGAACAGGGTCTGGATTTGCGCGCGATGGAGCCGAAAAAAGCGGAGCGCTGGTGATCGAAAAATTCGCCGCGATGGCGAAAGCGGCCGGCGCCGAAGTCGAAACTCCCGGAAATCTCGTCGAGGCAATCAGCTTCATCAAGAAATATCTGGAGAAGGCCGGTCCCGGCGAGGCCCTCATTTCGCCCGACCTCAAGAATCGGAATCCTTTCGGCATGGAATTTTTCGGTCTCGAGACGAAGCTCTCCGGCGGAAAGCTTTGGGTCGAAGCCGGAATCGTCGCCGCGGATTATGGCCTCGCCGAAACCGGGACGCTCGTCCATCTTGACCGGGGCGACGTGGAGAAGAACGTCTGGACGCTTCCCGACGTCTGTTTCTGCTTTCTCGAACGGCAAAAAATCGTTCCGAATGCGGAGGCGATCGAATCCGTGATCTCCGACCATCTTTCCCGGACGGACATAAGCTCACCCCAAGTTTCGTTCATAACCGGCCCGAGCCGGACCGCCGATATCGAATGCCGCCTTACGATCGGCGTCCACGGTCCGTCGCGGCTCGTCATCCTCATCGTCCCATGAAGAATAAAATCGACCCGGTCCTCAAAAAAGTTCTCCAGGATTTTTCGAAGAGCTATCAGGGCAAACGGGAGGACGTCCTGAGGGGATACGACTTCGAGGAGCTGCGGACGACGCTCGCCGGGCTCAAAGACCGGGCTCTCGACCGGAACGAGGAGTTTCTCGCCCGGTTTGAAGGAAAAGCAAGGGCGCACGGAAGCCGCGTCCTCCGGGCGAAAGACGGATCCGAGGCGAACGACCTCATCTTGAAAATCTGCCGCGATCATGGCGTGGCCAAAATCGTCAAGGCCAAATCCATGGTCAGCGAGGAAATCGGGTTGACCGCGTTTCTTGAGAAGAACAGCGTCGAGGCCGTTGAAACCGACCTCGGGGAATGGATCGTCCAGTCGGCCGCCGAACATCCCACGCACATGGTCTTGCCGGCCATTCATCTCACGCGGGGCGAAATCGCGGCGGTGTTCGCGGCAAAAACCGGGAAAGCCGTTCCGGACGACATCCCCTCGCTCGTCCGGATCGCGCGGGGCGAAATCCGCCGGGAGATTTTCGCCGCCCGGGCCGGATTGACCGGGGCGAACGCCCTCATCGCCGACAACGGCGCGATCCTCCTGGTCACGAACGAGGGGAACGGGCGTCTGGTGACGACGGTCCCTCCGGTTCATATCGTCCTGGCCAGCATCGAGAAAGTCCTGCCGACGGTCGGAGATGCCCTGACTCTCCTCCGGCTGCTCCCGAGAAACGCGACGGGCCAGTCGATCACGAGCTACGTCTCGTTTATCGCCGGCCCTCACCGCGACGCGCAATATATCATTCTCCTGGACAATAACCGGTCCAAGCTGCTCGCCGATCGCGAGTTCCGGGACGTCCTTCGCTGCGTCAAGTGCTCGGCTTGCCTCAACGTCTGCCCCGTCTATCAAGTCATCGGAGGCGAAGCGTATGCCCACATTTACATGGGCGGAATCGGGACGCTGTTCACGGCCTGGATCCACGGGCTCCGGGAATCCAGGGATTTGGCCAAATTGTGTCTGCGCTGCCACCGCTGCGAACAGTATTGCCCGACGAAAATCCCGATCGCCGATTTGATCACCGCCCTCGCCGAAAAGATCAACCGGGAAACGGGAAAACCGCTCTGGAAAAAGTTGGCCTTCGACGGCCTGATGGGACGGCCGGCGGTGCTCAAGACCGCCTTCGGCGCCGCCCGGACGGGGCGGCGCCTCCTTGCCCGCAAAGACGGATTTTCGCGGAAGCTCCCCCTGTGGCTGAAAAAATACGACCGCTTCCGCGCCCTTCCCGCTCCGGCAGCGCTTCCCTTCTCGGCGGTCTTCGAAAAAAAATTCGTCCCCGGCGGCGCCGTCCAGCCCGGGGCCAAGGGCCGAGTCCAGATCTATGCAGGCTGCCTCATCGAACATTTTTACCCTGAAATCGGGATGGCCGCGGCCCGCGTCCTTTCCAAGCTGGGGTATGAGGTCAAGCTCGCGCCGCCGGCCTGCTGCGGATTTCCCCCGTCGAACGGCGGGTTCCGGAAAGCATCGCTGAAAGCCTACGCCGCGTTGCTGAAGGACTTCGACGGAGATGGACCCGTGATTACGCTCTGTCCGACGTGCGCGACCATGCTGGCGAAGCGGGGACCTTCCATCGAGGGCAGCGAAAAAGCCGGGAAGCTCGGCTTGCGGGTCATTCCTTTCAGCCGGTTCGTTTTAGAGCGGGAAGTGAGCGCGGTTTGGCGGATGGCCGGAAAGGCCCGAAAAAAAGCGAAAGTCACATATCACGACTCGTGCCATCACAAAAATATTTTGAAGACCGAGAAAGATTCGCGACGGCTCGTCGCGACGGCTCTCCGGAGCGAGATCGTCGAAATGGACGGGGCGGATGTATGCTGCGGATTCGCCGGAAGCTTCAGCGTCGACAATCCCGAAATCTCGGCCGCGCTTCTCGCCGATAAGCTCGCGGCCATCGCCAAGACTGAAGCCGATGTTGTCGCCTTGGACTGTCCGGGTTGTTTGCTTCAGATCCGGGGCGGCTGCCGGCGCCAAGGAATGAATGTCCGCGTCGCCCACACCGCCGAACTCCTCGATGAAATTTAAACGGGGAACTGGTTCCCGGGGGCCGAGGGTGATTCCAGCCCCGAGCCCACCCCGGTTGACCCTCCGCCTGCCCTGTGATAAAAATCATTTTCCCGCATCAGTCCCCAAGGAGGCGCTCGTGGATAAAAGAATTTTCGTCCTGATTATCCTTTTGGCCATGGTCCTCGTCCCGGCCTGCAAGAAAGCCCAGAAAATCGCCTACCCCGTCACCAAGAAAATCGACCAGGTGGACGATTATTTCGGGACGAATATCGCCGACCCCTACCGCTGGCTCGAGGACGACAAGTCCAAGGAGACCGGGCAATGGGTCGAAGCGGAGAACGCCGTGACGTTCGACTATCTGCAGAAGATCCCCTACCGCGAAGCCCTCAAGAAGCGGCTGATGGATATCTTCAACTATCCGCGGTATTCCTCGCCCTTCCGCGTCGGGGCCTATTATATCTTCGCCAAAAACGACGGCCTTCAAAACCAAGCCGTGTACTATATCCAGAAAGGGCTTGACGGCACGCCTGAAGTCCTGATCGATCCCAACGCCCTGTCTCCCGACGGGACGATCCGGATCGGCCTGGCCGGATTTTCGGGCGACAAAAAGTTCGCCGCGTTCTCCAAGAGCGAATCCGGGTCGGACTGGTCCGAAATGGGCATCATCGAACTCGCCACGAAAACGACCCTCCCGGACCGCATTCGTTGGACCAAGTTCTCGGGCACGGCCTGGTTCAAGAGCGGTTTCTTTTACAGCGGCTATGACCAACCCGTCGAAGGCAAGGAGTTGACCGCGCAGAACCAATTTCAGAAAGTCTTCTATCATAAAATGGGCGATCCCCAGGAGAAAGACACCCTCGTCTATGAAGACAAACAGCATCCGCTCCGCTATTTCAGCCTGGGCGTGAGCGAAGACGAGACCTGCGCCTTCCTCCTCGTCAGCGAGGGGACGTCCGGAACCGAACTCTCCTGGAAGGACCTGACGAAGAAAAACGCTCCGTTCGCGCTTCTCATCAAGGGGTTCGCGAATGACAGCATCCCGGTCGATAACCTCGGCGGCAATTTCCTCGTTTATACGAACGTCGAGGCGCCGAACTACAAGGTCGTCCTGATCGATCCCAAAAATCCGGCGAAGGGAAAATGGCGGACGGTCATCCCTGAAAAACCCGAGGTCCTGAGCTCGGCCAACACCGGCGGCGGGAAGCTTTTCTGCTCCTACCTCAAGGACGCCAACACGAAAATCTTCGAGCATGAGCTCGACGGAACGCTTATCCGGGAAATCGCCCTGCCGGCGCTCGGGACCGCGGGCGGGCTCGGCGGCTGGAGAGACGACACAATTCTCTTCTACACGTTCACCTCGTTCACCTTTCCCCCGACCATTTATAAATATGAAATCGCGACCGGGACATCCGAGGTTTTCCGGGCGGCGGAAGTCAAGTTCAATCCCGGGGACTACGAGGTCAAACAGGTCTTTTACGAGAGCAAGGACAAGAGCCGGGTCCCGATGTTCATCGTCCACAAGAAAGGACTCGCCCTCGACGGCAAGAACCCCTGCTTCCTGACGGCCTACGGCGGATTCAACATCAGCATCCTTCCGGCCTTCAACCCCTTGAGTATCGCCCTCCTCGAAAACGGCGCCGTCTTTGCCGAGCCGAACCTGCGAGGCGGCGGCGAATACGGGGAAACCTGGCACAAGGCCGGGATGCTCCTCAATAAGCAAAACGTTTTCGACGACTTCATCGCCGCGGCCGAATATCTGATTCGCGAGAAATACACGTCGGCCGGCAAGTTGGGCATCGAGGGCGGCTCGAACGGAGGTTTGCTCGTCGGCGCGGCCATGACCCAGCGGGCCGATTTATTCAAGGTCGCTCTGCCGGCCGTCGGGGTCATGGACATGCTCCGCTACCATAAGTTCACGGTCGGCTGGGGCTGGGCTGTGGAATACGGCTCGAGCGACAACGAAAAAGACTTCAAAAATCTCAACGCCTATTCGCCGCTGCACAACATCAAGGAAGGCGTTGCCTATCCGGCGACCCTCGTGACCACGGCCGACCACGACGACCGCGTCGTTCCCGCCCATTCCTTCAAATTTATCGCGACTCTCCAGGAGAAGCACAAAGGCCCGAATCCCGTGCTCATCCGGATCGAGACGCGCTCCGGCCACGGCTCGTCGAATGTAACCAAGGCCATCGAAGAAACCGCCGACGTCTTTTCGTTCTTCTTTTACAACGTCGGGGCGAAAGTGAAATACTGAACCGTCCCCCTCTTTCGTGAACGGGGGCGGATCAATCAAGGAGGGCCGGCATGCGAAGGCATCAAAGAACGAGGATCGGCTTTTGTCTGATTCTGGCGGCCGCGATTTTCGCGGCCTGTCAGGGAAAGGGCCCGGCGCCCGGCGGCGGAGCGGGATTCGCCGAGAAGCAAGAAATCATCAGGACCTATCCCTTTTCCGACCCTGACCCCGTCCCGATCGTCGCCCGCCCGAGCATGGGAGGGCAGGGCGGCCGTCTTTATCCCTATTTTTTCTTTGATGGATTCAGCGGAACCGGGACGGACCGGGAATGGGCCGTCGTCCGCCTGGAAAACCCGTTCATTGCCCTGGCCGTTCTTCCCCAGGTTGGAGGCAAGGTCTGGGGCGCGGCCGAAAAATCCACCGGACGCGACTTCCTCTACACGAATCATGTCCTGAAGTTCCGCCAGATCGCCCTTCGCGGCCCCTGGACATCGGGCGGAGTGGAGTTCAATTTCGGGATCGTCGGGCACGCCCCCTCGACGGCGACGCCCGTGGATTACATCGTCAGGAAAAACGGCGACGGAAGCGTGAGCTGCTTTGTCGGGGCGATGGACATCCCCTCCCGGACGCGGTGGAGCGTGGAGATCAGGCTGCCCAGGGACAAGGCCTATTTCGAGACGAACGGCTCGTGGTTCAATCCGACGCCGTACAGCCAGTCGTACTATTACTGGTCGTGCGCGGCCATCAAGACCGCCGCCGACCTGAAGTATATTTTTCCAGGCCGATTCGAGATCGGACACAATTACTCGGTTCCGCTCGAACCCTGGCCCGTGGACGACCAAGGCCGCGACCTCTCCTGGTACAAGAACAACAATTTCGGCGGTTCGAAAAGCTATTTCACAGTCGGCGAATATGAGGATTTTTACGGCGCCTGGTATCAGAACAGCGATTCGGGCTTCGGCCACTGGGCCCTCTACGGCGATATGCCCGGCCGCAAAGTCTGGATCTGGGATCAATCGCGAGCCGGCGAAATCTGGGTGGACCTGTTGACGGACGCCGACGGTCAATACACGGAGCCCCAGGCCGGCCGGCTTCTCAACCAGTCCGACCATGAATTCCTGAGGCCGGGATCCTCCGACCGCTGGCGCGAAATCTGGTTCCCGTATCGGGGCATCGGGCCCATGAGGGACGCTTCTCCAGCCGGCGTTCTTGGCGTCGAAGCCGCGGCGAAGGCCCTCACCGTCGGGCTCTATCCCCTCGAGCCCATCGCCGACGACCTCGTCGTCACTTCCGCGGGAAAAGAGATTCACCGCGAGCGGCTCGACCTTCCGCCGGCTGAGCCGGTCAAAAAGACGATACCGCTCGCGCTCGAGGGCCGTCCCTTCCAGGTCATGATCGGGAAGACCCTCGTTTTCAACAGTGATCCCAAGGCCGACGGCATCGACCGCCCCCTCAAGTTCAAATCCGTCGACGAATCCACTCCCGAAGGATTGTTCTTGAGCGGCGCGCGCTACGAAAAAGGCCGCTATTTCGACCAGGCCCTCGAAAAATATTTGGCCTGCCTCGCCGGAGAGCCCCGGCACACCAAGGCCTTGGCCAGGACGGCCGAGCTCTATGCCCGGCGCGGCGAATATGACAAGGGATTGTCCTACGCGGCGCGGGCGCTCGAGGAAGATATGTATGATCCGCCGGCCAATTATATCTACGGCGTCATCGCCCGCCGGCGCGGAAAGATCGTCGATGCCAAGGAGACGCTGGGCTGGGCCTCGCGCTCGATGGAATTCCGTTCCGCAGCCAACCTCTGCCTGGCCGAAATCGCCCTGACCGAGACGCGCTATGACCTGGCCGCCGATTACGCCCGGCGGGCGATCGAAGTCGATACATTCAATTCGCCCGCCCGCGAAACGCTCGCCGTCGCTTTGCGGAAATCGGGCAAGATCGAGGCGGCGCGAACCGTCCTCGACGAACTTCTCCGCTTCGACCCGCTCGATCATCTGGCCCGGTTCGAACTCCATCTTCTTGATCCGAACGACACCACCCGGAGCGTTTTTACGGCCATGATCCGCAACGAACTTCCTCACGAAACGTATATCGAAATGGCGATCACGTATATGCGGTTGGGCTGCGACAGCGACGCCGCGGCCGTTCTGACATGCGCGCCCGCTCATCCGACCGTGTATTACATGTTGTCGCGCCTGCTTCTGACCTCGTCCCCGGAGGAGAGCAAGGCTTATTTCGAGAAAGCCTCGGCCTTATCGCCGCTTCTCGTTTTTCCCTTTCGCGAGGAGGAGATCCCCCTCTACCGCTGGGTTCAATCGCTCCGTCCTTCGGATTGGAAACCGAAGTATTATCTGGGATTGATCTATTGGGCCAAAGGACGTATGGACGAGGCCAAAGAGCTCTTCAGGCAGAGCCGGGGCTCCGATTTCTCGCCGTTTTTTCTGTCCCGGGCGATGCTCTTCCGTTCCTCGAATCCGGAGATCGCCAAGGCCGATTACGAGCATGCCGTGAATATCGACGGCAAGTCCTGGCGCACCTGGCATGCCCTGATCGACTTTGACCTGAAACAGGGAAGACCTGCCGATGCCCTAGATGCCGCCCGGAAAGCGGCCGGACTTTTCCCCGGCGAAATCGCGCTCAAGGTCGATGTGGTGAAAGCCCTCCTTCTCTCCGCCCGTTGGGCGGAAGCCGCGTCCGTGTTGGACGGCCTTGACGTCCTCCCCTTTGAAGGGGCAGGCGAAGTCCACAATTTATTCGTTCAGACGCACCTTGGGCTGGGCATCGACAAGTGGCAAAAAAGAGATTGGGCCAGCGCTGTCCTGGCGTTCGAGCGCTCGAAGGAGTTCCCGGAGAAGCTCGGGACGGGAAAGCCGTTCGATCCCGATCAGCGGCTCCAGGATTATTTGCGGGGGATGTGCTTCGAGCGGCAAGGGGATGCCCGAAAGAGGGACGCGGCTTTTAAAGAGGTCCTGGATTACACCTTGAAATATCCGGAGAGCCGCGGTTTCGGTCCTTATTTCGGCTCGCTCGCTCTCCGCCGCGCCGGCCAAACGGGGCGAGCATCCGAGATCATGCGAAAGGCGAGCAAGCCTCCGGACGCAATCCTGAAGATTTTGAAATAGCGGCGCCGACCTCGGGTCTATCCCTTTGAGCGCCCAATTTGATATCATGCCCCTTGTGACAACGCCCGGATCGGCTCCCGGCCTGAAAGGACGCTAGGGATGCATCTCCACACCATCGACTGGATTATCGTCCTCGTCTCGCTTCTCGTCTGTTTCGTTCCGGCCCTCTTCTACGGAAAGCGCGCGGGCAAGAGCACCGCCGAATTTTTCGCGTCGGGCCGGGCCGTTCCGTGGTGGCTGGCCGGCCTGTCCATGGTCGCGACCACATTCTCGAGCGACACGCCGAACCTCGTGACCGACATCGTCCGGCGGAACGGCGTCGCCGGCAACTGGGTCTGGTGGGCATTCACCCTGACCGGCGTGGCCACGGTGTTTTTCTACGCCCGGATGTGGCGCCGCTCCGGCGTTTTGACCGACCTCGAGTTCTACGAGCTCAGGTATTCGGGAAAAGCGGCCGGGGTCGTCCGCGGCTTTCGCTCGGTTTATCTCGGGCTCTTCTTCAACTGCATCATCATGGCCACGGTGAACCTCGCCGCCTGCAAGATCGCCAACGTCCTGTTCGGATTCCACCGCTGGCAGACGCTTCTTGTCATCGGCCTGCTCAATGTCGCCTTTGCCGCTTTTTCCGGGCTGTGGGGCGTCCTGGTCATCGACATGATCCAGTTCTTCATCAAGATGACGGCCGTCGTCGCCGCCGCTTATTTCGCCGTCAAATACGTTGGCGGAATGCCGACCCTCATATCGACGCTCACGGCCAAGGCAAGCTCGGGCGGGATCAATTACTTGAACATACTGCCGGACTTCAAAAATCACTGGGACATCGCCCTGGCGGTGTTCATCATGCCGATCGCCGTCCAGTGGTGGGCGGTCTGGTATCCCGGGGCTGAGCCGGGCGGCGGAAGCTATATCGCCCAGCGGATGCTGGCTTCCAAGTCGGAAAAAGATTCATTGGGGTCGGTTTTGTTCTTCAACATCGCTCACTATGTCCTCCGTCCCTGGCCGTGGATTCTGGTCGGATTGTGCTCCCTCATCGTCTATCCTCAGCTCTCTGACATCAAGAAAGCTTTTCCCAATCTCGACTCGAGCCTCCTTGGCCACGATATCGCCTATCCCGCAATGCTCATTGTTTTGCCGATCGGCTTCATCGGGCTGATGGTCGGGGGACTGATCGCGGCCAATTCCTCGACCAACCTGACCCATCTCAACTGGGGCGCGTCCTACCTCGTTCACGATTTCTACCGACGGTTCGTTCGCCGGGACGCGGCCGAAAGGCATTATGTGGCGGTCGGACGGATGGTGACCATCGGGCTGTTCTTCTGCGGAGCCGGCCTGGTCTTCGTCCTCGAGACGGCCAAGGACAGCTTCGACATCATTCTTCAGGTTGGAGCTGGAACGGGGCTCCTCTATCTCGTCCGCTGGTTCTGGTGGAGAGTCAATGCCTGGTGCGAAGTGAACGCCATGATCTCGTCTTTCCTCGTGTCCGCAGCGATCCTCGCCCTCAGGAAGTGCGGCCTGGTTATCCCAACCCATTATGCCTTACTGATCGCGATCGCCGCCACGACGGTCTGCTGGATGCTGACCGCGTTTCTCGCCCGGCAAACCGACCCCCGGACGCTCGTTGAATTCTACAAAAAAGTGAGGCCGTTCGGGCCGGGGTGGGCGAAAGTCCGCCGGGAAGCCGGCATCTCGGAGTTCGAAGCCCGGGCGAGCCACGAAAGCTTCCCCCTGGCTTTGATCGGCTGGACGTCGGGCGTGGCCGTGATCTGGTCCGCGCTGTTTACCGTCGGGAACGTTCTTTACCGCCGCTGGAACTATGCCCTGGTTTTAGCTGGAATATTGGTCCTCAGCGGCCTGGTTCTCCTGCGGGTGATCGGAAGGCTCTGGTCGGGCAAAAGACACGAGCCAAGAGCTTAATTGAGGAGGCGTCGATGAAACTCGAGCGGTTGTATCGCAAAGCGATCGATACCGGAATCGCCAACGACCTGCGCGACAAGGACGAGATCCGAAAAATTCTCGAGGATGAAAACGAGAAGCTCAAGGATCTCAAAGAAGATGAGAAAAAATTCTACGACCCGGACCGGCTGTTCAATCCGTTTGCCGACAGCCGGGTACTGAACGGCGATCAGCAGGCCGATGTCAGCAAGGTCATGGCCGGGATCGATATCGAAGTCGGGGAGCTTCTCCTGGCCTATCTTCTCAACCGGGATCGCGGGGCGAAGATCGACCTCGTCCTGTCCCACCATCCGATGGGCTGGGCTCAGGCCCAGCTCCACGAGGTGATGAAGCTTCAAGCCAAGCTCCTGGCCAAGGTCGGGGTCACGATCAGCGTCGCCGAACAGCTGATGGAAAAACGGATCGGCGAAATCGAACGAAGGATTCTCCCGATCAACCATATGCGCGAGGTGGACGCCGGGCGGATTCTCGGCCTGCCCATGATCTGTCTTCATACCCCGGCCGATAACTGCGTCACGACCTATCTGACCCGGCTTTTCGAGAAGGAAAAGCCGGCGAAGCTCAAGGATCTGATCAAGCTCCTCAAGGCTATTCCCGAATACGAACGGGCCGCTCTGCAGCAGGCGCCGGCGAAAATCGTGAGCGGTTCCGAAGGCAATTCCTGCGGCAGGATATTTGTCGACATGACCGGGGGGACGGAGGGGTCGAAGGATATCTTCGATAAAATCGCGGCCGGCGGGGTGAGCACCCTGGTTGGGATGCACCTGACCGAGGAGCATCTGGCCAATGCCAAGAAGGCCAACCTGAATGTCGTCATCGCCGGCCATATTTCGAGCGATGTCCTCGGGCTCAACCTTCTTCTGGACGAGGTCGAAAAGGAAGAAAAACTCGAATTCGTCTGCGTCGGCGGCTTCGAGCGGATCCGAAGATAGCCTCTTGCGAGGGCGATAAACGCCCCCGCCGAAATTGACTTGAGAAGGGGATTCGACTAGAATCTTTTTTCTTTCGGCGGAGTAGCTCAGTTGGTCAGAGCATGCGGCTCATATCCGCAGTGTCGGGGGTTCAAATCCCTCCTCCGCCACACCTGCCCGAAGATGCGAACCTGATTCGGGGCCCCCTTTGAATTCCAAAGGGGGTAGGGGGAATTAAGACTCATAAAATAGGTCTTGAAACGCATCTTCGGAAGGTTAAAAATCTTCCCCGAAGTCGCGGACATTTTTCTGGGCCCCCCTTGATACGTTCGACGGCGCTAAACCCCGATTTTTTAATCGGGGTAAAAAGCGCCGTTCAGTATTAACCCTGAGCATACCCCGGGCTTCAGCCCGGGGAGTCAAATGGGTTGATTTCTAAGGGGGGAAGGGGGGATTGATATCAATTATTTAAAGTCTTGAACACGACTTCGGAAAGCTAAAAATCTTCCCCGAAGATGCGTTCCTGACTCGGGCCTCCTTTGAGTCGAATTCCCGGGACACGATACCAATTTGAGAAAATTGGTTCATGTCCCGGAATTCTGATTCCGCTCCTGACGTGATAAAATAGTCGAATCTCGGAACGCGACTGATATTTATGAAGACCGACAGCATTTTTCCGACATTCAAAAAAACCATTTCCCGCTATCGGATGATTGCGCCCGGCGATAAAGTCCTGGCCGCTTTCTCCGGTGGGCCCGATTCCACGGCCCTTCTCCATCTGCTCCTGGAGTTGCGCCGCGACCTCCGCTTCGACCTCGTCCTCGCCCATTTCAATCATCGCCTCCGCGCCGCGGCGGATGATGATGAACGGTTCGTCCGAAAAGTCGCCGCCGTTCTCGGCCTGCCCCTGGTCGTCAAACGCCGGGCCGTCCGGGCGGCGGCTCGCGCCCATAAGCTTAATCTCGAAGAAGCCGCCCGGGAGTTGCGCTATGAATTTTTGCGAGAAACGGCATCCCGCGTCAACGCGACGAAAATCGCGACCGGCCATAACCTGAATGACCAGGCGGAGACGATTCTCATCCGCCTTCTGCGGGGAACCGGCCGCCTCGGCCTGGCGGGCATCTTTCCCGTGGTCGATGGGATCATCATCCGGCCTCTGATCGGGATCTCAAAGGAGGAGATCGAGAATTACTGCCGGGGCAAAGGCCAGGCCGTCCGCCGCGACGAGACAAACAGGGACAAGCGCCTCCTTCGCAATAAGATCCGCCTGAGCTTGATTCCGTATTTGGAAAAGCATTATGAGCCGGGCCTCACCCGGAAACTCGGGCGGCTGGCGATGATTCTCTGCGACGACGAAAACGCGCTCGAAGATAAAACGCGCGAGGTTTATGAAGGATTGACGGTTCGCGCCGGCGGCCGGCTTCAGTTGGATGGGCAAAGGCTTTCCGGAATTTCCCGGGGGCTCGCCCGGCGGGTCATCCGCGCGTTTATCGCCGGGGCGAAAGGCGACTTGAGGCGGATTTCGTTTGACGATGTCGAGTGCGTTCTCGGTCTTTCGGACGGCCAGGAGCGGATGCTCCCTTCGCATCTCGTGATCCGCCGGGAGGGCGGATTCCTCTTTTTCACGAAACAACGTCCGGCCGCCTCTCCCTATGCTTTCGCTTGGGACGGCCGGCGTCCGCTCCCCATCGCTCCGGCTGGAATGACCCTGTCCGGAAAAATCATGAAACGCGCGCCGGCGGTCAGGCCCTCCTTTGACGATCAATCGCGCTGTTTCTGTGACGCGGAAAAGATCCGTTTTCCTCTTCTCGTCCGGTCGCGCCGGGACGGGGATCGCTACCGGCCTCTGGGCGCTCCCGGCCGGAAAAAGCTGAAAGAGATCCTCCGCGCGAAAAAAATCGCGGCGGCGGAACGCGGGGCGCTTCCCCTGATCTGCTCTGGAAACGACATCGTCTGGGTTCCCGGCCTGCCCGTGGCCGAAGCGTTCAAAATCACGGAGCGAACAAAGCTCGTTTTTCGAATTGATCTCCAAAAAATCGGAAAACTGAATTCCGAATATTAAAGTGAACGCATTATTTCCCGCGTCATGACAATTTTTATTAGGATCGCCGCGCGAAGAGGCCGGCGATGGCGCTTCAGGCCGCTATGATCGGAGATATTTTTCCCGCCACATCTCGAAAATGAGCAGGGCCCAGAGCTGGTGGCTGTAGTTTTCTCCGCCTTGGATATGGGCATCCATCATCCCCCGGACGGCGGCGGGCTGGAATAACCCTCCGGCGGCGATCCGGCTTTCGCCGAGATAGTGTTCCATCAGGTCCCGGAGCTCGACTCTCAGCCAGTGTTTGATCGGAATGCTGAAGCCTTCCTTCCGGCGGTAAATGGTGTCTTTGGGCAGGAGCCGTTCCATCGTTTTTTTGAATAGCCATTTGGTCGTCAGCCCGTGGAGCTTGAGCTTTCCCGGCAGGCGGAAGGCGAATTCAACGAGCTTGTGGTCGAGAAGCGGCTCGCGGGCCTCGAGCGACACGGCCATGCTCATCCGGTCGACTTTGACCATGATGTTATCGACGAGATACGTCTTGAGGTCGAGGTAAAGCTCTCCCGTCGTCCGGTCAAAGCCGTCCGCGCGCGTATAGATTTCGCCGAACGGCTTTCGCTCGCGGAGGCTTCCCAGCCCGGAAAGCCCGGCCAGGAGCGAAGCTGAATAAAGCCCTCTTTTCGCCTCCTCGGATAGAAACATCATCCACCGGAAATGGCGGAGATTTTTTTCGTGGTCAAAACCCTGGGCGAAGCGGCGGAGCTTGTTCCATGCTCCCTTTTTCTGTTCGGCGGGGCGCAGCCGGCTCGTGGCGAAACCCGCGGCCTTTGCTCCCGCCGCGAGCGGGAGAAACCGGGAGAGCTTTTGGGCTTGATAATGCTCATAGCCCGCGAAAAGCTCGTCGCCGCCGTCCCCCGAAAGAGCGACTTTGACGTGGGACCGGGCCATTCTGGAGACGAGATAGGTCGGGAAAATCGAAAAATCCCCGAGCGGCTCGTCGAGATGGCGGATGAGGGTCTCGGTGAGCTCGAGGGCGCGCGGCTCGAGAATGAATTCTTCGTGGGCCGTCTCGAAACGCTCCGCGATCCGGCGGGCGTGCCCGAGCTCATTGTAGGACGCGTCCTTGAATCCGACCGAAAAAGTCCGGAGCGGATTCGCTCCCAGCTCGCGCATCAGGCCGACGATGGTCGAGGAGTCGATGCCGCCGCTCAGGAACGCGCCCAGGGGGACATCGCTGATCAAACGGAGTTTGACCGATTCCTTGAGAAGGGCGTAGAGCTCATCCATATAGGACTCCGGCGAGCGCTTCGAGGTATCGCCGGGATGCGGGCCGGGCTCGATATCCCAGTATTTGCGGATCGCGATCCGGCCCTCTTGGTAGGTCAATATGCTTCCGGCGGGGAGCTTGAAAATATTTTTGAAAATCGAAAAGGGAGCCGGGACGTATTCGAGGGTGAGGAAGGCGTCGAGAGCCTCGATGTCCAATTCCCTCCGGACTCCGGGATGGGCGAGGATGGTTTTAAGCTCGGAGCCGAAGATTAAAGTGCCATCCGGATTCAGGGTGTAATAGAGAGGCTTGATTCCTATCCGATCCCTGACCAGGAGGAGCCGGTTCTCCCTTTTATCCCAAAGAGCGAAGGCGAACATCCCCCGGAATCGATGGATGAAATCCTCTTTCCATTCTTCGTAGGCATGGACGATGGTTTCGGTATCCGAGCGCGTCTTGAAAATGTGGCCCCGGGCGAGAAGCTCGCCGCGGACTTCAAGAAAATTATAGGCTTCGCCGTTATAAGCGATCCAGATCGTTCCGTCTTCGTTGGAGAGAGGCTGATGGCCTCCTTCGACATCGATGATGCTCAGGCGCCGGTTCCCGAGGCCGAGGCGCGGCTCGATGAACAGGCCTTCGTCATCCGGTCCGCGGTGGACGATCTCCCGGCACATGCGCTCGAGGATGTCGGCGGATACAGGCGGGCCGTCCTTGGTCGCGGCGATGCCGCAGATGCCGCACATCGCCTACCTGGGGACGATCTCCAGCTCGAAAAAAACGCCGAGCCAGCGCTTTTCTTCGCTCGCTTCGCTCTCGTAGTAGGGCAGAGAGCCCTTCGCCGCGCCGATCTTCAGGCGGTAGAGATGGGCCCCTTTTTGGGTGAAGCCGTTGCCGACGGGAAAACGGAGCGTTGTCCACTGATTGGCCCCCATCACGGCTTTCTGCCGGCGGCCGTCCACGGAAACCGAGATTTCGTTGGACTGGCGCGGGTTGCTGAGAAGACGAACGACCACTTCCTTGACCGGGAAAAACGTTCTGAGGATGATGTCGGCCGTCCGGTCGCCGAGCGTCCACCAGCCGTTCTCGGTGGGATGTTTGACGTTGAAGTTGTCGTTGAGGAAATAAAGAAAGCGGTCGTCATAGGGGGGATTGCCCCATTGCTGGCGAAAGGCCGGAGGGTTGGTGTTGGTCGGGAGATTGTTGATCAGAGTTTTTTCGACGGGGAGGAGGGTGAACGGGAATCGTTTTCCGTGCGTCGCCGGCTTCGCCGAGGCCTGGAACGGCGAGACGAGGATCTGGCCGATGAAGATCGCCGCGACAATCCAGGAAACGGCGATTTCCTTCCGGGTGATCCTGGCCGCCGGCAGGAAGAGGAAGAACGGGTAGATGTTGAGAAAGTAGCGGTTGGCCAGCGACCCGCCTCCGCCGCCGTAGTTGTCGGGCATGAGCAGGATATAGATCAGGATTTCCCCCGTGAGCGCCGCCAGGAGCAGCCAGCGATCCAGGCTTTTCTTCCCGAGGACGAAGAGGATGAGGAGGAGAAGCGCCGGGAAAAAATACCAGGCGATGCCGGTGAACCGGCCGAACAGATAATAAAAGAGGTTGATGAAGACGAATTTCAAGGGGAGCAAAAACCGGACGAAGTACCCTTCGGTCGTCATGATCTCGCCGGGGGAGCTGTCGAAGGAATAGCCTTCCTTTTCATAGGGGAAATGATAGTAGAAACTCTTGCGTTCGCCGCCCTGATAATTCCAGTCCGAAAGCATAAGGAAGGTCGTTCCGAAGAGAAGGGCGAGGCTGAGCAGGAAACAGAGGGCGATGAGAGCCGTCCGTCCGAACTTTTTGCGGAGGAGCATCCAGAGGACGAACGGTCCCATGACGGCGATATTCGGCGGTTTGGAATAGACCGCGATGCCGGCGATGAACGCGGCCAGGCAGTCCGACGCAGGAGACAGGAGAAAGCGTTGCCAACGGCCGGGGTTCGCCCCGGCGGCGGCCCCCGATTCCTTGCGGCGGACTTTGTACAGCCACAGAAAGAGCGTGGCGAAGACGAGGAAGAGGTTGAAGAAATCCGGCGCGATCCAGAGGGAATAGACGATGGCCACCGAAGCGAAAAGAAAAGTCAGGATGCGGAAGAGGGAGAGCCCGGGACTGTTCTTGATGGACAGGAATGAAAAACCCATGAGCAGAAGAAGGAAGAGGAGGACGGCATGGAAGACGAGCGGTCCGTTGGGGCCGAAAACCCGGACGAAGGGTGCCGCGAACAAGGGATAGGCCAAATTCTTGGCATAAAACAGTTTTTCGCCCGCGGCGGCCTTGACCCGCCTCAGGAATATCCCGTATGGCCCGGCGCCGAAATCCTCGTTATAGCGGAGGAGGTCTTTTTTCGTATAGAGGAGGTCGCCGTCGAAAGCGATGCTTTGGGCCATGATGTAGTAAACGGCCTGGTCCCCGAAGAGAAATCCCCGATGAAGCTCGGTCTCGTGGAGGACGGGGAGGTTGATGAACAGGGCAAAACCGAGGAAGAAGATGAAGACGACGACGAGGGCGGTGAACGGGCCCTTGGCTTCCTGTAACACGAATTAAATCAATACCATATTCAAATACGAAATTCAAATCCTGCAGGCCTGAAGACAGCTCGTTTTATCGGCGAAAGAGGCTCAAGTAAGCGGAGATGATCTTCTCCCCCCAAACGAGAGAGACAAAGGCGGCCGGGGCCAGAAACGTCCCGTAGGGCAGCATGTACTGCATATTTTTTCGTTTGATCAGGATGATGGATACGCCGACCAGGCTTCCGACGAACGACGCTAGAATCAACGTCAGCAAAGTCGGCAGCCAGCCGAGGTAGGCCCCGACCATCAGCATCATGATGACGTCGCCCAGACCCAGGCCTTCCTTTTTTCTCAGGAGGTAATATCCCACATAGATCACGAGGAGAAATCCCGCGCCGACGGCGGCCCCAAGAAGGGCTTGAAGAATGCCGAAATCTTGGCGAAACAGGGCATAGATAAGGCCCAGGACGAAAGCGGGATACGTGATCCAGTCCGGAAGAATTTTGTGGCGATAATCGATGAAAGCCAGGACGATGAGCGCGCTGGCGAACAGGCACGATGCGAAGAAATGGATGGAGAGCGCATATGCGCTGGAGAGGACGATGAACGCCCCCGGCGTGAGAACTTCGACCAGGACATAGGAGAAAGGAATCTTTACCCCGCAGCGGCGGCATCGGCCGCGGAGCCAAATATAAGAAAAAACCGGAATGTTATCATAGAAACGGATGCGCGTCTGACAGGAGGGACAGGTCGAGGGCGGACGGACGAGACTCATTTTTCGAGGCAGGCGGAAAATGACGACGTTCAGGAAGCTTCCCCAAATCATCCCCCCGAGGACAATGAGAATTATCTTTTCCATGGAACGACCGCCGTGGTGATTTCCCCTGTTTGAGGATCATAGACGTAATCCTTGCCGTCGAGGTCTTTGGGCAGGGAGGGCAGGATGCCGGCTTGGACGAGAAGCGTCAGGTCCTGGGGTTTCCGGCCGTATGTTTCGGCGAAAACGGCTGTCGCTTTTTTGAGGGCGGAGATGTCCGAGGCGGCCTTCACCTGATAGAGATGATTGGAGGCGATTTTCTTGACCTGAGCGTCCTTGGACGTGTTGAACACTTCGAGCCAGGTTTCCCAGGACGTCTTCAAATCCATGGTCTTGTAGGCGGCGTCGGCATAGAGCCGGCGGACGATGGGCGGAGTGCCCGGGACATCCATCGCTTTCCGAAAATATTCCTTGGCCAGGGCGAAATCCTTCGCATAAATCTGTGCGTAATGGCCGGCGTCGAGGGGGAAAATCCACATGGCGGGGTTATTAACGAACCCCAAGTCGAGGATTTTCAGGGAAAGGGCGACGTCGTTGAAATCGTAAAGGGCGATCAAGGCTCCGACTTCATAGGGGTCCACGTACCGCGGGTCGAGCTCGCTGATCACGGAAAAGATATGAAGAAGATGATCCCGCCGGTCCGGGATGGCGGTGTTGCCGTAATACTGGATCGCCCAGATAAAAAGGACGTCGGCCGCGACCGAGGAATAGCCGAACGTGGCCATCTTTAGATATTTTCCCGACGGGACATACAGAATTCCGGCTCCGGGGACTGTCCGCCTGGGGATTTTTTCGATGCGGAGCTCGAGGCCGGCCAGGGCAAGGGCCAGCACGACGAGAGTGAGTCCTAGGGCGATCGGCCTCTTCATCGCTCAGATAAAATCCCGTCTGCGGAAGATGAGCACGGCCA
>Ga0315275_10001439_pt1 | contig 20964 bp, 21 predicted proteins | sample YL17G03_0_MG_FD_205557 | JGI IMG/M metagenome (GOLD analysis project Ga0315275, IMG submission 205557) | Sediment microbial communities from Yellowstone Lake, YNP, Wyoming, USA - YL17G03_0 | ecosystem: Environmental > Aquatic > Freshwater > Lake > Sediment | place: USA: Wyoming | collected...
GAGGAGGAATTGACGGGCCTCGAGGACGTCGGCCCGGTCGTCGCCGCCAACGTCGTCTTTTTCTTCCGCCAGCCCGAAAATCGGATTCTTTTAAATAAACTGAGGGCGGCGGGGGTCAATTTCAAGGCTGAAAAAACGGCCGCGGCGGGGGCCGGAGGACCGCTGTCCGGATCGTCGTTCGTCCTGACCGGGACGCTGGAACGTTACACCCGAGATGAGGCCAAGGGCGAGATTCAACGGCTCGGAGGGACGGTCGCCGATTCCGTCACGGGCAAGACGGGCTATCTGGTCGTCGGCGTCGACCCCGGATCGAAACTGGCCAAGGCCCGCAAGCTCGGGGTGCAAATCCTCGACGAGCGCGCCTTCCTCGATCTCCTCGGAATGAAATAATCCCCGGCCGACGGGACCTGGGCCGACCTCTATTTCTTTTTCGACCCGAACAAATCCTTGGACAGGATCCCCTTCAGGCCGCTCTTTTTCGCCCCGGGCTTTTCTTCGTCCATTTCGCTCAGAGCCTGCCGGGCGGCCCTGTGGTCGGAGTCGATCTCCAAGGCGTGCTCGAACTGTTTGCGGGCCCGGAGCAACAGCCCTTCCCGCTTATAGAGATAGCCGAGCCCGACGAATCCCTCGGGATTCCAGGATTCGAGCTCGATGGCCTTGAGAAAATCCCGTTCGGCTTTCTTGGAAAGATCCGGGATCTTGGATTCGACCATGGCCAGCAGCAGAAAATAATCGCCTTTATCGTCCTTCAGCCGGACGGCTTCCTCGAGCAGGACCAGGGCCTCATCGTAACGGGTCTGGATGAAACGCGTCTTCCCCTGGCGGAAACGGATCTCCGCGTTCTTGGAGCGGTCTTTGTCGTCGGCCGCGGCGGTGCCTCCCGGCTTGGACGTGGAGGTCATCTTGTGGTCCTTGCTGGTGAGGGTGCGATAAGCTTTCGTGACGTAATCGAAGACGTCCTCGATCTGTTCCTTGACGTCCGGCGGCAGGTTGCGTCCGAAGCGGTCGGGATGGAACTTGCGGGCCAGTTTGAAATAGGCCTTCTTGACGTCTTCATCGCCCGCCGAACTGGACACACCGAGGATTTGATAAAAATCGATCTCCGGAAGACGGCGCTTGATATCCAGCGCCTCCTCGATGGCCGCGGCCATCCCGGGGTCGTTTGAATACCCGCGCCGGGCGGAGGGAGGGGCCGTTTTCGGGGCGGGGACGGGTTCCGCTTCGGGCCTCGTCGCGGGCGCCTGTTCCAGGGGCCGGGCCGGTTCGTTGTCCTCGGCCAGATCCATGCAGAAGAGAAGATACAACGACTTCCAGAACAAAGCCGGCTCCGCCCCCAGGGCCTCGAACAGGATCAGGGTCGTACTTCGACCATCGAGACGGTCAAGAAAGGTTTTCTCCGATTCGCTGAGGTTCAGGATCGAACCCCGGCCGCTCGATGCCAGGACGCGGGGCCCAAGGAATTCGGCCAGTTCGGGACGAAATTCCATTTCCCGAATCCCGCGTTCGATGAGCGGAGAGAGATGGACTTTGGTTTCGAAATCCTGGTCCATGAACCGCTCATGGGGGTGAAAAGAAAATTCGGCATCGAAGCGGGGAAACAGACCGAGCGTGATCATCCACATCTGGGCCAGGAGGGCCTCGAACAAATCCTTCTGCGTGATCATCCGCTTGGCTATGAGCGTTTCCCCGATCATCCGGCCCGGGGCCGTCAGCGCGGGAATGGCGTCCCTGATCTCTTCGGAAATCTTGCCCATCTTGAAGAGTACATTGCCCAGGCGTTCTTCCGGATCGTTGGTTTTGGCGAAAAGCAGCCCCCCGTCCTGAAAAAACAGCGACTTCTGGATTCCGGGAAGAACGACATTGAGCTGTCCGCTCTTCCGTTCGAATGCGATCTCCTTAAGCTGGAGGCCGATATGTTTCATGGGTGCTCGTCTATTGTAAACCAAAGACGCCTCCCGTGAAAAGGGGGGCTCGGGGGGTTTGGGGGAAAACACTCGGATTTTCCCCGGCGAGGAAAATCCGCTCCGATGCTCCTCCTTCGCTCCCTGACTCATCGGGCCAAGATTCAGCCCAATGAGTCAGGTCCTTGCCCGCTCAGTCGTCGCACGGGTTTTCCCCCAAATCCCCCTTCGCCCAGGAAAAAAGACGGGAACTCGTCACAGGATCCGCCGCGTCGTCGCACGGGTTTTACCCGGTTTACCCCTCCCTCGATCAAGCAGAACCCGCCGACCTCTTATTATTGTTCCTCGCCGGGGAAAACGAGTTACGGCGCTCCCCCTCCGCTCTCATACTAAACGGGCACCGTCTCTGCCCGATGAGTATGAGAGGTTAGGAGCGTCGAATACCGTTCTTCCGATCGTAGGAAGAACGGCAGTGTTTTTCCCCGAATGCTCTGAGCCCGGCATCATTTTTAAGCCGCCCGGAGGGGGTTCGCGTTGTCTGGGTGGGGCGAATGTGTTATTTTGACTTTATGAACATCGCCCTGGCCCAGATCGCCCCGCACCTGGGGAACCTCAAGAAAAATTGGGATCTCCACCTGGAAACTATCGCCAAGGCCCGCAAGGCCAAGGCCGATCTGCTCGTCTTTCCGGAATTGAGCCTGACGGGTTACAAGCTCCGCGACCTGGTCGAATCGGTCGCCCAGGACGCCGACCGCGCGCCGCGTTTCAAGGAGCTCAAAGCGCTGAGCCGCGACCTGGCCCTGGTGGTCGGTTTCATCGAGGAACGGGGGAACGAAAAAGGGATTTTCTTCAATTCCGCGGCCTTCCTGGCCAAGGGCAGGATTCTGCACATCCACCGCAAGGTCTTCCTGCCCACCTTCGGAATGTTCGAGGAAGGCCGCTTCTGGGCCGCGGGCAACCATTTCGGGACGTTCAACGCCCCGTTCGGGCCGGCCGGGCTGATGATCTGCCGCGATTTCCTTCATCTCAATGCCGGCTACCTTCTCTTCGCCGGGGGAGCCGAGACGATGATCACGATCAGCGCGGCGCCCGGAAGGGGCCTGGCCGGGGAGAAAGGTTTCGGATCGAGCCGCATGTGGGAGCTGATGGGCGAGTCATTGTCCTTCTTCACGACCTCGGCCCAGATCTACTGCAACCGGGTCGGGATGGAGGACGGCATGGCCTTTGCGGGAGGCTCGTTCGTCTTCAGCCCCCGGGGTAAGCTCCTGGCCCAGGCGCCCTATTTCGAGGAGGCCCTCCTCCTCGCCGAGCTGGACCCGGCCGATGTGCGCAAGGCCCGCAAGACCTGGCCGTGGAAGCGGGACGACAAGCCAGAAGTGACCCTGACCTCGCTCCAAAGGACGCTGCTTCGCCATGAAGATTAACGGCCCGTTCGCCGTCAGGATCCTGACCGAATTCATCCGCGGTGAACTTTCCAAGTTCGGCTTCCGGAAAAGCGTGCTGGGGCTTTCGGGCGGGCTGGACTCCTCGGTCTGCGCCGCCCTGGCGGCCCGGGCTCTGGGCCCGAAAAACGTCCTCGGCCTCCTCCTGCCCTACGGGGAGAGTTTCGACGCCGATCGGGACGACGCCGGGGCCGTGGCCGCCTGGCTCGGCATCCGGACGAAAACCATCGATATCGCGCCGATGGTGGACGCCTACTTTGAACGCTGTCCGACGCAAAGCCGCGTCCAGCGCGGGAACAAGATGGCCCGCGAGCGCATGTCCATCCTCTATGATTTTTCCGCCCGCGAGCACGCCCTCATCCTGGGCACGAGCAACAAGACCGAGCTCCTCATCGGATATGGAACCATCCACGGCGACATGGCCTGTGCCATCAACCCGCTGGGCGATCTCTACAAGACCCAGGTCCGCCAATTGGCCGACTATCTCGAAGTGCCCGAAGGCGTTCGCCTGAAGCGGCCGACGGCCGGTTTATGGGCCGGGCAGACGGACGAAGACGAACTCGGCTTGACCTATGCCGAACTCGACGAAATCCTCCTCCATCTCGTCGATGAAAGGGAGAGCCGCGAAGAGCTCCTGGCCCGGGGTTTCGAGGCCAAGAAAATCGACCGGGTCGCGGCCCTGATCCGGAATTCCGAGTTCAAACGCCAGCTTCCCCCGATCGCCAAGCTGTCCTCGCGCACGGTCGGCCACGATTTTCTCTATCCCTACGACTGGGACAAATGATCCGGCCGGAGGGCGGCATGCCCGGAGCGCTCTACGTGGTCGCGACGCCCATCGGAAATCTGGACGACATCACCCTGCGGGCGATCCGCACCCTGAAAGAGGTCGCGGTCATCGCCTGCGAAGATACCCGCCGTACCGGGCTGCTCCTGGCCCGGTACGAAATCAAGAGCCGGCTCATCAGCTATTACGAGCCCCGCGAAGGCCGGCGCATCCCGCAGCTCATGGCCTTGCTGAAAGAGGGCCGCGACGTCGCTTTGGTTTCGGACGCCGGCACCCCGGCCATCTCCGATCCCGGATTCAAGCTGGTCCGAGAGGCCGTCCGGGAGGGGATCCGTGTCGTTCCCATTCCTGGTCCGAGTGCCCTGGCCGCGGCCCTTTCGGCGGGAGGGCTGCCCACGCACCGCTTCCTTTTCGCCGGTTTTCCGCCTCCCAAGGCGGAGGCCCTGCGCAAATCCCTGTCGGCACTGGCGGAGCAGGACGGAACGCTGATTTTTTACCTGCCCGGCCGCAAACTCGCATCATTTCTCGCGGCCGTCATGGAAACGCTCGGCGACCGGGACGTGGTGATCGCCAGGGAACTGACCAAAATCCACGAGGAATTCATCCGCGGGAAAGCCTCCGAGTTGGCGATCGTGGCCGAGAGCCGGGGATACAAGGGCGAGATGACTCTGCTCGTCGCCGGGATGGCGAAATAATCTAGTTTTAAAAACCATCCTCCTGCGTGGGCCGCTTCCGAATTTCATCAGGCACAAAAATATAACAGCCCAAAGCATACAAAATAATTCATTTATAATAATATAGCTATATATGATTATATTTTAATAATATATGTTGACAAATAAGCGCTCACATATTAAATTATAACCGAAAATAATTTAATTGGAGGTCATAAATGGCCATTATTCGTTGGGACCCCATGAGGGACATGGTCACGTTGCGGGAGAAGATGAACCGCATGTTCGAGGATGCCTTTACCGGCAAGGGCGAGGACAAGGAGCTCGCGCCGAGCTCATGGGCGCCCGCCGTGGACATCTATGAATCGGAAAACGAGATCGTGATGACGGCGGAAGTGCCGGGGATCGATGAAAAAGACATCGAGATCAAGATCGAGGACAACACCTTGACCTTGCGCGGCGAACGGAAGTTCTCCAAGGAGACAAAGGAAGAGAACTACCATCGCCTGGAACGCTCGTACGGCGCGTTCTACAGGGCCTTCACTCTTCCCAACTCGGTCGATGCGGAGAACATCCAAGCCGAACACGAGAACGGCGTCCTGCGGGTCACGATGCCCAAAAAGCAGGAGCTCAAGCCCCGGACGGTCAAGATCCTCAAGCCGGCCGACAAGCCCAAAAAGTAAACCGACCCTCGGACAAAGGGGATGCGGGCCCGCCCGCGTCCCCTTTTTTATTTTCGGCGCGTCCCTCTTTATGCGCGTGCCACGGTCACGCCGCGAATGTCCGCCGCCCCGGCCCGCTTCAGGACCCCGGCGCACTCGCTGAGCGTGGACCCCGTCGTAAAGACATCATCGACAAGGACGACGCGCTTCCCTTTGACCGCCTCCGGCCGGACGGCCCGGTAGGCCCCGCGGATGTTCGTCCGGCGCTCCGCCGAGCGCACCGAGGTCTGGGGCCGGACGTTGACCGTTTTCCGCAAGGCGTCAGACACGGCCGGAACGCCGATCAGCCGGGACAGCTCAGCGGCCAGGACCGCGGCTTGATTGAATCCCCTCTCCCGGCGGCGGCACCTGTGCAAAGGGACGGGCACGAACAGGTCGGCCTCCCGCCAGGGCGGATCGTCGTCTCCGATCGCGGCCTGGAGGAACGCGGCCAAGGGCCGGCCGAGCGGCCGGAGTCCGCGGTATTTGAAGAGAAGCAGGGCCTCCTTGACCGCGCCGTCATAGCGGGCGGCCGAGCGGTGGGCGGAAAAAGGCGGCGCCTGGCGCAGACAGGCGGCGCAGCGATGGGGAGCGCCGTCGCCGTCAAAAAACCGGCCGCAGGACGGGCAATAGGGAGCCCGGCAGGGCGCCAGGGCGGACAGGCATTCGGCGCAGAGGACCCGCTCTCCCGGGCGCTCCAGCAGAACGCCGCAGCGGCGGCAGGCAGAGGGAAAGACGAGAAGATCGGCCAGCCTGGCGCCGAGCGCGAAGATCCTCGGGAACGAAGAAATCAGGCCGTTTCGGTCTCGGATTTTTCCTCGCATTCGATGCATAGCGGCGTCCAAGGGAGGGCGGCCAGGCGTTTCTTGCTGATCTCTTTCTGGCACATCTGGCAATGGCCGTAGCCGCCCGCATCGATCCGCTTCATGGCGGCGTCGATCTGGAAGAGCTCGTCGCGTTCGGCGTCCGATAAGCTCAGTAAAAACTCCTTGGTATAGGAGCTTTCCGCCTTGTCGGCCAGATCCTGGGCGACGTCGGATTCGACTTCCTTGCTTTCGTTGCGGAACCGGCTCAGCTTGTGGATGAGGTCATGGCGGCGGGCGACCAGGCGGCCGCGGACGACTCCAAGATCTTTTTTATTTAACAAGCCCCCTTTATTTGGCATAGGAACGTCCTTTCATGAGCGAAAACGCTCGGTAGATTTGTTCCAGGAGCATGATCCGGCAAAGCTCGTGGGAGAACGTCATCCGCGACAGGGACAACTTCAGGTCGGCCCGGTCGAGAAGCCGGGGCGCCAGCCCCAGGAACCCCCCGACCAAAAAAGCCACCGACCGGGTCGCGTCCGCGGCGCGGCGCTCGAAAAATCTGGCGAGATCGACTGAACTCATGTCCTGGCCTCGGTCAAAGAGGCAGACAATATAATCGTTGTTCAAATGTTTTTCAAGTCCTTCGGCTTCCAGGGCCAGAATTTTTCCGGCGTGCTTCTCATCCAGCCCCCTGGGGGTCGGGGTCTCGATGAGCCGGACTGGATTCAGGGCGGAAATCCGCTCCAAATAATGAGTTTGCAGGCCGGCCGCAAGCGGGGATTTCATTTTTCCCGGCCACAGCAGTTTCACCGTCATCGTCGGGGTTCTCCCGCCCCGCCCCGCCCTACCCCCTTCGAGGGGGTAGGACGGGACGCGGGCTGTTTAGCGATAGTCGGCCCGGGGCGCGTCCCCCCAGAGTTTCTCCAGGGCGTAATAATCGCGCGCGGCGCGCGAGAAGACATGGACGACGAACGCGCCGTAGTCGAGCAGGATCCATTCGCCGTGGAGCTTGCCTTCCACCCCCAGCGGCCGGCCGTGGCCGGGCTTGAGCCGGGCTTCGATGTTCTCCGCGACGGCGGCGTTCTGCCGGCCGGAATTTCCGTGGAGGATGATGAAGTAGTCGGTGAAAGCGGATGCTTCGCGCAAATCGAGGACGCAGACATCCTCGGCCTTTTTATCCAGGGCGGCCTGCACGGCCGCTTTCAACTCTGCCGGGAGGCCCCGCTTATTGAGCGTTTTGGGTTTGACGATCTCTTGGGTCATCGGCTTCTCTTAAACCTCCTCGCGGCTTCGATCAGGGAAGGGCCCCGCCGGGAGGCGGATCGCTCCCGGTAGAGGCGCTTCATGCGGATATAATCGGCGACGGCCCGCGGCACGAGGCCGGTCAAGGCCCGGCCGTCCCGCGTCCGCTCCCTGATCAGGGTCGAGGACACGGACAGGGCTTCAATGGGCAAAAAGAACACGACCGGCGGCTCGAACTCATCGTCTTTCCAGCGCCCTCCGGGGACGACCCGGCGCAAACAGCTTTTCCAGGAAGGGCCGAGGACGCGGGCCGCCGCCCCCAGGCGGGACCCGGGCCGGGTCATTACGATGAAGGCGCAACGGCGGAGGACGCGTTCCCATTCCCGCCACGTCTTGATCTCCAGGAAGGCGTCCGCACCGACGATGAAAAAAAGGCGGGCCCGCGGAAACCGCCGGCGCATGGTTTCGATCGTCCGGATGGAGTAGGACGGCCCTCCGGCGTGAAGCTCGACGGGGCTGGCCGTCCAACCGGCGCGCCCGTTTACGGCCAGGGCGGTCATCCGCATGCGGTCGCGGGCGGGGGCCGGGTCGGGCCGGGCCTTATGGGGAGGGATCGCCGCGGGGATAATAAAGAGGCGGTCCAGCCCGAAGCGCTTTTGAACGAGTCGGGCGGCGCGGAGATGCCCGTTGTGGATGGGATCGAAGGTCCCGCCGAAGAGGCCGATCCGCTCGGGCCTCTTCATTTTTTCTCCGCATCGGGCGTGCGGGCTTTCAGTTCCCGGACCAGATCGGCCAGAGCCGCGACCAGCGGCCGCAGGCTGTCTGCCTTGTGGGCCGATATGGCGAAGAAGGGCCTTTTCTTGCGGGCGGCCAGTTTTTTGACCTCCTCCAGGCGGGAGCGGTCCTCGGTCAGGAGGTCGACCTTGTTGGCCACGATGAATTGGGGCCGGCGGGCCAGATCGGGGTTGAACGCCGCCAGTTCTTTCATCACCACGCCGAAATCCTCGACCGGATCGCGGCCGGAATAGGGCGAAACGTCGATCATATGGACGAGGACCTTGGTCCGTTCGATGTGCTTCAGGAACTGGATGCCGAGTCCGTGTCCCTGGTGCGCCCCCTCGATGAGCCCGGGAATATCGGCCACCACGAAGCTGTCTTCGCGGTCGGCGTCCACAACGCCCAGATGCGGGATAAGGGTGGTGAAGGGATAGTCGGCGATGAGCGGCCGGGCCGCGGAAATCTTGGAAATGAGGGTCGACTTGCCCACGTTGGGAAACCCGACCAGGCCGACGTCGGCGATCAGTTTCAGCTCCAGGAAGAGCTCTCTCTCCTCGCCCGGCCGTCCGGGCTCGTGTTCCCGGGGCACCTGGTGGGTCGCCCGGGCGAACGAGGTATTGCCCCGCCCGCCCTTCCCCCCGGCCGCCGCTTCGAAGCGCTGGCCGGGGTGGAGAAAATCGAAGAGGATTCCGGCCGTGCCGGCGTCCTTGACCACCGTGCCCACGGGAACGCGAAGAAGAAGCGCTTCGCCGCTTTTTCCCGTCCTCCGGGAGCCTTCGCCGGGCCGGCCGTTGCGGGCCTTGTTGATAGGATGGTAACGGAAATACGAGAGGGTGTTCAAGCCGGGATCGGCGACCAGCACGACGCTCCCGCCTTTGCCGCCATGCCCGCCGTCCGGCCCGCCCTTGGGGACGCCCTTCTCGTGCCGGAAGCTGACGCACCCGTCGCCGCCCCGACCGGCATGGACGAAGACCTTGACCTGGTCGATGAACATCGCGATTTAAGAAAAGTGGGGACGGACGGGCGTCGAACGATCAGGCCGGCAGCACCGAAACAATTTTTCCCTTTTTACCCTTGTCGACAAAACGGACGACGCCTGCGATCTTGGCAAACAGGGTGTCGTCCTTGCCGATCCCGACGTTTGGACCGGGCTTGAAGGGCGTGCCCCGCTGGCGGATGAGGATCGACCCGCCCTTGACCGTCTCGCCGCCGAACCGCTTGACGCCCAGCCGCTTGGACTGGCTATCCCGGCCGTTCCGTCCGACTCCGCTTCCACGTTTCGTGGCCATCGTCGCTCTCCTTACTTCGCCGTTTTCTTGGCCGGAGATTTGGGCTTCCCGGCGGCCGCTTTCTTGGCCGCCGGTTTGGCCTTGGGTTTGGCCTTGGGTTTGGGCGCGGGTTTGGGCGCGGGTTTGGCTTCGACCGGTTCGGCCGCTTTCGGCGCCTTGGCCGTCCTGGGCTTGGGTGCCGGGGCCGGCGCCGTTTTTTCCACCGCGACGGGCGCCAGAACCTCGAACCTCAGCTCGTCCGCCGGGACGATCGTTTTATCCGGGTAGATCCTTTCGATCTTGACCTCGGTCAGGTTCTGACGATGGCCGTGCGTCCGGCGATATTGTTTCCGGCGTTTTTTCTTGAAGACGAGGATTTTGTCGTCCTTGAAATTCCTGATCACCTCGGCCTTGACCGCGGCCTTCTCCAGGATGGGGGTCCCGATCGCCGTATCCAACCCGTCATCGACGAGCAGGACCTGGTCGAAGAGGAACTTCTGCCCGGGCGGCAGGTCGAGCTTTTCCACGCTGAAGTTGTCGCCTTCCTTGACAACGTACTGTTTTCCACCGGTTTTGATGACAGCAAACATGCTTTCTACCTTTACTTGGAGTGCCGGATGCAAAAATAGGGCCATAAATCTAACATAGGCCTTCTCTTATGTCAACTGAATCGCGTATAATCGTGCCGGCCGGGCGGTTAGCTCAGCGGTAGAGCATCGGTCTTACACGCCGGTGGCCGCAGGTTCAAATCCTGCACCGCCCACGTTTTTCCCTCCCCGCCCCGGAAATCCGCGTCCGATTCCCATAAAATTCCCCCGGGCGGGGCCAAGTCAAATTCACCTCCGGCCTCACCCCCAAAGAGGATTGAACGGCTCCTCCCTCAGGCCTAGAGTGGGGAGGCAGGAGCCGAAGAATCATGCCGAACGCCGCGCAGGACCAAGCCCGGATCTCCGGCTCGCGGCCCGTCGCGGGAGCGGACGTCGACCCCAAAATCTTGGAAAACGTCCGGGAGATCTGCGTGGGCTTGGTCCGGGCAGTGACCACGTCGAAAATATTCCCCGCGCGCCAAGAATCCGTCAACGTCCGTCGCAGGGCCGTCTGTGCCCGTCTCCGGGATTATTTGGACCTCTATGGGGATTTCGAGCTTGAGATCAAGCAGGGCGCGTTCCTGTACCAGGACGAAGTCGTCTACCTCGAGGATAATCCCCTCCGCAGCCTGCCCTATTTATTATACAAGGATGGGATGCAGAAACTGGCGTTCAACCGGGGGCTGACCGATGAAGAGTTCTTTGATTTCCTGGATGTCGTCCGGTCCGTCTCTCTTCAGCCCAAGGACGTGGGCGATATCGTGGACGCCCTCTGGCAGAAGGACTATGAGCATATCCGCTATGTCTCTCCCGACGAATTCATCGAAGCCAAACTCTCGGGCAATGAGTCCATGCCGCTCGATTTCGAGGTCGCGCCGGAGAGTCTTTATGAAGGCCGATTCGAATTGACCCCCGAGGATGCGGAGGACGTTTTCCGGAAAAGCATGGACCTGGCCCGAAAACAATCCCCGGAAACGGGAGATCAGGAAAACCTTATCGAACCGCTGAGCGAAGGCGATGCCCAGCGCCTGGAGCTCATGATCGAAGCCGAACAACAGACCTCTCCCGAGACAAACTTTCCGGATGTGATCTTCGAACTTCTCCACTTGGAAGACCGCCCCGAGGCGTTCGCCCGGATCCTGGCTTATCTGGACTATGATCACCAAAAACGCGTGGCCGACGGCGGGTTCACCCAGGTCGTCCGGATTTTAAGTCGCATCAGCGAGCTCCGGGATTTACTGGCCGCCAACGATCCCGTCCGGGCCGAAAAGATCGGGGCTTTCTTCCAAGGGATCCGTTCCCGCGCTCCCCTGAAAACAATCCGGGACATCGCCCTGAACGGCCTGATCTCCAACTTCGAGTCGTTCTTCGCGTATCTCCGCTTCCTCGGCCCGATCGTTCTTCCCTTGGGAGCGGAGCTCTATGATCGGGTCCGGGAGGGCCAATTTAGAGCTGAATCGGTCGGATTTTTCAAGGAAATGGCCGACCTGGATTTCGCCCTGTTCATCAGCCAGGGGCGCGAGGACCGTCCGGGCTTCAATATGATCGGCGTTGAGCTCTGCGGCCGGAAACTCGATCCCGCAGGGATTCCGTTCCTTGTTAGCGTCGCCGCCTGGAAAGACACCGGAGGGAAGCTGAAAGCCATCCAGGTCCTGGGAAAGCTTCCGGACGCCCAGGCGAGGTCTCGCTTAATGGACTTCCTGGAGGATCCGGACGAAGGCCTTCGCATGGCGGCCCTCAAGGCCTTGCCGATCGCAAACAATCAAGAGTTGGCCGGACGGTTGAGCGCGATCGCCGCGGACAAGAGTTTCCGGTCGAAGTCGAAGGAAGAAAAAGCGGCGGTGTTGAATGCTTTGGCGAAAATCCGGACGGAAGACGCCTGCGCCGTCCTCCGCCGGCTCCTCAGGAAGCGGGTTCTCTTCGGCCGGTCCAAGACGCTCGAAACCCGCCTGGCCGCCGTCCATGCCCTCGAACGGATGGCCACGTCTTCCGCCATCAAAGCGTTGCGGGACGGCCAGCGCGTCCGGCCGCGGCTCCTTCGGGACGAGATCCGGGACGCCTTGAGGCGACTTACCACGGGCTTGGGATGAGAACGAGGACGGCATGACCGCGATCCAAGACGAGAAAATCCCCGAGCTGACCTATAAAACGGCCTTGGAGATTCTCACCCATCTTCACGTCGTCCTGAAGCTGATCATGATCTATGAACCCAACAACGCCGGCTTCGCCGATCGGCTGCGGGACTTCGGCGCCGCGCTGCAGGAAGCGTTCCGGAGCGAGAAGGAGATCCGGATCCAGATCCGTCAGGAGGCCTTGTTCGTCAATAGAATTCGGATGAAATTCAACGCCGCCAATTTCTTTGTTTGTAAATCCGTCATGAAAGAGTTTCTCTCTCGGCAGATCGGGACAGTGATTTTTTCCGCCGGCGTAGACGATGATGAGCTCGGCCGGTTCATCGCCTTTCTGGCCCGCCGGGACAATTCCCGGGGATACGGTTTCGAACGGCTGGCCGAGGATTTTACGGCCGCTTCCTGTCCGAAGATCCGATTGGAGAAAATGCCGAAGGAGCAGTTCCTCGACGTTTCGGAAAAAAGCGCGATTCCGATCTATATCCTGGGCGTCTATCATCTTAAGGAACTCTTCGAGAGCGAAAAACGGACGATGCAGCTCCACCTGACCCGGCGATGGATCCAATCGCTCGTCAATCATCTTATGTCCCACGAATCTTTCCTGATCGGGCTGACCAACGTCAAGAATTTCCAAGAATACACCCTCAATCATTCGGTCAACGTCTGCATCCTGTCCTTGGCCCTCGGCCGTTACCTGGGGATGTCCCGCCCCGCCCTGATCGAGCTGGGCATCAGCGCCTGCCTTCACGACGTCGGGAAATTCGAAATCCCCAGCGAAGTCCTGGACAAGACCGGCAAATTCTCGCCGGAAGACCGGGCGGTCATGGAACGCCATCCCCACTTCGGGGCGGGGAAGCTCGCCGAGCGCCGGAAAACCGAGGCCATTCCCTTGGCTTCGGTCCAAGTCGCTCTGGAGCACCATATCAAACCCGCTTTGGAGGGATATCCGAAATTTGTGCTCCGGAAGCAGGTAAGCCTGTTCAGCAAGATCGTGAAAGTCGTCGATTATTACGATGCCATCACGACCAAACGGATTTATCGACCCAAAACATTTACGCCCGAGGAAGCCCTCCGGCTCATGCAGAAGAACTGCGAGGACGAATTCGATCCCCTGATCTTCAAGGCCTTCGCCCTGATGATGGGCGTCTACCCCGTCGGGACGCTCGCGGCCTTGAACAGCGCGGAAGTGGGGGTCGTGATCGAGAACAATCCCCTGCCGTTCTTGACCGACCGGCCTCTTCTCAAACTCATCGCCGACGCCGGGGGACGGAAATACGACGGGCCGGTCGTCGACCTCGCGGAAACGGATCCCCGAACGAAGACGTTCCGGCGGACCATCGTCAAGACGCTCGACGCGGAAAAGTACCATATCCGGGTCATGGATGTTCTGATCGCCCGGATTCACTGACCGGGTTCAGCGGGAACCGGTCCGGAAGACGATCTTCCATCGGACGCCGTCCTCGGCGTCCTCCAAGAAGACGCCCGCTTCCGGAAGCTCCTTGCGGAGCCGGTCGGCCGGCGGCGATTTCCCGGGCCTCGTCGGCCTTGAGGCGATCGTCGCCGAGGCCTTTGAGGAATCCGGCCTTGCAAATTCGGATCCGTTACAAAGCGAGGATTTGAGCCGTGAACGAAGCGGGGCGCCAGAGCCGCATCTTCATCGTCGAGGACGAGGCCATCGTCGCCAAGGACCTGCGGCTGATGCTGGAGAGCCTCGGCTATGAAACGGCGGGCATGGCCGTGTCCGGAGAAAAAGCGCTCGACATGATCGCCGCCTGCCGCCCCGATCTGGTCTTGATGGACATCGCCCTGCAAGGCGGCCGGGACGGCATTGAAACGGCCGCCGACATCCGGCGGCGCCATCACCTCCCCGTCATTTTCATCACCGCCCTGGGCGACGTCCCGACCCTCCAGCGGGCCAAGCTCACCGAACCGTTCGGCTACCTGTTCAAGCCGTTCGAGCAGCGGGAGATCCGCGCGGCCATCGAAATGGCCCTCTACAAACACGCCATGGAGGAATCGCTCCGGGAGAGCGAGGCCAAATTGCGGCGCAGCGAGGCCAATTACCGCGCCACCGGCGAACAACTCCAAAACCTGACCCGGCATTTGCAGGATGTCGGTGAAACGGAACGAACCCGCCTGGCCCATGAGCTCCACGACGAGCTGGGCCAGACCCTGACGGCGATGAAAATGGACGTGGCCTGGATCCTGAGCAAACTCCCCGAAGATCAATCGGCCCTGCGGGCCCGGGCCGTCGATCTGGCGAAATTGGCCGCCCACACCCTGAAGGCGGTGCGGAGATTGTCCCAAGAAATGCGCCCCGGGGTGCTGGACGACCTGGGCCTTTCCGCGGCGCTGGAATGGCAGGCCGCGGAGTTCGCCGATCGCACGGGGATCCTCTGCCGGGTGAGCGCGGCGGTCGACGAAGCCCGGCTGACCAAGCACCAGGTCACGGCCCTTTTCCGCATCGTCCAAGAGAGCCTGACCAATGCCTCCCGTCATGCGGAGGCCACGGAAATCCACATCCACCTCGAGCAATCGGACAACGCCGTCACCCTCCGCGTCATCGACAACGGCCGGGGCATCCGGGACGAAGAAGTCAAGGGCGGCCGCTCACTGGGGCTTCTGGGCATGCACGAACGCGCGGCCGCGGCCGGAGGAAGTACGACGATCGAAGGGGCGCCGGGGCGGGGAACGACGGTCACCGTCACGATCCCCTCTCCCTCCGGGGAAGACCGCCCATGAAGACCATCTTGATCGTCGACGACCATGCCGTCGTCCGCCAAGGATTGATCCGGATCCTGGCCGAGGCCGCGGAGCGGCTGGCCGTTGAAGAGGCCGGCACCGCGCACGAAGCGCTGGATCTGATCACGGCCCGGTCCTACGAAGCCGTCATTCTCGACATCTCCATGCCCGATCGAAACGGGCTGGAAACTCTCCGCATGATCAAGAACCTGAGGCCCGGCCTGCCCGTTCTCATCCTGAGCGTCCACCCGGAGGAACAGTATGCCGTCCGCGCCCTCCGTTCGGGCGCCGCCGCCTACCTGACCAAGGACAGCGCCCCCGAGGAGCTCCTCAAAGCCCTCGCCGCGGCCTTCCAAGGCCGCCGTTATATCGGCGCCTCGCTGGCCGAGAAACTGGCCGAAACGCTGGGCGCTGATTCCGCCCGCCCCCGGCATGAAACGCTCTCCGACCGGGAGTTCGAAGTCTTCGAACGGCTGGCCCGGGGCCGGAAGGTCGGCGAAATCGCCGCCGAACTCTTCCTCAGCCCCAAAACGGTGAGCACGTACCGCCGCCGCGTCCTGGAAAAACTCAATCTGGAATCGACGGCCCAGCTCATCCATTACGCCGCCCGCAACGGTCTGGGCGGCTGATTCCCGGCCCTCGATCGTGTCCGCTTCCGTCCGACACCGCCGCGGGGCCTCGTCCTACGTTCTTTTCAGGCTCCCTCCGATATCATTCCTTCCGTTCCTCGATTATGATCAGGGTCGAGGAGGGCCCGTGAAAATTTTCATCGTCGAGGATTCCAAACTCGTCATCGAACGGCTGACCCGGCTGTTCTCGGAACATCCCGGGCAGGAAGTTGTCGGAACGGCCGGAGGCGCGCATAAGGCGCTGCGGGCCATCGAGGCATCCCGGCCGGACGTGGTCATCCTCGACCTGAGACTTCAGGGCGGCACGGGTTGGGACGTCCTGCGGACGCTCAAGGCCCGCCCGGTTTCCCCGATCGTCATCATGCTGACCAATTTCCCGTCCGTCTTCCACCGGGTCAAGGCCAAGCAATTCGGGGCCGACTATTTCCTGGACAAGTCCGAGGAATTCGAGAAACTCGGGGAGATCCTGTCGTCGCTGTTCCCCGGCAGCCCGCCGCCGGGCACTCTTCCCAATTCTTCGGCCACGGCTTAAAATAGCCGCGGCCCGAGAACGCGCGATGCCGAAAATTAAAATCCTGGTCGTGGAGGACGAAAGCCTGGTGGCCAAGGACATCCAAAATATGCTTCGCGGGCTGGGCTACGAAGTCATGGACGTCTTCGCGACCGGTGAAGAAGCGCTCGCGGCGCTGCGGGAGAGCGACCCCGATCTCGTTCTGGTGGATATCGTGCTCAAGGGGAAAATCGACGGGATCGTCACCGCCGAACGGATTTGGGAAACCTATGGAATCCCCGTCATCTACCTGACCGCCTACGCCGACGAAACGACTCTGTTACGGGCCAAGGTGACCGAGCCGTTCGGCTATATTCTCAAGCCCTTCAATGAACGCGAATTGCAGACGACGATCGAAATGGCCTTTTACAAGGCAAAAATGGACAAGACCCTGCGGGAACGGGAGCAGTGGCTGTCGACGATCCTCAAGAGCATCGGCGACGGTGTCATCGTCACCGATATCGAAGACCTGATCTCCTTCATGAACCCGCTGGCCGAACGCCTCACGGGCTGGAATCAAAGCGATGTCCTGAAAAGACCCCTTGCCGATATCCTGCCCAATCAGCCCGCCGCGCCGGCCGAACTGTCCAACGGCCCCGCCCCCGCCGTCGAAAACGTCCTAACGGCGAAGGGCGGGGAAAAGATCCCCATCGAACAGACGGTCACGGCTTTCATCGACGCCCGCAAACGCCGCCTCGGCAACGTTCTCGTCTTCCGCGACATCACCCGGCACAAGCGGACCGAGGCCGATCTTCGCGCCAGTTGGAGCCGACTGCAAAAAGCCTTGGCCGGAACGATCGAGGCCATGCGCCTGACCATCGAGACGCGCGATCCCTATACGGCTGGCCACCAGCGCCGCGTCAGCCAGCTCTCCTGCGCCATCGCCCAGGACCTGGGCCTGCCGCAGGAGCAGATCGACGGCCTCCGCATGGCCGGCGACATCCATGACCTGGGAAAAATCTATATACCTGCCCAGATCCTCAGCAAACCCGGCTATCTCACCGACATCGAATTTTCCATCCTCCGGATGCACGCCCAGGTCGGGTACGACATTCTCAAATCCATCGAGTTTCCCTGGCCGCTGGCCCAGATCATCTACCAGCATCACGAGCGGCTGGACGGCTCCGGGTATCCCAACAATCTGAAAGACGGGGAGATCCTCCTCGAAGCCCGCATCATCGGCGTCGCCGACGTCGTGGAGGCCATGTCATCGCACCGGCCTTATCGGCCCTCTCACGGCGTGGAAAAAGCCTTGGAGGAGATTACGCAGAATCGGGGCCGGCTGTATGACGCGGCCGTTGTCGATGGCTGCCTCGGACTTTTTCGGGAAAAGGGGTTCTCCTTTGACTGAGCATCTGCGGCCGGCGGACCGCCTCTGGCTGACCGGGGCGCTCGTCCTAGCACTCGGCGGACTGGCCGGTTTCATCCTGATCTTCGTCCGGCACATGGACGTCTACTGGTTCATCCTCTCGCCCATGATCCTGGCGGTCTATGAAATCCCGGCCGTGGTGGTCTATGGAACATGGAAAAAACGCCGCCGGAAAACCCGACCAGCGCCCGTCGAAACCGCCCTTGAGGAACAGATCCCTCACCCCCCGTTCGAGGACGTTCAGCCCTAAATCCCCCCCTCCCCGCTTCCAAAAAGGGGGGATGGCCGGTCCTCATCTTCGGAGCAGGTGTCAACGTGAATTCCGAAGATTCGTTCCAAGCCTCCGTCTAATCTTATCCCCCTTATCCCCCTTCCAAGAAGGAGGATTGGCTGGTACTCATCTTCGGAGCAGGTGTCAACGTGAATTCCGAAGATTCGTTCCAAGCCTCCGTCTAATCTTATCCCCCTTATCCCCCTTCCAAGAAGGAGGATTGGCTGGTACTCATCTTCGGAGCAGGTGTGGCGCCCCCGACGGGATTCGAACCCGTGTTGCTGCCTTGAAAGGGCGGTGTCCTAGGCCTCTAGACGACAGGGGCGCGAAGAAAATGAGCCGTGCTGGGCTCGAACCAGCGACACCCGGCTTAAAAGGCCGGTGCTCTACCACTGAGCTAACGGCCCGAAAATGGAGCCCTATTTATAGCGAAATGCCCGGCCTCAGTCAAGCCGAAGAAAAAACAAGGGCCGAGCCCTCCCCCCCAAGGAGGGGACCCGGCCCCTTGGGAGCGGGAGCGGTCAGATCTGTTCGAACTTGATGATGACCCAGCGCCCGCGATGGTCGACGTTGGCGGCCTCGTCCTTGAGGCTGTACTTCTTCATCAGTATCTTATAGTTCTTGGCCGCGCCGTCCTTGCCGGTCGCCTGGATCTCGATTTCCTTGCTGTGGACCTCGCCCTTCAGGTCGCGCACGTTCTGAAGCTGCCGGTTATCGATAGAGAACAGCGAAATGTCCTCTTCCCGCTGAGCGGCGGCCTTGGACTCATTGTAGCCCTTCTTCAGCTCATTGTGGAGGCTATACTCCTCATCGTATTTCTTCTGGGCGGCGGTCACCTTGGCCTGGGCGGCGGCGCGGGCGGCGCCCGTGCGGGCCGACGTCAGCTCGTCCTTGGCCGCGTCAAGCACGTCTTTAGCGTCCAGGACGACGGGGGTATGGACTTCCCATTTCTTCTTAGCCTCGATTTCCTTGGCGTTCAGGTCGGGGAGCGTGGCCGGCTCGATTTTCTCTTCGCTGACCTTGGTGATGGACCACTTGGCTGCGTCGATGGTCACCGGCTCGAGGGCCATTTTCGAGAGCGTCGATACGTCGTTCAGAGAGATCGCGTGAAAATACTGCTCCAGCAGGCCTTTCTCCGGGTTCGATTTGCAGCTCGTCAGGGTGAAAAGAACGAGCAGGGCACCGATAGCAATCAGACTTTTTTTCAGCATAGTTCCTCCTTCCGGTTGATTATAAGTCATTATTCCCAAATTCTACGGCAATTGCAAGGCCCAAAACAATAAGCAAGCGGAACTTTTTCCGTCCTTTAGACGGGGCTCGGGGCCGGCGGGGGAAAACCCGTGTTCCCCCCCCCGGCCCCGAGCCCATACACCCATTTGTCTCCGGCCCCCTCTTGTGCTATAAATTGTGGTTGTTTTCATATCTTCAATTTCATATGTTCGGACGAGGTTTCATATGCCCAAGGGAATCATAGAAACCGTGATCGCCCGCCATCGCCTGGACCGCACCCGTCTGATCGACATCCTGCGCGATGTCCAGGCGGAAATCGGGCACCTGCCTCCGGACGCGATCAGGACGATCGCCGAGCTGCTCGGAATCTCCCGGATCGAGGTAGAGGGGGTGGCGACGTATTACCATTTCTTCACCCCCGCTCCGGCCGGACGGTATGCCGTCTATCTCAACACCAACATCGTCTCGGTCATGAACGGCCGGGCCGAGGTCGCCGCGGCCTTCGAGAAGGAGGCCGGCGTCCCCTTCGGCGCGACGACCCCCGACGGCCTCATCGGCCTGCACGAGACCTCCTGCATCGGCATGAATGACCAGGAGCCTGCGGCGATCATCAACGGCGTCGTCTTCACCCGCTTGAACAAGACCAAGGTCAAGGCGCTTGTGGCCGGGATGAAGGCCGGAAAGGACGTCCGCGCGCTGGTCCGGACCTGCGGCGACGGGGCCAATCAATCCAAACTCGTCCGCTCCATGGTCCGCAACAACATCCGCCGCAAAGGCCCCGTTCTTTTCGCCCCCTTCCTCTCCGGCGCCGCCCTCAGGAAGGCCGTCGCCGTAACGCCCGAAAAGGTCATCGCCGAGATCAAGAAAGCCAACCTCCTCGGCCGCGGCGGAGCGGGCTTTCCCACCGGTTTGAAGTGGGAGTTCTGCCGCCGCGAGGCGGGACGGCCCCATTACATCGTCGGCAATGCGGACGAGGGAGAGCCGGGGACGTTCAAGGACCGGGTCCTGCTGACCGAATGCCCGCATCTTCTCTTCGAAGGCATGGCCGTCGCCGGCTATGCCGCCGGGGCCGCGGAAGGCGTCCTCTACCTCCGCGGCGAATACGCCTATCTCCTGCCCCATCTCGAGTCCGTCCTGGCCGGGCTGCGTCGAAAGAAACTCCTCGGGCGCGCGGCCGCGGGTAAACGCGGCTTCGCCTTCGACATCACCATCAAGCTGGGCGCCGGCGCCTACGTCTGCGGCGAGGAATCGGCGCTCCTCGAGTCGGCCCAAGGCAACCGCGGGGAGCCGCGCGACCGGCCGCCGTTCCCCGTCCAAGACGGCTATTTCGGCCATCCCACCGCTGTGAACAACGTCGAGACGCTCTGCGCGGCGGCTCGCATCCTCGAAAAAGGGGCCGACTGGTTCAAGGCCATGGGCACGGCCCGTTCGGCCGGCACCAAGCTCCTCAGCGTTTCGGGCGACTGCCGCAAGCCGGGCGTCTACGAAGTCGCCTTCGGCCTGTCCGTCGCCGAACTGCTGAAAATGGCCGGCGGCAGCGACGCCATGGCCGTCCAGGTCGGGGGGCCCTCCGGGACCTGCATCTCGCGGTCCCAGTTCGACCGCCGCATCGGGTTCGAGGACCTGGCCACCGGCGGCTCGATCATCGTCTTCGGGCCGGAGCGGGATCTCTTCGAAGTCGTCCACAACTTCATGCTCTTTTTCATCGAGGAATCCTGCGGCCGGTGCGTGCCCTGCCGGGCCGGCAATTCCCTCCTGAAACAGACGCTGGAAAAAGTGATGGACGGCAAGGGCACGGCCCAGGACCTGGCCGACCTGGAGGCCTGGGGCAAGATCATCAAATCGATGAGCCGCTGCGGCCT
>Ga0315275_10001440_pt1 | contig 20957 bp, 22 predicted proteins | sample YL17G03_0_MG_FD_205557 | JGI IMG/M metagenome (GOLD analysis project Ga0315275, IMG submission 205557) | Sediment microbial communities from Yellowstone Lake, YNP, Wyoming, USA - YL17G03_0 | ecosystem: Environmental > Aquatic > Freshwater > Lake > Sediment | place: USA: Wyoming | collected...
TAACATTTGCCTTCGGCATGCCGTTTGCGCCCTCGCGGCGCTAGCGCCAGAGAGGTTGGGGGGTAACTGGTGGGTAACTTTTGCTAAAAAAGCGCGATTTTGGGGGTGCGAAAAAAACGTAAGTCAACGTAAGTGCAAACAACTTACGGCAAAGACGGGAACGGGCAACAGGCAACTGGCAACAGCGGGCGCGGGCGCTATTGCCAGGGGATCGGCCTTTCGGGGGGACCGGTCCGCAGCGGGGCCATGGGGGCGCCTCGGACGACCGGCGCGAGGAAGAGGTCGGGCACCTTGTAAACTGATTCTCTCTTGGCGGGAATGGGAAGATCGGCGCCCGTGGCCCCGAAACCGTCTTTCGAGACCTCGATGCGGATGGCCTGGGCGGTGCGGAGGACCGCAAACCCTTCCGAAAGTTCCACGTCGTACGTGCCGTCGTGGCGCGTCATGCCGAAAGCCGCCAAGGTCCGCGGTCCGAAGTCGGTGGGGATGCGGGCCGCCAGACGAACGAGGACGTTCGGGAGCGGCTGGCGTGTGGCGGCGTCCACGACGCGGCCCTGGACGCGATAAAGCAGGGGTTTTCGCGGGGCGAAAAGGGAACAGCCGGAGGCGAGAAAGACAAGGCAGAAGCCAATGCTAAATGATAAATGATAAATGCTAAATGACGGTGCAGACGACGACCGGCATCCGCCGGCGTCATTTGACATTTGACATTTGGCATTTAGCATTGCTGTTCGCGCCTGCGGTATTCCTCGGGGGTCATGGCGAACCGGCGTTCGACCCGCTGGCGCCAGGTCGGGCCGGCGTTGTAGGTGCAGAACGGATAGACGCGGCCGTCGGGCGCGGCGTAATGGATGACGCACCGCCGGGCGCGGTCGGTCTCGAAGTTATAGCGGTCCATGAAGTGCATCCCGGCCACGAGGAGGGTGCGGAAATTGCCCTTTCCGGCCTGGCCGCGGCCCACGTCCTTATCCACCATGCCGTTGAGGGCGTGGAGCCATCCCTCGAAGGTCATGCCGGCGGGTGCCCGGTCCTGGCGCCAGTTGCGCTTGAGGGCCATGAAGGCCTGGGCCTTTCGGAAGAACTTGATGCGGCTGCCCTCAGTTTTGCGGGCCAGGTTCCACATGTCGTCCAGAAGGCCCTTCAGGTTGAAAAATTGGGGGATCGGCACGGGCCGCCCGTCCTGGCCGACGAAAAGATACGTTCCGAGCGAGCAGTGTGGGTGGCACGACATGACGATGTTCGGCTGACCGCGCACCGCCGCCACCAGCCGCGTGAACGGCTGGACGCACGACAGGGGGAACCAATCTTCGTAGGGGTCGCTGATGCCGGTCTGGCGGGCGACGTCGTGGGCCATGTCCGTAAGCGTATAGCGCCGGGCCAGGCGCTCGGCGGTCGAGATGCGCCCCGTGAAGGCGACCGGCTGGAACGAGATGCCGGCGATCGTCTGGATGCGCTGGAGGGCGAAGCGGACGATGTCGCCGACCTGGTGGTCGTTGAGGCCCCGCACGATGGTCGGGACGAGGACGATCTTCATGTCGGTGGCCATGATCCGCTCGACGGCCCGCAACTTCTCCGAGAGGAGCGCCCGGCCGCGAGCCCGCTCGTAAACGTCGTCCGTCACGCCGTCGAACTGGAGATAGACATCATGGAGGCCGGCCTCCTCGCATCGCCTGGCGAAGTCGTCCTCGCTGGCGAACCGAAGGCCGTTTGTGGCGATCTGCGTGTGCGAAAAACCCATCCGGCGGGCCTCCCGGACGATGTCGAGGAACCGCGGATGCAGCGTCGGTTCTCCCCCCGAGAACTGGACCGCGCGGGCCGGCGACGGACGCATCTCCCGGTACAGCCGCAGCATCCCGAGGACCTCGTCGTAGGTCGGCTCGTAGACGTAACCGGCGGCGTCGGCGCTCGCGAAGCAGATGGGGCAGCGGAGGTTGCAGCGGTTCGTGAGGTCAATGTTGCCCAGGGCGGTGTTGGAGGCGTGGTCGGGGCAGAGGCCGCACTGGCGCGGGCAGCGGGCGGTCGCCTCGGCCTGGGGATTTTCGAGGCCCTCGCCGTCGCCGTAATGGTACTCCTCGGCCTTGAGGTACAGCCTGACGTCGCCCCAGTAGATGTCCTCGAAGCGTCCGTGGTCCGGGCAGGTTTTCTCCATGCGGACCTGGCCGCTGGCCTCGAAAAGCCGGGCCGGGATGACGGCGGCGCACTCCGGACAGACGGATTCGACGGTCTTGGGGAGTCCGCGGCGAAGCGGCGGAATGGGTCGGCCGGAGCAAGTCGTCTTTCCCGGGCAGACCTCGGAGAGGCTGCCGGCAATAGGCGGATTCATCGAGTCTTACCTTCTCCCGCGAAACGCGTTACGGCGAAATTCGATTATAGGGCGGGGGCTGGGAAGGTCGCAAGGAGAATGACGAAGGACGAAACTCGAATGACGAATGAAGGACGAAAAGACAAATTCGAAACCGCCCAGGAGGCGGGTTTCGGATTTCGGACTTGCCGTTTCATTCGTCATTCGAGTTTCGTCCTTCGTCATTTCTCTTCATCCCATCACAGTCACCAACTTGACCACGAGGTTGAACACGATGTGGCTGCCTGTGGCGATGCCGAAGCCGCGATAAACGAAGACAAAACCGAGGTAAACGCCCGCCGCCGCACGGTAGAGGAACAGCGGCCAGGCGAAGCCGGCGGGATTATCGAGGTGGTGTGCCCCGGAGAAGATGGCGGCCACCATGAACACGACCGCGACGATGCCTCCGAACGACTGGTCCTTGAGGATGTGCCGCAGGATGAAGATCGGGCCGCCCACCAGGAGCAGGCGGAAGAGAAGTTCCTCGTAAACGCCGGCGCCGATGCTGGTCATGGCGATGTCGAGCCAGGCGGGAGCAGGGTCCGCCGCCGGGCCGAGCGCCAGGGCGCCGCCCGCTCCGGCTTGGAAGAGGGCGTGAAGGATAAACAGGGGCACGGCGAGGAGGGCGGTCTCGGCCGCCATCTCGGCCAGGACGCCCCACGAGACCCGCCATGGGTCGCGGCGGATGAGGTGCCAGAGGAGCAGGGCCGCCACGACCACCCCCGTAGGTGCAAGGTCCCCCGTCACGCCGAGCCACTCGAGGGCTTGGCGCAGAAGGATGTCGGCCCGTGCCGCCAGGTCCGGCCGGACCCAGATGAGGCCGACGGCGTAAAACACGAGGAGCGGCGAGAGGAAGATGAGGCTCGCCAGCGGCCGCGCGACCTCGGCCTTGGTCAGGAACCCGGACCGCCGCGCGGGTTTTGAGTCGGCGGCCTGGGTTTTTCGAGTGCGTCGCGCGCGGGGCATGGCGGAAATGTATCAGGGCTGAAACAAAATGCAATTTTCGATTTGCGATTTGCACGGCAACGACCGGCTGATGCACCCTCGCCGTAGCCTGGATTCACATGCCGTCAGGCATAAACGAGTCGGCGGCCTTTCGGTTTCGGAATGGGGTCGTTAAATTCCACGGCGGTTTTGATCCATAGCCGGATCGCCACCTTGGCGTTTCTCAAAGCCGCTTCGTGGGTCTTCCCGTGTGCCATGCACCCCGGCAGTTCCGGCACCTCGGCGACAAAGGCGTCGTCTTCCCGGCTCCAATATATGATGATCTCATATTGAAGAACTTTTTCGTCCTTGCTCATACTAAAAGCCTACGAAGCAGGCGGCCTTGTGTCAACTCCGAAGCCCTTGAATCCGAAGCAATTTTGGATTTCGGATTGCGGATTTCGGATTGGCGATTACAAATAGGGTTAGCCGCCGCACTGGCGCGGCGGGGGACAAGAAAGGGGGGCCTCGAAATGACCAGGTTGCTGTTGGTGTGTGTGGCGGCGCTCGCGGCTACGATGTTTACGGCCTTGCTCTTTGTACTGCAGTCCGAAGCGCTGGCATATCGCGACCCTCCCAAAGAAGTCACGCCCGTAATCTACGATGGCGTTGAGTACCGGACGCCGCTAGAACCCGGGCGCATGGGCTGGGTGGAGGCCTGGGACACCCGGACCGGCAAGATGCTTTGGGAGCATCAGGTATACAGCGTTTTCATCGCCCCTTTCTCGGAGGAAGATGTGCAGTGGGTTTTCATCAAACATCTGGCGGTCGAAGATGGAAAATTGAGCGTGGTTGATGAGAGGAACCGGCGCTACAGGCTGGACCTTTTGACGGGGGAAGCGGACGGGCCAAAATGGATCTACGGGCTGGGATGGAGGGGAGGGTTGCCACAGGTCGGGGTCTGGGCGGCCGGGGGCGTGATTGTTCTCGGTGCTCTGTTTCTGTTGTTGATTATCAGGCGCCGGGCCCGTCGGCATAATTGAGGCTGCGATTCACAGCATTTCGCCAAGGCAAACATGCGAACGGCCGAAAAAATCCAGGCGTTTTACCAGTCCATGCTGGCGGCCTGCGGGCCGCAGGGCTGGTGGCCGGCCGAGACGCCCTTTGAAGTGGTCGTCGGGGCGATCCTGACGCAGAACACCAACTGGAAGAACGTCGAGCGGGCCATCGAGAACCTCAAGCGCGAAGGTCTCCTCTCGGCGCCGGCCCTGGCGGCCGTCGAGACGGAGCGCCTGGCCGAGGTGATCCGGCCCGCCGGTTACTATCGCGTCAAGGCCGCGCGCCTGAAAAACTTCATCGTGATGCTCACGCGGGATTTCGGCGGAGACCTTGACGCCCTTTTTTCGCTTTCGACCGCGAGCCTCCGCGAGGCGGTCCTCGGTGTCTCGGGGATCGGCCCGGAGACGGCCGACTCGATCATCCTCTATGCAGCCGGTCGGCCGGTGTTCGTCGTGGACGCCTACACGGCCCGGATCCTTTTCCGCCACGGCCTGATTGACGCCGACGCGACCTACGACGACATCCAGTCGCTCCTGGCGGAGAGCCTGGCGGAGGACGTGGAGATGTTCAAGGAATACCACGCCCTCCTTGTGGCGGTCGGCAAGCGGCACTGTAAGCGCGCGGCGCCGCAGTGCCGCGGATGTCCCCTGGAAACCCACCTGGAGGATGGCCAACCGGTCGAGAGGGTTTGATCGGCCGGCCACCCTCCGTTACGCCTCCGACGGTGGGTCGGGTCGAGTGGGGCGGAGGGAGGTCGTCTCCGCCGCCGGATCAAGCAACTTGGCCGCGGCCGCCAGTTCCAGCCGGCTCTTGGGGTCCTCCGCCAGCAGGGGATGCGACGGGCCGCGGAGTTCGCGCCGAATCCCGGCGCGCGTCTCGGGATCAATCTTGTGCCAGGACGTCGCGCAGTTGCGCCCCTGGCGTTTGCTGTGGTAGAGCGCCTGGTCAGCCAGGAAAACCAGCATCTCGGGCGATACGACCTCGGCGTCCTCCGGGTAGGTGGCGGTGCCCAGGCTGAGTGTAACCGGGACGCGTTTGTCCTTGTAAACGAAATCGTGCTTGCGGCAGGCGGCGAGTATCCGCTTCGCGAGGGCCTCGATCTCCTTGTGGCCGGTCCGCGGGCAGACCAGGGCGAACTCGTCGCCGGCGTATCGGGCCACCAGGTCGGATTCGCGGGCACACCGTTTCAGGACCACGGCCACCTCTTTCAGGGCATAGTCGCCGAACGGATGGCCGTACTCGTCGTTGATGTGCTTGAAATGGTCGAGGTCCACGATGATCATCGAGAGGTCGTGGCCGTAGCGGCGTCCGATCTTGAACTCCGTCTTCAGCCACTCCATCAGGTACCGGTAGTTGTAGAGGGCCGTGAGGCCGTCGGTGATGCTGCGGACCTTCAGGTTCTGGTTGTCCTCGCGGAGTTGTGCGAGGAGCGTGTTTTCGCGGGCCAGCGTCTTGGCGAGTTCCTGCTGGACCTGGCCGAGTTGGTCGTGAACGTGCTTCAGGCGCAGGGCCGAGTTGAGGCGGCATCGGAGAACCTCGACGGTGAACCCGGCCGGCAGGACCTCGTCCACGCCGCCCTCAAGGAGACCCCACCGGCGCTCGGCGGTTGTCGCGGGGCCCGCAGCCACGAGAACCGGCAGGTACCGATCGGCCCGCAGGCTCTTCAGGACCCGCGCCGTGTCGAGGGCGTCGAACTGGCCCGGCGAGTCCGCCAGGACCACCAGGTCCACTTCGCCGCTCTTGACGATCCCCATGGCCGTCAGGCAATCGGGGGCCGTCTGGGCAGCGACCTCCAGCGCCTGGAGTGCGTCCAGGATGGATTGCGCGGCGGTCGCGTCGGCGACTACAGCGAGGGCGCTCGTTCGGTACGGCATTTGACCTCCTTTTTGACCGTCAGCGGAGCGGGCGTCCCCGTTTGTCCCGCTCTTGACTAAATAGCGGTTTTCGAGCCCGCGGAACTCGGATTTGCCACGCTCTGGCGGTCCGGCCAAGTGTCTGGAGCATCGAAAATCGGATTGACGAAGATCCCCAATGAATGTAGAATCAAGAAAATTGTTGACAGCGGTTGTCAGAGAGCAGTCATCCGGGGAATGTCGGCTCACATTCCTTGCGCCGGCGAGACCATCCCGCCAGCGCTTGATTTTTAGTTTGCCGACGGGCCTGGAGGGGTGGTCCGCCCGGCGGTTGCGGGGATAGAACCCGTTACTTATTGCGCCTTCGGCACAATATCATCCCGATGCCGCCCACAGCCAGCAGCGCCATCGTCGCCGGCTCGGGGTTGATGCCGAAGTTGTCGACACCCAGCGTGCCGGTGCCGTAGGCCTGGCCTCCGCCGAAGAAAATGCCCACGTCATCCGGTGCGGCCAGGACTTCTTGCAGCGTGTAGTGGCCTCCCCACAGCGTGAAGTTGGTACTATTGAGTGCCGCCTGGTGTGTCGTCCAGGTGGTGTCGCCAGTGATGGACCATGGCCCATCGATGAAGTAAGTGCCGCCGCGGCCGACGTAGAACTGGGCATTCCCCGAAACGTCGCCCGTAACCAGGGTGTCGATCGTCATTGTCAGGCCGTTCATGTCGCCGAATGGCTGCACGGTGTTGTAGAGCTGCACGCCATACAGTCCCTCTACGCTGTCGCTGATGTACCCGCCGAGATTACCGCCCGAATTCACCCAGGGCGCGGTCACCACCGTGTAGCCACCGCCGTACACGTATTCCCACCCGGCATTGTCGCTTGAGAACGTTTCCACGTACGTCGCCGCCATGGCCGGATACACACCCAAGGCCAGCATCACCGCCACAACACCAACCACTGATATCATTGAACGCTGCATTTTGAGGCTCCTTTTCTTTGTCACTTCGCGGGCCGTCTTGTTGTTTGCCTTCGAGGTCTATGACCCCTCGCCTTCGGACCTTCCGAGACAACATCCCTTTCTCACTTCTCAAAGATACGCGCGGCGGGGAGGCTGGCAAATCGGCAGGCAGGGCGACGGGATGGCTCGCCGCTAACAGCCTACACCGAAAGGGTTTAGAGCCATTGGGCCGGATTTCGCTTCGGGCCGCGCCGTGCAGGACACCGCGCGGTTTCGTGCGGTTTTTCCGTCCGGGAGCGGCTCGCCGGGGTCCTTGCGGACAGTGGCGGCGAGGAGCCTCCGGCCGCACGGTAGGCCGTCAACTTCCGTGGCCGCCGGCCGTCAGCAGTCTCGACCCCATCCGGATGTAGCCGAGCCACGACAGGACCCCCAGGGCCACTGTCAGGCCCCAGAGGATATTGAACCCCACCCCCACCGCCTCCGGTGCCAGCGGTACCAGGTCCGGGGCCGCGCACATCACGACGACCGTCACGAACTGCATGACGGTGGCCGCCTTGCCGGTTGCGCTCGGCAGGCCCTGGAACACGCCCGCCAGCAGGAAGATGATGGAGGCGCCGAACAGCATGAACACGTCGCGCGAGACGAGCGTCACGGAAACCCACAAGGGCAGGGGCGGCACCGCAGGATCGCTCGAGAGAATCCCGGGGATGCTCATCGTCACGAGGGCCGAGATCATCAGCGCGTAGTCCGCCAGCGGATCCAGAACCGACCCGATCCGCGACACGGCGCCCAGACGCCGGGCCACGATCCCATCGACCGCGTCCAGGACCCCCATGATCGCCACCAGCGCCATCGCCCCGTACCGGTACGCCGGGCTGGACGCGGCGTTCACCAACAGGAGGATGAACGGCGTCACCAGCAAGAGCCGCAGCACCGTGATGCGATTGGGCCAGGACATGGGCGTTCCCCAGACGTCTCTATTAAAGCGCGGCGTCCAGAAATTACGGGAGACCGGGAAGAGTGTCAAGCGAGAATGACAAAGGTCGAAACCCGAATGACGAATGAATGACGAAACACCAATGACGAAGACGCTGCCCGGCGCCCTGTTTCGTCATTCGGATTTCGTCCTTCATCATTGTTTTCAGAACACCATCCCGACGTAGCCGACCGCCATGTCGGTCTCCAGGCGCCCCATTTGCTCGCGCATCACGTCGGCGCTCGTGGTGTACTGGACGACCGTGCCGCGCGCGGCTCCAAGCACGCGTGCGGCCGCAAGCGTCGCCGCCACCGCGCCTGGTCCGCAGGCGTTCTGGTGCTCGCGCGCCTCCGGGAGGACCCCCTCGGCGTCCAGCCGCGCCATAAGGTCCACCATCCGCCGGTCGTTCTCATCGCGCATCCACTTGAGGGCTGCCGGCCCGGTGCCCTTCGGCGCAAAGCCGTAGCCGGGGCCGTAATGCGTGAGGTCCGTCGAACCAAGGCATACGGCGTCGGCCTCGAGGTCGCTGATGGCCTGGCCGACCGCGCGGCCGAGGGCCGGCGCCTGGTCCGTAGGCGGCACGAGGATCGGCACGATCTGCGCTTCCGGGAAGAGGTGCCGGATGAGCGGCACCTGGATTTCGATGCTGTGTTCTTCCTCGTGGGCCCGCGGATTATCGTCGAGGAGTTCCGGCACTCGCGCCAGGAGTTCCCGCGCCAGCCGCTCGTCCACTTCCGCGAGGCCCAGCGGCGTCTCCCACCCTCCCGACGCGAAGATGGCGCACCGCCGGACGGCCCGCCGATGGTGGAACCCGAAAATGACGAACGTCTGCGGCGTGCGGCGGCTGCGGATCGCCTCGAGCGCCGCTACGGCCGTCGGACCAGAGAACGTCCACCCGGCATGTGGCAGGATACCGGCCACGGGGCGAGCGGGGATGTCCGCCGCCGGCGGCGCCTTCGGGCGCATCGCCTCAATTGTCCGCCGGCAGGCGCCCGCTTCGCCGGGATACCAACTTCCCGCCACGACCGCTTCGCGGATCATCATGGCTGTTTTTTCATCTCCTCCTTCAGGTCGGCTGCGGAAAAGAACTTGTATGCCCCGCTGTTCTCCGCTGCTACCTGTTTAAGAACCTTTTCGCCGTCATTGTGGATGAATGTTATGGCATGGATTGCCACCATATTGCGGGCATTCAGTTGCTTGGTTAGGTCAACGATTTTGGGATCGAACTGCCCCCTCGAAAGCAGGTAGATCAGTTCCGGCTTAAGGTCAAAGGCTCGCCGGAGCGCCTCAGAAGGATCGCTCTTGCCCTGAACCGTGACGCCGTCAATGAATTTTAAGGCCAGTTGCTTGTTGCGTTCGGTCGGACTGATTAACCGCCGGGTCGGCATCTCGACTGGCGGCCCGGAGGAGAAGAAGATGACGTCAAACTCAAACTCTTCAGGCAGTTCGCCGATGGATCGCTTCATCATGTATTTGACGAAGTCCATCGAATCGGCCATGCTACCGGACCGGTCTACGACGTAGACGATCCTTCGCGGCCCCTCGGAGACCTCCGAAGGAGTCCCCGGTGCGCTCACGGGCTTCGTCACATCAGCATTCGCAGCAGGCGGCGCGGCCTGCGTGGTGGTTTTTCCGCAGCCCGAAAACGCCAGTAGCGCCATGACTGACAGACAGGCGAGGAATCTCATGGTATGCCCTCCGTTTCCTTAATTTAAACGGGTATCGCATCAGGCCCTTTCACGAATTCTGAATCGCCGCCACCAGCCGCTAATCGTTCGGCTCGGTGACGCGTTTCGGGTCGAGGGCCTTCGCAAGGTCCGCCTTCGTCATCAGGCCCTTTTCGAGGATGAGGTCGCGGAGGGTCTTGCCGGTCTTCACCGATTCCTTGGCGACCTCGGCGGCCTTGGCGTAACCGATGTGTTCATTGAGGAGCGTCGCCAGGCCCGCGCTCTCCTCGAAGTACCGGCGGCAGCGGTCGGCGTCGGCCTCGATCCCGCGCACGCAGCGCTCCGCGAGGCCCTCCATCGCGTTTTTCAATATCTCCATGCTCGAAAGGACGTTGTGGGCCACCAGGGGCATGAAGACGTTGAGTTCGAGTTGCCCGGCCTGCGTGGCCAGGGCTACGGCCGCATCGTTTCCGACCACCTGCATGGCGACCATGCCGACGCACTCCGGGACGCTCGGGTTGACTTTGCCGGGCATGATGCTGGAGCCGGGCTGGACGGCCGGGAGGCGGAGTTCCGCGAGGCCCGTCCTCGGCCCGCTCGAAAGGAGCCGCAGGTCATTGGTGATGCGGATAAGTTCGAGCGCAAGGCCGCGCAGGGCGGCGCTCACGGCGGCCATCGGGGCCAGCGACTGCATGGCCGCGCGCAGGTCGGCCGGCGGCGCGAGTTCGAGGTCGCAGATTTCGGCCAGGTGCTCGATGGCCTTAGCGGCGTAATCGGGGTGCGTGTTGAAACCAGTCCCTGCGGCCGAACCGCCAAGCGGCAGTTCGCGGCATTCATCGAGCGCCGCATCGAGGCGCTCGGCCCCGCGATGGATCGCCAGAGAATACGCCATGAACTCCTGCCCCAGGCGCACGGGGACGGCGTCCTGGAGGTGCGTGCGGCCGGACTTGATGATGGGGTCGAACTTCTGGCCCTTCTCCGCCAGGGCGTCGGCCAGCGTCTCGGCCGCCTCGGCCACCGAGACGCCCAGGAGGATGGCGGCCACCTGCATCGCCGTCGGGAAGGTGTCGTTCGTGGACTGGCTCATGTTGACGTGATCGTTGGGGTGGATGGGCTTGTAGTCGCCGAGGGGCTTCCCGAGAAGTTCGTTGGCGCGGTTGGCGAGGACCTCGTTGGTATTCATATTGAAGGAAGTGCCGGCCCCCGCCTGGAAGACGTCCACGACCCACTGGTCGGCGAGTTTGCCGTCGAGGACCTCGCGGCAGGCATTCTCGATGGTCTCGGCGAGCGGGGCCTCGAGTTTCCCCAGGTCGCGGTTCGCGCGCGCGGCCGCAAGTTTTACGGAGACGTGGGCGCGCACCAGGTCCGGGTGGGCCCGGAGACCGGAGATGGGGAAGTTCTCGACGGCCCGCTGGGTCTGTGCGCCCCAGTAGGCTTTGGCGGGGACTTTTACGTCGCCCAACGTATCGCGCTCGGTGCGAAATGGTGGCATGTGGTTGCTCCATTTTCGATTGCAGGCGAGATCGCGCCGCGCCAGCGCGGCGGCTAACCAGGAAACGGCCCCAATCGAAATCTATTCAAATCCGCCGCCAGGTTTCTGGCCGTACTTTGTGTGGTACACGGTGTAGAGCCGGTGCGCTTCCTCGGGCGGAATCGGTATGGGTTTGCCGATGGTCATCGCCAGGTGAACCGTCCGGGCGATGTCCTCGACGACGGCGGCCGCCTTGAGGGCCCCCATCGCACTCGCGCCGACGGCAAAGACGCCGTGGTTCTGCATCAGGACGGCCGGGCACTGCATCTTGATTTCCCGCAGGACGCGGACGACTTCCTGGCCGACCTCGATGCCGCCGATCTTGGCGTACCCGCCGCAGGGGATCGGAATGCCGAAGGCGTCGCCGTGTTCCGTCAGATAGACGGGGATGCTCTGGCCGAGGGCCGCAAAGGCGGTCGCATAGCGGGAGTGGGTGTGGATGACGGCGTTCACTTCGGGCATGTGCTTGAGGATGTAAAGGGCGGTGGCGGTGTCCACGCTGGGCTTCAAAGTTCCTTCGACGATGCGGCCGTCCAGGTCCACGACGACCATGTCGGCGGGTTTCAGGTCCTCGAAGAGGACACCCGACGGCTTGACGACGACGAGGCCCGATGCCGTGTCGCGTCCGCAGACGTTGCCGCTGGTCCACGCCACGAGGTCCATCCTGGGCAATTGCTGGTTGGCCCGGCAGACTTCTTTTTTTAGTTCTTCGAGCATGCCAGGACCTCCCGAAAGGGGGTTCGTGCCCCCACTGTACCGGCTCCGCGGCGGCCAGGAAAGATGTTTTCGAAGGCGGCGACCCGTGTGGCGGCGCAGCCGTCGGCCGTCGGCTTACTCCACGCTCTTGAGGGCCTTGAGGCGTTTCATGACGTCGCTCGCGCCCCGGCCGAAGTAATCGTGGAGCGTGTCGTACTCGGCGAAGATCTTCTCGTAAACCGCGTGCGCGTCTCGGTCGGGCTTATAGGTTTTCGAGCGGACGCCGGCCATGGCGGCTGCCGCCGCCTGGATCGTGTCGTACCCGCCGGCTTTTCTGCCGGCGGCGACGGCGGCGTGCATGGCGCTCCCCAGGGCGCAGGTCTGGGCGCTTCGGGCGATCTTGAACTCCCGGCCCGTCACGTCGGAATAGATTTGCATCAGGAGGTCGTTCCGCTCCGGCAGCCCGCCGCAGCAGTAGATCTCGTCCACCGCGACGCCGTGCTGCTCGAACGTCCGGATGATCTTGTACGTGCCGAAGGCCGTGGCCTCCAGGAGCGCCCGGTACATCTCCTCGGGCTTCGTGCCCAGGTGCATGCCGAGCATCATCCCCGTCAGGTTCGCGTCCACGAGGACGCTGCGATTTCCGTTCCACCAGTCGAGCGCCAGAAGTCCCGTCTGGCCGGGCCGGTACTCGGCCGCCGTCTCGGCCAGAAGGTCGTGGACGCTGATCTTGCGGCGCTTGGCCTTCGACTCGTAGGCCCCTGGAACGCAGGTGCGGACGAACCACGCGAAGATGTCGCCGACGGCCGACTGGCCCGCCTCGAATCCGTAGAGGCCCGGCAGGATGCCGTCTTCCACGACGCCGCACTGGCCGGGGACGTGCTTGTCGGCCGAGCCGCAGACCATGTGGCAGATCGAGGTCCCCATGATCATGACCATCTTGCCGGGGCCCGTGACGGTGCAGGCGGGGACGGCGACGTGGGCGTCCACGTTTCCGACGGCGACGGCGGTTCCGGCCCGAAGTCCCAGCCGCGCCGCCATCGCTTCCGTCAGTCCTCCGGCCCGCGCCCCGAGGGGCAGGACCTCGCGCGACATCTTTGTGTCCACGACGTCGGCCAGCGCCGGATGGAGGGCCGCGAAGAACTCGCGACGCGGGAACCCGTCGCGCTTCGACCAGATGGCCTTGTATCCGGCGGTGCAGAGGTTTCGGGTCTCGCGTCCGCAGAGTTGCCAGATGATCCAGTCGGCCCCTTCGATGAGGCGGTCGGCGGCCTCGTAAACCTGCGGCGCCTCGTCGAGAATTTGGAGGGCTTTCGGGAAGAACCACTCGCTCGATATCTTGCCGCCGTACCGCTCGAGCCAGGGTTCCTTCATACGTCGGGCGGTCTCGTTGACGCGGTCGGCCTCGGGCTGTGCGGCATGGTGTTTCCAGAGTTTGACCCAGGCGTGCGGCTCGGCCCGGAACTCAGGCGACGTGCAGAGGGGCGTGCCGTCGCGCCGCACCGGCAGCATCGTGCAGGCCGTGAAGTCGGTGGCGATGCCGAGACACGCGTCGCCGCGGACGCCGGCCTCCTTGAGGCAGGCCGGAATCGTGGCGTCGAGGGCCCGCAGGTAATCCTCGGGGTCCTGGAGGGCCCAGTCGTGGGCGGGGAGTTTCGTCCCCGCGCCGGGCAGGCGGTCGGTGATGACACCGTTGGAATAAAGGTAGACGGCCGTGGCGACCTCGGTGCCGTCAGCCACGTCCACCAGCAGGGCCCGTGCCGACTCGGTCCCATAGTCAATGCCCAGGACAAACTTGCGTTCAGCCACGAGGCTCTCCTCTTCAGGGATCGCGGACGGCCCATTTGTGCCACGCGGCCGGGCTGTTGTAAAGGAAAAGTCCTGGGCGCCTGGCGCAGTCTTTGGCGATTTTCCTGCGATGCGCGGCGGCAGCGCACGTCCAGATAGGTGAAGACGAGGATGTGACAGCACACGGGCGCCCGTGACGGCTGTCCGGGTTCACGAAATCCTGGACGCCGGGGTGATGCCAAGTCCCCGGAAGGAGGTGCCGCCATGGTGCGCCGAATGCCAGCCGAGTTGTCTGCCGTCTCCTCCCATGCCATCGCAGTAGATGCGGCTGTGCAAGAGCCGCAAGAAGGCGTCGTGGATGCGGCGTTGGGATGGTTCAGCCTGTACCTGCCGAGTTGGGGGAGCAGTTTCGTGCTCCACGTGGCGGTCGTGGTCCTGGCCTTGTTCTTCGTGGTGAGTCAGCCGCCAGCGGCTGGGCCGGGGCCAGGCGTGCTTGCGTTGGAGCCCCTTCCGCCGCCGGTGAAGGTCGAGAAGGCACGAAAAATTGTGAAGGAGCGTTTTGAGTCCGTCGGCAAAAAAACACCCCAGCCGGGCCATTTCTCCTTCATCCCGAACGACCTGAACACTCCCGGCATAGGCGATCTCGTGACGGCGGAGTATCTAGGCATCATCGGGATCGGCAGCGACCGTCGCGGCGGGGGACTGGAGGGTTTGGGAGACCGCAACATTGGGACGCATTCCATCTTTAGAGATGAAGAGCAGAACCACAGGATCGTCTACGTCGTGGACCGTTCCGGCAGCATGACCGATTCGATTGACTTTGTTAAACTGGAGATGAAGCGCAGTATCGCCACGCTGCCCGATGAAGCGGAATTCCACGTGATCTTCTATTCCTCCGGTCCGCCCGTCGAGATGCCTACCCGCCGGCTCGTCAATGCCACGGAGCGCAACAGGGAACTGGCCTTCGCGTTCATTGACGAGATAGTGGCCTCCAGCGAGACCGACCCCTCCAAGGCGCTCGAGAGGGCCTTCGCCTGCAAGCCCGATCTGATCTATCTCCTGACGGACGGCGAGTTCGACCGCCAGATCATTGACCTGGTGAAACGCCTGAACGTCGGCGGCAAAGTGAAGGTCAACACGATCGGGTTCCTATACACGATGCCGGGGACGCCCTCGGAAGAGATCCTCAAGATGATCGCCAGCCAAAATGGCGGCGACTACAAGTTCGTCTCCCACGAAGACCTGTCGGCGATCGGACAACTTTGACGGGGAGCGGTCGGCCGGCGAGCCTGGCGGAGGCAGTCAGAGAAGCGAGCGCCCCGGCGGCGACCCCTCGACTGTGCTCGGGGTCGCCCTGAGTGGGTCGAAGGGCGACGGGGTGCTCGCGGTTCGTTGAAGACAGCAGCGCTTAGCCTTTGGGCTTCAGAGCCCCCGGCCTCTCGGCCGGTTTCTCCGACGACTTGTCGGCAGGCCTGGCGGAAGGCGGCGTCGGTTCGGCCGCACCCGACGGCGCCGTGCCGGACGCGGCCGGAGGAGGCGTGGGCGTCGGAGAGAAGAGATGCGAGGACTTCGGCTGCAACATGCGAAGTTTGTCCACCTGGTAGTAGTCGTCCACACGCGTAAGGTCAACCAGGAAGAGGAGCGGTCCCTCGCGCGCCAGGAGTTTCGGATGGTCGAGGTTGCGGTCGAGGGCTTCCCACAAGATGCCGCCGTTGGCCGTCATGACGGCATGAATACCGGCGGAGGGCGGCGCAAAGAGGCGAGCCAGAGACTCGGCCAGGACCCCTTGGGCGGCGCCGATGGGGTTCCACAGGAACTGTTTGGGGGGCAGGGGCGCCGGCTGACTGGCCGGCGGCTCGTTGCGGTTCCATGCGAACACCTCCTCGAACAGGTCTTCCTGGGGCGGTTGGGCGGTTTCGAGGTTCTTCAGGGTTTCCTCGACGCGTCGCCTCAGCAGGTCCTTGTGCGGTCCGAAGATCTCGTCCCAGACGCGGGTGGCCTCGGCGGTCACCTGCTGGGGCGTCATGTTGGGCACCTGCTGGAAGGTGACCTTCTCGTAGAAGCGGGCGGAGTATTGCTTGTAAAGCTTCTGGAACTCCTTGTCGGTGTCCGACGTAGTCGTCGGGGCGCCGCTGCATCCCGAAACGACCGCGACCCAAGCGGCCAGACACGCGCAAACCAGAACTTTTTCCATGAGGGGCTCCTACTTTAAAGCCTTGCCAAGAGATTGCAGCCTCAGTATGATGCGGGCCTCCATGCGGTGTCAAGCGTGAAAAGAAGAAAGGGCGGCAGAGAATATCGGAGAAGGGCGCGGCGGGGTTCAATTTTTTTTCGAACGAGCCGCCTGCTCGTCCGTATGTTATGAAGGAACGGGCGGGAAAAAGGGCTGAAACCCCGTGAGTTGACAAGTCCCTCCGTTTGCGTCTAACATTTGGTGTGCCAAGGTCGGCCTGAACGAGGAGGTGCCCGAATGGCCTTCAAATTTCGATGTGCAAAATGCGGCAAGCGTCTCACGGTCAATGAATCGCCGGGATCCGAGGTCACCTGTCCGCACTGCAACCAGGTGACCGCCGTGCCGCCGGATGCCGAACCGACGGAACTGCCGGGAACGGTCGCGGCGGTGGCGCCCGAAGCCGCCGTTCCCGACCTGGCCGAGGCGGCCAAGGACGAGAAGAAGGAAGGCGAAGAAGAAGAGGAGGAGGAACAGGAGGGCGGCGTGGACTCCGCCATGGGCTGGCTGGCCCTGTACCTCCCGAGTTGGGGCACCAGTTTTGTGCTGCACGTACTGGTGGTCATCCTGGCCATCTTCATCGGCTGGGCGCCGTTCGTGGAGCAAGCCCCGTTCGTTTACAAGTCGGAAGTCGTCTCCACGAAGACGCCTAAACTCCTGAAGCGGCAACTACCGAAGAACGTGAAGATCAAAGAGGGGTCGGGTCGCGGCAAGTACAAGCCGGGCCCGTCGAGCATTGTCCGGATCTTCACGGACAACCCATTCCCGGACGTGGCATCGAATAACCTGGCGCAGTTGGAGGTGATCGGCGTCGGCGGCGGCGGCAATCAGATCGGCGGGTTCGAAGGCCTCGGCAACGGCCGCGGCGGCTTCTTCGGCGTGGGGGGGGACGTGTCCCCCGAGGGGCCCCGCAAGATCGTCTACATCGTAGACCGCTCCGGAAGCATGACCGACTCCATTGATTACGTCAAGTACGAACTGAAGCGCTCCATCGGCGCACTGCCCGACGAAAAGTCGTTTCACATCATCTTCTACTCCTCCGGGCCGCCCGTCGAGATGCCGACCCGCCGGCTCGTCGACGCCACCGAGCGCAACAAGCAACTGGCCTTCGAGTTCGTTGACAGCATCATCGCCCAGGGCGAGACCGACCCGTCGAAGGCCCTTGAGCGGGCTTTTGCCTGCGGTCCGGAACTGATCTACCTGCTGACGGACGGAGAGTTCGACCGCCAGATCATTGACCTGTGCAAACGCCTTAACACCGGCGGCAAGGTGACGATCCATACCATCGGCTTCTTGTACAAGACCGGCGAAGAAGTCCTGAAGCAGATCGCGAACGATAACGGCGGCAATTACAAGTTCGTCTCGGAGGCGGATCTTGCGACCTTGTCACAGCAGTAGAAAATCCGCAGGGACGATTCTGGCGGCCGTGATCGCGGTCGTCCTGGCGGCCGCGACCGCGGCCCAGGCCGACAAGGTCCGGACGGTCTCCGGCATCGGCTACGAAGGCCAGATCACCGGCCTTCGGGCCGAGGGCCTCGTCATCAAGAAGGCCGCCTCCGGCGACAGCGTGGCGGTGCCACTAACGCAGATCAAGGAAGTCGTCGCCGATCGGTTCCCGGACCTGACGAGGGCCGAGGAAGCCTATGCCAAGGGCGACGCCAAGAGCGTCGCCGAGGCCGAGCGGATCTATCGCACGATCCTCGCCAGAGACGCGCCGGACTGGCTGCGGCTGCTCGTTCATTCCCGCATGTACAAGTTCTATTGTGATTCCGGTCGCCTGCTGGACGCCCTGGACGCCTACCTGGCACTGGCGCGCGCCGAGCCGCGCCTGGTGGCCGACCTCAGACTTCCGTCGCCGACGCCGAACGCCTCCGAGGCCAACCAGGCGATGCTCAGGAAGGTGACCCAGGCGCTTCAGTCGGCCGGCAATCAACCCTACGCCGCCGAACTGAAGAACCTCCAGGTGACCCTCATCGTCCTGGAAGGCAAACCCGAAGAAGCGCTCCCCCTGATCCAGCCCCTCCTGAAGAGCCCGGACGCGCGGGTCCGCGCCATGGCGATGATCAAGCAGGTGGAACTCCTCGTCCGGCTCAAGAAGTTTGACGAGGCGGCCAAGCGGCTCGACGAGGCGGTGCCGTCGCTCGACGCCGGTTACGCCCCCGACGTGGCCTTCTGGCGCGGCCAGATTCTGAAGGAGCAGGGCCGGTACCTGGACGCCGCCATCGAGTTGATGCGCCTGCCCATTCTGTATTCGACGCGGGACCGCAACCGCACCGCCGAGGCGCTCTGGCTGGCCGGCCAGGCGATGGAATCCGGTAAAGTTTCGCGCCAAGAGGTGGTCACAGTGTATAAGGAAGCAGTGGACCGATATGCCGGCACGGCCGGCGCGGATAAGGCCAAACGGGAATTGGTTCGCCTGGGAGCCTCATAACCGGCGACCCGAGGGCCGCGATAGCCACGGAACCAGGGTTGAAGGAAAGACAAGAAGGAGTCGAGCACATGTGGAAGAAAAAAGCGGCTTACGTCATGTTGTTTGGAGTGGGCATGGCCACAGTGATGCTGGCCAGCACATGGGTCCTGGCGCAAGGCCGGCTCGGCGGCGGCGGCGGCGGCGGCGGCGGCACCCGGCGTTCGCTTGCCGGCATGTTCGGCATTGCCACATTCAGCGATGTCATCGGTTTCTTTGATATGCTCTGCATCTACCTATGCTCGCTGGCGTCCATTGCCCTGATCATCGAGCACGCAATCACGATCCGCCGCGCGACCCTGGTGCCGGAACTGTCGGTGGCCCAGGTCAAGACGATGTTCGACGAGCATCGGTTCCGCGAGGCCCTCGAGTTCTGCCAGAACGACCCCTCCTTCGTTTCGGCCATCATTCACGCGGGCCTGATCGAGGCCGCCAACGGTTACGAGGCGATGGAGTCGTCCATGCAGGACGCCACCAATGAGCGGTCGGCCCGCCTGTATCGCAAGATCGAGTGGCTGAACCTCCTGGGGAACGTGGCCCCGATGTTCGGCCTGTGGGGCACGATTTGGGGAATGATGGTGGCCTTCGGCGAAATCGAAGGGCGCGGCGGCAAGGCGAACCCGGCCGACCTGGCCGGCGGTATTATGATCGCCCTGGTGTCCACGTTCACCGGCCTCATCGTGGCCATTCCCGCGCTGTCGGCCTACGGCATCTTCCGGAGCCGCATTGATCAACTCTCGATGGAGGCGGCCCTGGTGGCCGAGGAACTGCTGGCCAACTTCAAGCCGGGCGCCGCGCAGACAGCGGCAGCCACGGCCTGACGAGCGTGCCGGCGGGCGCGGGCCCCTCAAGGCCCGCGCCGCGGATGAAAGGAGTTCGCCATGAGACTCAAGAAGCCGGAGCGCACCGGCGTGGTCAGCATCAACATGACGCCGATGATCGACTGTGTGTTTAACCTCCTCATCTTCTTCGTCCTCACGGCCCAGTTCGTGAAGTTGGAGATCGAGGACGTCGTTCTGCCGATCTCGACCACCGCGGAGTTCAAGGATTACACGGAGTACAAGAACATTATCATCAACATCGTCAATCCCGACAACCCGCAGATCGTGGTGTTCGGCCAGGTCCGGACCCCCCTGGAACTGACGGAGCAGTTGAAGCAGTTCCGCGGGGATTCGTCCAGCGAGTCCACCAACGTCATCCTTCGGGCCGATGCGGACATCCCGTATGAGGACGTCGCCCGAGTCATGCTGTCCACGGGTGCGGCCGAAATCCGCGGCTGGTGGATTACGGCGGAACGCGAGAAGACAGAGAAGAAGTCATAAAGGAGCCGGAGCATGCGACGCGAAAAACCAAAAGACCCCGCGAAGATGGCGCTGCCCATGACGCCCATGATCGACTGCGTCTTCAACCTCCTGATCTTCTTCCTTCTGACGCCGTCCTTCTCGGCGACCGAAGGATACCTGACCACCAACCTGCCGACGACCTCCGGCCCGGTCGCCGGCAAGCAGCAGATCAAGGTGGATCGGATCAAGGTGGAACTGATGGACGAGGGGGAGCACGGCGAGAGCGTTTCGATCATCTTCGCCGAGTCGGAGAACCTCGGCTCGAACTTCGAACTTCTGCGACAGGCCCTCGAAGCCAGACGCAATTCCGGCATCGCGCCGAACATGCCTGTCCTGATCTCGCCGACCATGAGATGCCGCCATAAATGGGTCGTCAAGGCCTTCGACCAGTGTGTGCTGGCAAGGTTCACCGAGATTCATTTTGCCGTGCCTTATGAGTAAGCGGAGGCGTTAGGCGCATTGGCATAGCGACCATGGGCGACAGCCGGCCAGCCCGGCGTTGAAGAATGGAGGTTACCCGCGCGGTCACCGTCATAAGAAACAGGCAAATGCCCTTGGGTAAGGAGCCGGTCATGCATACCCCACGAGCCCGCAGCGCCGCAAGGATGCAACTGCCTATGACGCCGTTGATTGACTGCACGTTCAACCTCCTGGTCTTTTTCCTGCTGACGCCATCGCTGGCACGGGCGGAAGGCTATCTGACGACCAACTTGCCGCTGGACCCTGGGCCGAACGACATCGAGGTTCGGCCCATTGATCCGGTGGTCCGAATTGAACTGCTCGATGAGGGGCCTGCGGGAGAAGGCGTCGAGATCGTCCTGAACGACTCGCAGTCGCTCGGTGCGAACTTTGGCGCCCTGGGGGCCGCTCTCCGGCAGGAGCGAGAGGCCGGCTTGGCCCCAAGCGTCGGCGTCCTTATTGCTCCGACGATGCGGTGCCGCCATAAATGGGTCGTCAGGGCCATGGATGAAGTGGTGGCAGCGCGATTTGGGAATGTCTATTTTGCTGCTGGCCTTTCGCAGGTTTTTCAAAGGGTAATACGTTGTCCGACAACGACTTACGGAATTAAGTGCCGTTCACGTGCGACATAGGCTCACGCAGAAATTCAGGGCGGCCAAAGAAGGCCC
>Ga0315275_10001441_pt1 | contig 20952 bp, 18 predicted proteins | sample YL17G03_0_MG_FD_205557 | JGI IMG/M metagenome (GOLD analysis project Ga0315275, IMG submission 205557) | Sediment microbial communities from Yellowstone Lake, YNP, Wyoming, USA - YL17G03_0 | ecosystem: Environmental > Aquatic > Freshwater > Lake > Sediment | place: USA: Wyoming | collected...
GGAGGATCATGAAAAGGACCCGTTACGTTTCGATCAGTTTCTGCTTGTTAGTTGCGGCCGTATTGTTCTTCAACGCAACTTCCGAGGAAAGCAACAAGGCGAAGAATCTCGCTGGGATTCCCGTTCAGGGCTCGGCTATTCCTAAAATAGACGGCGATTGGGTAGGGGACACAGGTATTGGCTACCGAATAACCCAAAATGGCTCGACCTTTACGTGGTGGGCAGCCGCCCTTCATGAAAAAGCCTCAGGAACAATTAATGGTCAGCAGCTGAGCGCGTCCTGGGACGGCGACAATGGCCCAAGTTCGGCCACTGCCCGCGTCACCTCCGTGGACGCCGGTGGACGTGCCACCCGGATCGAATTCTCCAATAGAGCTGTTTTCACGAGAGCTAAGGTCCCTACTCCGGTGTCAGCCTCGATTCATGGCGATTGGAAGGGCGACACGGGTGTAGGTTACCAGATTGCGCAGTGTGGCTCGACTTTTACCTGGTGGGCTGCCGGCTTACACGAAAAAGCGACAGGAACGATTAATGGCCAGCAACTGAGCGCGTCCTGGCAAGGTGACAATGGCCCAAGTTCGGCCACGGCGCGCATCACTTCCGTGGACGCTAATGGCTGTGCGATCCGGATTGAATTCTCCAACGGGGCTGTATTCACGAGAGCTCAAGTCCCTTCTCCGGTGCCGGCCTCGATTCATGGCGATTGGGTAGCCAGCTCAGGCGTTGGTTACCAGATAACGCAGATTGGTCCGACCTTTACCTGGTGGGCGGCGGCGATCCATGAAAAAGCCACCGGAACGATCAATGGTCAGCAGCTGAGCGCGTCCTGGGACGGCGACAATGGCCCAAGTTCGTCCACGGCGCGCATCACTTCCGTGGACGCCGGTGGACGTGCCACCCGGATCGAATTCTCCAATGGGGCTGTTTTCACGAGACCGCTTTAGCCGCCTCCATCGTCGAATGCGGGCCGGGCGCGAATCGGTCCGGGCTTTTTATTAAGTCCCGATCGGCGTGGGAGGTTCGACATCTCCTATGCCCTCTTTTACCAGGTCAGCCTTCTCGTGACGATTTTCGGGGCCGCGGCCGGCATGGCCTCCTCCGAAGACGCCGTCCTGCGGAGGCACCTGGCCAACCTTCAAACCGGGCTTCTCGGATTTTTATTGCCGGCGCTGGCCGTCCGGATCCTCGTCCCTGACGCGGGGGGAGGGCTTATGCCCTCGGTGATGTGCCATTTCGCCATCGTCCTGGCCGTGTCGCTCTTCGTCCTGGTTCTTAGAGAGCGGCGGACAGTCCTGAAGCCGGGCTGAGCGCCGTCCAAAATAAAAAAGATCCCTTGACAGAAAAATAAACTCCCTGTATCTTCATTGTAGATACAAGGAGTGTGGAATGGTTACACATGTCCAAAAATGGGGCAACAGCCTGGCAGTCAGGATTCCGAAAGCGTTCGCCGATGAGATTAAGCTGGTCGAGAACGCGTCTATCCAAATGATGCTCAAAGACGGCGCGCTTATGATCTTTCCTGAACAACAGACGGACTGGAGTCTCGAGGACCTCCTGGCCGAGGTGACGGACCAAAACACCCACGGCGAGTGGGAAACCGGCTCCGCGTCGGGGAAGGAAACATGGTGAGGCGGAACGCCTATGCCCCGCGGCGCGGCGATGTCGTCTGGATCACCTTGGCCCCTCAGTCCGGGCACGAGCAAGCCGGCCGGCGGCCCGCCGTCGTTCTTTCGCCGGAAGCTTATAACGTCAAGGTCGGGCTGGCCCTCTTTTGTCCGGTCACGAGTCAGATCAAAGCATATCCATGGGAAGTTCGAATTCCCGACGGCCTCCCCATCGCCGGAGTCGTCCTCTCCGATCAGGTCAAGAGCCTCGATTGGCGGACCCGCTCAGTGGAGAAGATCTGCTCGATTCCCGCCGCCGCCGTCGCCGAGATCCTGGGCAAGCTCGCCGCATTGCTCTAGGATTGATTATTCGCAGCCAAAAAGAACCTAATTCCGGAGACACAATACCTATTTCCTTATTTCCAGGCTTTCGAATTTCGGGATTGAGTTGACTGTCACCGAAATAATCCAATAGAATGCCGATGATCTGAATAAATGATCAGCGATGGAGGGAAGATGGCATCCAAACGATTTTCTCTATTCGGACTCGCTGCCGTGCTTTTTCTGTCGGTATTCGCGTCGGCGGCTCAAACCAAGAACCGGATCGCGGTCTCGGGCGGGGACATGATCAAACTCTATGAGTTCAATTCCGCGACAAAAAAGTTCGATGTTGTCTGGGAAAGCGCGGAGACGGGGACCGGGGTCAAGAACTCGAGCCTTGGGATCTGCAGTATGGTTCTCAAGGACATCGACAAAGACGGAAAGAACGAGTTGGTCACCGTAGACCAGTTCGGGATCTTTATTTGGGGGAAAAACGGCAAAATCCCGCTCTATTACAACTTGAGATCGGCTGCCAAACAAATAAGCTGGGCGTATATCCTTCCCATGGATCTCGATAAAGACGGGAGTTTCGAGTTCCTGACTCAAAGGATTTTTGATTCGCGAAAAAGAAAAATCGAAGCTTGGAAGATCCAAGACAACGCCGCCGCTCGCTTTTCGGAAATCGAGCTTCCCGGAACATCCTGGTCTCTGCGGTCGGGAGACTGCGACAATGACAAAACCGAGGACATATTGACGTCTTCGTCACTCATCCAGGTCCTCAGCTGGGAGAAAACGAAAGGCCTCTACGAAAAAGCGGCGTTTCCCAATATTTCGAACATGGTCGATGTCGTCCATGTCGCCGACGTCAACGGCGACGGAGAAAACGAGATCGTGGCCAGCGGCAACGGCTCATGTTTTACCGTCTACAAAGCCCGCAAGGAGTGGGAACCGCCGAATTACGTCTATCCGGTGCTCTATCAAAGCGAAGACTTGGGAGGGTATACACAAGGGTTGGAAGTCGCCGATATCGACGGGGACGGAAAGAATGAAGTCCTTGTGGGCGTAGCCCCGATGGGCAAAGAGAAAAAAGACCATATCTATGTTTTCGAGAAATCGGGAGGATCCATAACGCCCGGCATCACGAAACTGTCGCTTCGGCAGGCTTTCTCGATGCCACTCGAATCGTCCGGTATCCCAGGATTCGCCGTCGGCGACGCAGACAATGACGGCCGGAACGAAGTCGTCTACAACGGCCGGCATGTCCTGAAGTTCAGCCGCGACACGGAGGGGCGTTTACAATGCGAAACTCTGGCGACACTTGGCGAGACGAAGACGCAGGCGGTTGTCGGACCGTTCGAGCCGGAAGGAAAGGACGAATCCAATGCGCCGCGAATCGTTCCAAAGAACTTTTTTATCGATCTGAAAGACGGCGACATCATCGAATCCGGAAAGGTCTACCGATTCTGGGTCGAATTGAGCAGTCCTTGGAGAACAGCTCAAAACGTCCGCGTCCGGCTGGAATCCTTGGCGAGTGAAATAAAAATTCTCAAGGGCGATTTCCTTGTGCCCAAGATCGAAGCGGGGAAAATCGTCGATAACAAAGCGGCGCCCTTTCTCGTCAAGCCCGATGAGCTCAAGAAGGAGCTGGGATTCGAGCTGAAGATCGAGATCTCGGCGGACGGCGATTATCAATCGATCCAAAGCCGGGACAGAGCCCGCAGCGGGAAAGGTGGGAATATCTATCTGACGGCGGTGCCGAAATTCGAATTCAAGTCCGAAACGCTCGGAATGAGCTCGGATGAAGATAGCTACAAGGATCTCGGAATCTCCTATGATTATTTCAACGATGATTCCGGGTCAGCCTGGCCGCCGGTTGAGATTCTTCTCAAGTATAAGAATATTTTTGTCCTTGCCGATTATATCGTAGCGTCGCCTGAGCAAAGCGAGAAAACGCAGGAGATGTTCGAGGCGGGGAAAAACTTGCTCTTCCACGGAGATCGGGCCATTTATCTTCCCCCGGCCAGGGAAAAGCAGCTCAAGCCTTTCTACGATTTAGCGGTAAAATATTTCAAATCCAGATATCTCAAGGGCTATGAAGGGGAAAAAGCCGTCAAGGGCATGGACGGGGATCCGCTATCCGGGGGTTTGTCGTTCGCACTGATAAATCGGGAGCGGCCGAATCTTCCCACGGAATCTCAAAATCTTCCCAACATCCTAGAAGCCCAGCCGGGGGCGACGCCGTTTCTTTTCTACCCGACGGGGGAAGTCGCGGCTGTGCGCGTCGAGGGAAAATACAAGCTGGTCTATTTGGGCTTCAGCCTGGACGACATCCAATCGGCCGAGGTGAAGAAAGAACTGGTCAAGCGCATTATGACCTGGTTCAATAAGCGCTGATATTTATCCTTGCATTCCGGGGACACTAACCATAACTCAGCGAAGCGGAATAAATTACAGTTAGTGTCCCCGGAAATAATTAAGGAGACACCTGGCCAACCTTCAGACCGGGCTTCTCGGATTTTTATTGCCGGCGCCGGCCGGCCGGATCCTCGTCCCTGACGCGGGCGGAGGGCTCATGCCCTCGGTGATGTGCCATTTCGCCATCGTCCTGGCCGTGTCGCTCTTCTTCCTGGTCCCAAGGGAGCGGAGGACAGTCTTGAAGCCGGGCTGAGCGCCGGGCGGCGATAGTAAGATTTTTAAATGGCAAGACATATACCCTTTCAGTAAGATTTTAGATAGCGCGATTCGAGGCATTGACACTGCCTAGTCGGCGTTTATAATGAATCCAATGTGTCATTCGCCCTGTGTCGCAGTGCGCGAGCGGAAAGGAGGCTGCGGGACGCTGATCTCGCCAATAGTTCCAGCAACGGATAAGGGCAAAAGTGATTGTCTTATTAAGAAAATCGGAGGGAGAAAAAGATGAAAAAATCAATGATGTTGATCGCCGTGACGGTGTTCGTGCTTCTGAGCTTCAGCGCGGCGGCCTTCGCCTGGGACCCGGCGGGTACATGGAAAATTCAAGGACGAACCGATGCGACGATGAAGATCTTCAAGGATGGCGACATTTATCGGATTTCATCGCAATCCGCGTACAGCAAGTATGAGGCCATAGGGACTCTCATAAAAGACAAACTGCTTTTTGTTATTACGGTCACCTCAGACCCGCAGTCCTATTTCCTCACCTTCAATCGTCTGGATGATAATCGAATGGAGGAGGTTACTCGGGACCCCGATAGCGGGAAAGAGGCATGGAGGGGCATCTTTATTCGCTAACAGGCGGTTCTGCGTTTCTCTAAAGCCGAGGCATAGGCAAAGCCATAAAAATAGCTTCGCCAGCTTTTCTCCGTCGAATGAAACTCGTTATCGCCGAGAAAAAAATCCAGAAGAGCTTCTCGCAGGCGGGTGATTTCTTTGAGCCGTCGCCGATGCCGGGGATCGGCGATCGTCAGGTTCAGAAGCTCCAGCGCCCGGGCGAAGGCCAGGCGGCTGTATTCGGAATGGTTCTTGTTGCGCCAATTGAATGCGCGTTCGACTTCGCTCCCGACATTGGCCAGTTGTTCCATAAGTGAAAACGTCTGCCAGCGCCCGGCCGCGAGTGATGGATGCTGAACAGCCGTCATTTCACCAATCCCCCAACGATGTCAACGATCTTTTCTCGAATGGCGTGGTCATCGACGCCGCGAGAGAGATTCCCTTGCGAGGGGCGGATGTTGATGACGGAATCAAATTCGACCCGATCATGCCCCTCCATCTCCGGATAGAGATTGATTCCCCAGAGGTTTTCCTGACGGGATCCGTTCTCCAAGAGGAACGCTTCCTCGTCCGCGTGGAGTTCTCCGTCGAGGGCCATGATTTTCCGCTCCACATCTACGACGGCTTTGACAAGATTCCCAAAGCGGCTCTCGGCCATGACCTTTAGGTCCGGAAAGGATATCGGGGCGTCGATGATTTTCATGAGCTTTTTATATCACAGATCGTCTCAGATAAAAAAGCCGCCGCAGGCTTTCCCCTGCCTTTGGTATTCATTTCTTCCGGTTTAAGCCGGCCGGCGAGCTTGACCGACCTTTTAATCATCCGGCATCGTCCTTGTGTTAGAAAAAGACGAGAAGAGAGCCCTATTCTCGGCTCATTTGACAGCTAATTCCTTTGTTGCTATTCTTTAGCCCTGCCGGCAAAAGAGCAACAGAGAGATGGAATGCCCCCAATGCAATTTTGACAATCCCTCCGGAATCCGCTTCTGCGGCCACTGCGGCTCCTCCCTTTATCCCTCAGAAAAAGTCTCCGCGCCTCCGGCGGAGACGCTTCGAATGCCTCTCAAAGAACTGGCCGCGGGAAGCATTTTTGCCCGAAGATATGAGGTGATTGAAGAACTGGGCAAAGGGGGCATGGGCCGAGTCTATAAAGTCTTCGATAAAAAAATCAAAGAAAAAGTGGCTTTAAAGCTCCTCCGGCCTGAAATCTCCTCGGACGAGGAGACCGTCGAGCGCTTCTCCAATGAGCTCAAGTATGCCCGGAAGATCATCCACAAAAACGTCTGCCGAATGTTTGACCTGGGTGAGGAAGAAGGGACCCATTACATCACGATGGAATACGTCTCCGGAGAAGATCTGAAGAGCATGATCCGGATGATGGGGCGGATGAGTCCGGGACAGGCGGTTTCCATCGCGAGGTATGTCTGCGAAGGGCTGGCGGAGGCTCATAAATTAGGGGTCGTCCATCGCGATCTGAAGCCGCAGAACATCATGATCGACCGGGAGGGGAAAGCGCGGATCATGGATTTCGGGATCGCCCGCTCTCTCAAGGCGAAAGGGATCACGGGCGCGGGAATCATCATCGGGACTCCGGAATACATGAGCCCGGAGCAGGTCGAAGGCAAGGAAGTCGACCAGCGGTCGGATCTCTATTCGCTTGGAGTCATTCTCTATGAAATGTTGACCGGGAGGGTGCCGTTTGAAGGAGATACTCCTTTAAGCATTGCCGTCAAGCACAAGACGGAGGCGCCCCAAGACCCGAGAACGTTCAATGCTCAGTTGCCTCTGGATCTCAGCCATTTGATCCTGAAATGTCTGGAAAAGGATAAAAAGAACAGGCCTCAGAGCGCAGAGGAAATTCTGTCTCAACTCAGCCGGATTGAGCAAGAAGTTCCCGCCGCTGAAATGGTTCTTCCTCAGAGAAAGCCCTTTACTTCGAGGGAAATCAAAGGCGCTTTCGGCAAGCGTTGGGGATTGATCGCCGCTCTCTTATTCGTGGCCATCGCGGCCGGAGCGGCCTTTGTTTTTCTCAGAAAAGAAAAACCGGCTCCTCCGCCGGCAAGCAAGAGGATCGTCGTGCTGCCGTTTGAAAATCAAGGAGCGCTTGAGGATGAATATTTTGCCGACGGCATGACGGATGAGATCACCGCCCGGCTCAGCAGTATCAGCCGGCTGGAGGTCATCGCCCGAACAAGCGCCTATCAGTATAAAAAAACCAGCAAAACCCCTCAGAAAATCGGTGACGAATTGAGTGTCGGCTATATCCTCTATGGCACCGTGCGCTGGCAAAAGCAGACCGGAGGAGCGAGCAAAGTGCGGGTGACGCCGTCCCTGGTCAGGATCTCAGACGCCACCCAAATATGGGCCAATCCTTATGACGAAACGATTGCGGAAGTATTCCAGGTCCAATCCGACATCGCCATGCGAGTGGCAGAAGCACTCAATGTTGCGTTTCTGGAACCCGAGCAAAAAGTGCTGGAGGCCAAACTCACGAACAACCCGGAGGCCTACGACTACTACCTGCGCGGCATGGATTCTTTCCGCCTGGGCGCTGATAACAGGAAAAACCTTGCCTCATCCATTGAAATGTTGGAAAAAGCCGTTAAGCTGGATCCCAGCTTTGCTCAAGCTTACGCAGGGCTCGCCAGAGCTCATGCTACGATGTATTGGTTTCATTTGGACCATACAGAAGAACGAGCAGCAAAGTCCAAGGAGGCTGCGGACAGGGCTCTCCAGCTTGGTCCCGATGCACCTGAGACTCACTTTGCCCTCGGGTTTTACTATTATTCCTGTAAATTGGACTATGAGCGTTCCCTTGAACAGCTATCTTTTGCCCTTAAAAAACAGCCAAGAAACAGCGAGATTTTAGAATATATTGCTTATGTCAAGCGTCGACAGGGAAAATTGGATGAAAATCTTTCGAACCTGAATAAGGCTTTAGAAATTAATCCTCGCGATGTCAATATTATTCGTAATCTGGGCAATACATATTTTCTCAGCCGCAATTATATTGAGGGAGAGCGTCTTTACAAGCGGGCTATCTCGATCTTTCCTGATTACATCTCGCCTTATATCGCTCCGTTTGTTTCGATTAGTTTCTTATATCTTTCCTGGGAGGGCAATACCAAAAAGGCCAGAGAAATCCTCGAAGAAGCCACCCAGAGAATCGTTTCACCCGACGATAAAAATGGCGCTCATTTCCTCCGGGTCATTGTTGACATCTATGACAAAGAGTATCAAAGCGCTTTGAAGCATATCTCCTTGATGCCGCTGGAAGCGTTGGATAATCAATTCCATTTTGTACCAAAGAGCCAACTTTATGCTCAAATCTATGGGCTCATAGGCGAAAAAGAAAAGGAGAAAGAATATTACGGTTCCGCGCGTCTCTTTCTTGAAAATAAAGCCAAAGAACAGCCGGATGATTCTCGATTCCACAGCGCCCTGGGAATCGCTTATGCCGGCCTTGGTCTCAAGGAGAAGGCCGTTCAGGAAGCCATAAGAGCCACAGAGCTTCTTCCCATATCTAAAGAATTCTTCAGAGGGCCCTATCGCGTCAAAGACCTGGCCCGCGTCTATATCATGGTCGGAGAATATGACAAGGCCCTTGATAAAATCGAATACCTGCTTTCAATTCCTGGAGAGCTGTCCGTTCCCTTGCTTAAAATCGACCCGGTCTGGGCTCCCCTGCTCAACCACCCCCGCTTCCAGAAACTTATAAATAAGTAGCCGCGAGCATTCCAGCCATTCCCTTTTCCGGGCTGATTTGAGGGGTATTAGGAGTGCGGCCTGCCCTGATTGACTTCCCACCTGTTGCTTGCTATTCTTAGGCCACCTAAGAAATTAAAAAAGGGGAGCCTCGCTGCCCAACAAGTGCCCGACCTGTCATTCCGAAAATCCTGAGACCCAGCCATTCTGCGGGAAGTGCGGGACTCAGCTGCCCCCTTCCAAAGACATTCGTCCCGAAGTCACGGAAACTATTCAAACGCCCGTCAAAGAACTTACGACGGGCTCGACCTTTGCCGGCCGCTACCAGGTCATCGAAGAGCTGGGCCACGGCGGCATGGGTCGGGTTTATAAGGCCAACGACACCAAGGTTGGCGAAAAAATCGCCCTAAAGATTATCCGTCCGGAGGCCGGCCTGGACCATAAAACCCTGGAACGTTTCTCGAACGAGCTCAAACTCGCCCGTAAGATCCGGCACAAGAACGTCTGTCAGATGTTCGACCTTGGGGAGGACCGCGGCACGCATTTTATCACCATGGAGTATGTCCGCGGCGAAGACCTCAAGCAGATCATCCGAAAGATGGGCCGGTTGAGCCCGGGCCAGGCCATCGGAATCGCCCGACAGGTTTGCGAAGGCCTGACCGAGGCGCACAAGCTGGGCGTTGTCCATCGCGACCTCAAGCCTCAGAATATCATGCTCGACGAGGACGGAAACGCTCGGATCATGGACTTCGGGATCGCCCGGTCGCTCGGGGCGAAGGGCATGACGGGCGCCGGGATGATGATCGGGACACCGGAGTACATGTCGCCGGAACAGGTGGAAGGCAAGGATGCGGACCAGCGATCGGACATCTACTCGCTCGGGATCATCCTCTACGAGATGGTCACGGGGCACGTTCCCTTCGAGGGAGATACGCCGTTCACGATCGGCGTGAAGCAAAAAAGCGAAACGCCAAGGGACCCCAAGGATCTGAATGACCAGATTCCCGAAGAGCTTAGCCACCTGATCCTCAAATGCCTGGAGAAAGACAAAGAGAAGCGCTATCCAAGCGCCGATGCGCTTAAAACCGATCTCGAGAACATGGCAAAGGGAGTTCCGACCCAGGAGCGCCTGATCCCGAAAAGGAAAACCGTCACGGCCAAGCCGATCACCTTGACCTTGAGCCGGAAAAAGCTGTTGATTCCGGCAGCGGCCGTAGCCCTGGTCGCGATAGCGGCGGTCATTTGGCTGGTGTTCATGAACAAGGCCGTTCCTCTCCTTCCCGAGCAAAAACGCTCCATCGCCATCATTAGCTTCGAAAACCAAACGGGCGACAAGGCTTATGATTTACTCAGCAAAGTCATTCCGAATCTTTTGATCACGAACCTCGAGCAGTCCGGATATTTCAATGTCACGACATGGGAAAGGCTCCGTGACCTTCTTAAACAGGTCGGGAAGGGAGATACCGAATTCATTAACTCGGACGTAGGCTTCGAGCTTTGCCGGAAGGAAAACGTTGAACTTATCGTTCTCGGGAGCGTGGCCAAGGCGGGAAACACCTTTGTCACGGACGCAAAAGTCATGATGGTGGGGACGAAGACTCTGCTGGGCACGGCAGGTTCGAGGGGGGACAGTCCGGACAGCATCCTCAATAATCAGGTGGATGACCTGAGCCGTCAGATAGCCAAAAGAGTCGGCCTTTCCGAGCGCAGAATAGAAACCGCCAAGATGCAGGTCCGAGACGTCACCACAAACTCAATCGAGGCGTATAACTATTATCTCAAAGGAAGGGAAAAGATCGTGGATTATGACTGGGATGGAGCCAGGCAATCTTTTGAAAAAGCCGTCGAGCTCGACCCGACCTTTGCCGCCGGCTATTACTTCCTGAGTTCGGCTCACGGCATGTTGAATAATAGCCGCGAGAGTACCGAAGCTCTCAAGAAAGCATGGGATTTTTCCAAGAAAGCTACGGAAAAAGAGAGGCTTCTAATCCAGGCAGCTTATGCTGGAGCTATAGATAGAGATCCGGAAAAGACAGTGCGGATCCTCGAAGAAGCCGCGGGAAAATATCCCAAGGATAAAGATTTACACTATGTTCTGGCTGTAGCTTACCGCCTGAGGTTCAGGCATAAGCAAGCCATTGAAGAGTTCAACAAAGTCTTGAGTCTCGATCCCAACTACCCGGATGCCCTAAATCTTATTGCCTACGAATATATGGCCTTGAAGAATTTCGAAAAAGCCATCGAATACCTCAAGAGATACGTGTCCGCTTTACCCGGAAAACCTAACCCGTTCGATTCGTTGGCCGAAGCTTTTTTTCGAATGGGAAGACTTGACGATGCCGTAGAAAACTATAAAAAAGCCTTGGAGGTCAAACCTGACTATTATGCCTCAACGGCGACGCTCGCCTATATCTATGCCATCAAGGAAGATTATCCTGAAGCCTCGAGATGGATAGACAAATACCTTGAGCTGGCTCCTGTCTCGGGCGTCAAGCTCCTTGGCTATCTGCGGAAAGGATTTTATAGCGCCTGGCTTGGCGGTCTGGATAAATCCTTGAGCTTTCTCCAGAGGGCGGAAGATTTGGCCGACGCCATGGCCTCTAAAAGAGGGAAGGCCAGCTTGAGCTGGCTTAGAGCTTGGATCTATTTTGACCGCCACGAATTTGAGCTCAGCCGGAAATACAGCTCCTTCTATGTGAGCTTCTCCACGGAAGAATATCCGGAACGCAAGGACTTTTATGAGGCCCGCTCCAATCTCATTCTTGGATTAACGGAGCTGGACGAGGGGAAATTAGACCTCGCGAAGAGTAAGTTGAAAGAAATCGAATCCGTATTGCCCCATTATAGTTTAACCCTGAAAGAGGATCTTCAATCCGCTCGTGATTCCCTCGCCTCAGAGATCTTTCTGGCCGATGGGTCTCCTGGCAAGGCCAAAGACATCCTCGAAAAAATACCGCCCATTGCGCCGCCGTCCGCTATGTCTAATCCGGCATATGCCGCAGAGATATTTTACAACACGCCCTTTCTCCAGGATGTCCTGGCCAGGGTCTATGACAAAATGGGGGATTTGGACAAAGCCGTCGCCGAATACGAGCGCCTGATCGCGTTCGATCCCAAGATCGAGTCGCGCCTCCTCATTCATCCCAAATATCATTACCGGCTGGCGAAGCTGTATGAGCAGAAGGGACTAAGGGAAAAGGCCAAAGCGCAATATCAGCGCTTCCTCGACCTCTGGAAGGAGGCCGACCCCGGCCGGCCCGAGGTAGAAGACGCGGCGAAGCGCTTGGCGGCCTTAAAGGGATAGCTTTTTTTATGGCTTGCCGACATCCGCGGCGAGGAGCGCTTCCAGAGGCTTATGGGCCGGGTCAAGCACGAGCGGGTTCATTTTGAGGTCTGGGAATAAAAATGATATACTTTAAGAAACGGAAGGATTGCGTTACCAATCATGAGTAAGAAAGTCAAAGAGATATTGAACCGATTTAAGAAAAGGATTCTATCCGAGTTTTCAGGCCAAATTGAAAAGATCATTGTCTATGGATCATACGCGAGGGGCGAAGCTCGGACTGATTCCGATCTCGATATTCTCGTCATCGTCAAAGATAAATCCAAGCTATTAGAAAGCCGGATAAGGGATATCGCCTACGATATTATGTGGGAGCAAAATTTTGCACCTCTTTTATCAGTTGAAATCTTAGGAAAATCTTCATATAATAGATTGGGCGAGTTGGGGAGTTCTTTTCACAGAAATATCCAAAACGAAGGCCTCTTTTTGTGACCGAATAGATCCCCTCTTCCATCGCCACATCATCGATGCCAAACAGAAAAGAGAGATCGCTGATTATGATGTTTTTTTGGGGATAGATCGCAAGACTGCTGAAGAAAGATTCGAATGGGCTAGAGATTTTTTATCGAAAATAAAAGAGCTGCTTAAGAATACCTAGTGGATAGTCATCTCCCGGCCAAATAGTGAATTTCGGCAACAGCCGACGCATTCCCAAAATTCGATTGAGTTGAATTTTGGAATTGGATTATCTGTCAACTTTTTAAGCGAAATAATTTGAGTTATCTGTCACCGAAATACACAAGTGAAGAAGCGCCTCAAGCGGATTGACTCTTCCCCCGCTCCTTGATATTCTTTAGCCATATTTTGGAGGGTATCAGCCGTGGCCGTCAAATGCCCGAAATGTCAGACTGAGAATCCTGATACTAAGCAGTTCTGCGGGGATTGCGGGACCCAGCTGCCCCCTTCCAAGGACATTCGTCCCGAAGTCACGGAAACCCTCCAAACGGCGATAAAAGAGCTGACGACCGGCTCAACGTTCGCCGGCCGCTACCAAGTCATCGAAGAGCTGGGCCACGGCGGCATGGGCCGGGTTTACAAAGTCCAGGACACGGAGATCAAGGAGAAAGTCGCCCTTAAGCTTCTTCGGCCCGAGATCACCCTGGATAAGGAAACGGTCGAGCGGTTTTCGAATGAATTGAAACTAGCCCGCGGGATCAGCCACAGGAATGTCTGCCGTATGTTCGACCTGGGCAGGGCCGAGGGCGCGACTTTCATCACCATGGAGTTCGTCCCGGGCGAGGACCTGAAGAGCTTCATCCACAGGTCAAAACAGCTCAGCACGGGAACCGCGATATCCATTGCCAAGCAAGTGTGTGAGGGGTTGGAAGAGGCGCACAGGCTGGGGGTTGTTCACCGGGATCTGAAGCCCGGCAATATCATGATCGACAAAGACGGAAACGCCAAGATCATGGATTTTGGAATCGCCCGCTCGCTGAAGGCCAAAGGCATCACGGGCGCGGGGGTGATGATCGGCACGCCGGAATATATGAGCCCCGAACAGGCCGAAGCCAAGGACGTCGACTTTCGCTCCGACATCTATTCCCTGGGGGTCATTCTCTACGAGATGGCGACGAGCCGCGTCCCGTTCACCGGGGAGACCGCGCTCGGTATCGCCATGAAGCACAAGGGCGAGGCGCCGAAGAACCCGAAGTCGATCAACCCGAACATCCCCGACGACCTCAGCCGTTTGATCCTCAAGTGCCTGGAGAAGGATAAGAACGCGAGATATCAGACGGCGGCGGAGGTCGGGACTGAGCTCGAGAGAATCGAAAAGGGCATTCCCACGACGGGCCGCCTCGTCCCCGTAAGAAAGACGCTGACCTCACGCGAGATCACAGTCAAGTTCCAGCCGAAAAAGCTCATCATCCCGGCGCTTGTCGTTGTCGCAGTCTTAGCCGCCGCGGTCATTTTCTGGCCGAAAAAAGCCTCGAACCTGGATCCGAAACTGGTCGCCGTCGCTGTATTTGAAAACAAGACGGGCGATCCCAAGTTTGGCTATATCGGCAGCATGGCCGCGGAGCGGATCATGCAGGGACTGACGCAAATCAGTCAATTTTCCGTCGCCCCTATTCCGGCGGCCGAGGCTCTATCGGCTGAAGCCCCAGGGAAGGATAAACTTCGCGCCCTTGCCGAAGCAACAAAAGCCGGCAAGATTGTCCATGGCGATTACTATCTCCAGGGAGAGACGATTCAATTCCATGCCTGGGTGCGGGACATGGCCGCCGGGAAAAATATCGTTCCGCTCGAGCCCGCGAGCGGGCCGATTGCCGACCCGGCCAAGGCCCTCGAACCCCTGCGCCTCAAGCTCATGGGCGGATTGGCATGCGTTTTTGATCCCCGGATGAAAAATATCTTCTCGATGCTGAAAGAACCTCCAAACTTTGAGGCATATCGAGAGTACTTGGAAGCAACGAGAGCTTTTCTCCGGCTCGAGTATCCAAAAGCCGTCGAACACAACCTTCGAGCTGCTGAGCGCGATCCTAATCTCAGAATGGCTTTGATATATGCGGCTGTCGCTTATAGCAACCAAGGCGAATATGCCAAGGCCGACGAACTCGCCGAGAGAGTCGAAAAATCCAGGACCGATCTCTCCTCCGGGGAACGAATCTTGCTCGATTGGCTGCAGGGCCTTCTTCATGGAGACCTTGAGACTCAACTTCGGAACGTCCGCCAGCTTGATATGATTTCAAAATCCCCGACCTGGAAATATCTGATTGGGCTTGATGGGATTCAAAATAACTGTATCCAGGAGGCTTTGGATGCTTTGGCCCGATATGATCCCTACAACGAAGCCTGGAAAGACTGGTCTCCAAACTATTGGGGTGTTCTGACGACGGCACACCATCTGCTCGGCAATCATAAACAGGAATTGAAAGAGGTCCGTCACGGCCGGAAGCAATGGCCGGAACTTTTATCGTTGCTGTCCAACGAAGTCCGCGCCCTGGCCGCCCTGGACCGGACCAACGAGCTCCAAAAACTCTTCGACGAAAGCAAGGCTCTGCCTCGACAGGGTAGTATTTCCCCGGGCACTATCATGTTAAGGGCCGGGCGGGAGTTGAGAGCCCATGGAAATAGAGAAGATTCTGTCCGAGTTTTAAACCAAGCCCTCCAGTGGTTCGAGAGTCGGCCCAGCCCTGAAAAAGCGTCCGAAGATAGCCGACGTGGCAGGGCAGTAACATTATATGTCCTGGGAAAATCGGATGAGGCCAAAGCACTATTCGAGGGGCTCCACGCCGATTTCCCGGACAATTCCAACTATTTCGGATTTCTGGGCGCGATCGCGGTTCAAATGGGAGATAAAGAAGGAGCGTTGAAGATCTCCAAGGAACTCGAAGAGGACAAAAGGCCCTATCTCTTCGGAAATCCGACATATTGGCGGGCGCGGATCGTCTCTCTCCTCGGCGATAAAGAAGGCGCCGTGAACCTCCTCCGCCAGGCGATCAAACAGGGCTATGCGTATCCAAATATCCATCCCACGGAGGACTTCGAATCGCTCGCAGACTTTCCGCCTTATATCCAGCTGATGAGGCCCAAGGGCTGACGGAAGACAGGTGTGCGAGGGGCATCTAGGCTGTTGACAATAAGCACACAATAGATTACATTTGTATCATGAAGCTGTTCGATTGGAGCCTGAGAAAGAACGAAGAGCTTAAGGCCCAAAGAAAAATCTCTTTCGAAGACATCGTTTTCAGCATTTTCCGGGACGGCTTGCTCGATATCCTTGAACATCCGGATAAACGGAGATATCCGGGTCAAAGGATTTTCGTCGTGAACGTTGATGATTATGTGTATATCGTCCCGTTCGTCGAAGATGAAAAGACGATTTTCCTGAAAACAGTCATTCCCAGCCGGAAGATGACGAGGAAATATTTAGGAGGAAGGCGACTTGAAAACAAATAAAAACGAAAAAGATCTTCTTGATTCTATCGAACGCGGAGAATGGAGAACGATTCCGGACGTCGAAAAGGAATCCCAGCATTATCAAAAATATGCCCAGGCCACTTTTCGCAAAGACAAGAGAATCAATATCCGGATTTCGGAGAAAGACCTCACCAAACTTCAGAGAAGAGCTGTGAAGGAAGGCCTCCCGTATCAGACGTTTATCTCCAGCATTCTTCACAAATTTATTTCGGGGCAATTCTTGGAGAAATCTTCCGGATGACATCTACAGTCTGAGGGGGAATAGTGATCGGAAAGGCAATTTCCCATTACAAAATCCTAGAGAAACTCGAGGAAGGCAGGATGGGAATCGTCTATAAGCCGAGGATAAGAAGCTCAAACGGACGGTCGTGCTCAAGAGTGGACTTGGCCCGCCCAAGCCGAGATCCCCGACAACCAATCTCATCCCGTTTATCATCTCGGCTTGGCTCACTTCCGGAGCGGGAACATGGAGAAGGCCCGCAAGGCTTTCGAGGACGTCACGCGCATGACCACCGGCAGGTTGTATTTCGGCGAACTTTATCCCAAGAGCTTCTACATGCTCGGACAAATCCATGAGAAAATGGGCGATAAGGTCAAAGCCATCGAGAATTACAGCAAGTTCCTCGACCTCTGGAAAAACGCCGATCCCGGTCGGCCCGAGGTTGAGGATGCCCGGAAGAGGCTGGCGGGGCTAAAAACGCCGTAAATCGTATAAGGATTCGCTTTTTAGCTCTGTACGCCTGTGGGCTCATTAAGCGTCAAGGGACGAGCCTTCGGCTCGCCACTCGCCCGTGGCTTATATTCACGGGCGAGTACGGCGGAAGTGGACCCCCGGGCAAGCCCGGGGCTCCGGCCGCAGTGAAACCAACGCTCCCCATCACGAGGAAGGAAAATCTCGGCTGCGGATCTTCGGGTTAGAGGGGCCAGACGATGCGGCGGGGATCCTTGCGGATCGCGGCGGCCGCCTTCTGGAGTTCGACGACGATCTCGATCTTTTTTTCGAAGGGCAGCTTTGCCAATAGGCGACGCCGTTCGCGTTTTTTCCGGAAGATGATCTCCGCGGCCTCATTCTTCATGGAATCGGCTCTCGAACTTTTTGAACTTGTCGGTCAGCCCGAAAGACCCCAGGATCCTGCCGAGAACGGTCCGATCGATGACCGCCTCGTCCAGCAACCTGATGACCCGTTCTCTGTCCTTGGCCCGGCCCGTCTGCAGGGAGATGGCCGCCAGGTATTCGGCTGTGACGACTTTGGCTTCAACATCGCGGTATTTCAGGGTCGCGGCATTTTCCACGGCTTCGCGAACGAGATCATTGTAGGCCGGGATGAACTGAACGGGGAATCCCTCGATGAGGATCGACTCGGCTTGAGTGCTGAACCCACGCGCTCTGGCATAATCGTAAATCGGCGCGAGAACGTCCAGCCCCTCCTTCGCTGGAATGAAAAAAATATCCAGGTCATAGGTCAGCACGGGCTCGATGTAGTAGGTTGCGGCGATCCCTCCGCCGATCGCATAGGCCTTGATAATCCCCTGGCGGGTGATTTCTTCGATGACTTGAAGGGCTTTATCCATCCTGCCGCACCGATTCAATTAAATATGACAAGAATTTGCCTTTTGGCTCCGCCCGCCTGCGGGCTCGGTCACGCTTCGTTGGCCCCATTTCTCCACCGGGCGAAAGCATAAATCGGAGCTCAAAACATGTCAAGAACAAGAAACGCGGAATCTTAACTCGGCAATATCGCTGTCGCCGGGTAAAACGCAGCCTTCCGCCTCACCGTTCAGAGCTGTCGGCCTGATGCGCTTGGTCGCTGATTGGCTTTCCAATTTCGTAAAGGAAGTCGGGGGAAAAATCAGCATTATTTGGCCAGACAATCGTGTCGATATCTCGATTGACCTTGAACAGCCTGAAGTACCTGGGATCTTTTAGCGGCGATTACTTATCAGGTGAACTCGATGGTTCGTCCCCATATTTCAAGTGCGCTTCTTTAACATGGAGGACGGTGCTGAATCGCTTGGCCATGCCAGGGGAAAGACAACGACGGCCGCGCTCGTAATCGCTGACCATATTCTGTCTGATGTTGAGCTTCTTGGCCAGTTGCCCCTGGGTCAGTCGCGCCTTAAGGCGCGCCCCGGCAAGAAGGTTGCCGACTCGATTCTTCTCCATTTCCTTCCAGAACTCTGTTTCCTCCACGGCGACGGATGCCTCCGCTTCGTCGGTAGACAGGATGGCCACGTCGTATTTCTTTCTAATCCAGGCGATGATCTCCTCGACGCGCTCCCCGTGGATCGACAACTCAATACGGGGCTTTTTCACGAGAGCCAACATAGTCCACCTCGATCACTATCTCACCTTTCTTGTACGTCCAACATGCCACATAGCGATATGTCAGATGGCAGTCAAGGGACGAGCCTTCGCGGCGGAAGTGGACTCCCCGGGCAAGCCCGCCCTCATTCGCTTCTCGAATGAGGACTGCAAAGCCCGGGGCCCCGGCCACCGTGGGGAGAGGGAATCTGTCATTCCCGCGAAAGCGGGAATCCAGACGTCGTTCCCACGCAGGTGGGAATCCAAGCCTTTTTTAAACTGGATTCCGGATCAAGTCCGGAATGACAACGCGGCATCAGGGCGAAAGCCGGCCGGTCAAGGATGAAAGTCGCCCGGCGAGCTCGACGACTTTTTTGATCATCCGGCCGAAAATCAGGGCATGGAAAGGCTTCATCGCCCACCAATACAATGGGCCGCCCAGCCCTTTCGGCAGGAAATAGGCTGTCTGAATGAGCTCGGAGCCGTGGATAGAGAACTCGAGCCAGGCCTTTCCAGGGACCTTCATCTGGGCGATGAGTAGCAGGCGCTGTCCCGGCTGGAGATCTACGACCTTCCAGAAATCCAGGCCGTCCCCGATGCGGAGCTCGGCGGTATCGCGCCGGCCGCGGCTGAGGCCGGGACCGCCGATGAGTTTGTCCATGAAGCCCCGCAGGCGCCACAAGGCGTCCGCGGCGAGCCAGCCCCTCGGCCCGCCGATCGAGGTCACGGTCCGGAACACAGCCTCGGCCGGGATCCGGCCGAAGTCGCGCCGCCGCCGGTCGATATAAACCGCCTCGGCTATTTTGTCCAGGTCACGCGGCTCAACGTCGCAGGCGGCCGCGGCGGTGCTGTCGCACCAGCGGCTCACGACCTGGTTCCGCTCGATCTCGTCGAGGGCGGCGGCGAACGCCTCCGCGTAGGAAGCCGGATGAATCTGGGGAAAGAGCCGAGCGGCGTTGTCGTTCAGGACGACGGTCTCGGATTTCAGTCCCTCGACCAGGGCCCGGGCGATCCCAAACGGCACCGGCGTCATGAGGTTCAGCCAGTAGGACGAAAGGCGGGGCGAGAAGAGCGGGACAGAAACGACATAACGTCTCAGGCCCATGACCCGGGCGGCCCCCAACAGCAGATCCTTGAAGCTCATCGGCTCGGCGCCGATGTCCACGACGGCGCTGTCCGCGGCGCCGAGGCTGAGCGCGGCCTTGAGATAAGCCAGGACGTCGGCGATGCCGATGGGCTGGGTCCGGGTCCGGACCCAGCGCGGGGTGGTCATGACCGGGAGCTTGGCCACGAGGCCGCGGATGATCTCGAAGCTGGCGCTGCCCGAGCCGATGATCGTACCGGCCCGGAACCAGAGGGTCTGGAGGCGGTCGGGCCGGGCGCTCAGGATCTCTCCGGTTTCGATCCGGCTGCGGAGGTGCTCGCTTCCGGTCTCCTTGGTCCCCAGCCCGCCGAGATAAACGACCCGGCGGACGCCGCCGGCGATGCAGGCTTCGCGAAAATTCTCGGCGCTCCGGCGCTCGAGCGCGGCGAAGTCCTTCCCGGCGCCCATGGAGTGGATGAGATAGTAGGCCGTGTCCATGCCGTCGGCGGCCCGCCGCAGCGCTTCCGCGTCGAAGGTGCTGCCCTCGAAGATCTCGACGGCGGCAGGGGCCCCAGGCTTTGTCTGGGGATCCGCTTCCGCCGCACTCAGCCGCGTATTTACATCGCGGATGAGTGCCCCGGGCTTGCCCGGGAGGTTCAGTTTCGCCGCGTTCCTGACTAGGAGCCGGAGACGGACATCGGGCTCGCGGACCAGGACGTCGAGAAGGCGCCGGCCGATATATCCCGTCGTTCCAGTCAGGAGGACGCGCATAGCCGATTTCCTTTATTTAAAGATCGATCAGGAGGCCGATCGAGGCGTAGCTGATGAAGGTGAAATTATAGACGACGGCATTGTCCGCGCCGCCCTCGACGAATCGGTAGCCCGCCTTAAGAGTCATCGCCGGCGAGATCCGGTAGAGGACGGCAACGAGGACGTCCTCGGCCCGGCCCTGCGGGGCGGCGAGGGCATCGGCCTCGAGGAGCAAGCCGAGTTTCGGAGAGAGCTGCCGCTCGACACGGGCGTTCAGAAGAGGGACGAAACCGACGTTGGATTTCTTAGCGCTCAAGGCTCCGCTTTCCAGGCCAATGGCCGCGTCGCGGATCTTGGCCGTGAATCCGACGCCGACCTTCCATTTTTCGGAGGCGACGAGTTCGTAGCGATAGGTCAGCCGGTAGGAATTGAACATGTAAGAGCCGGTCACGGGCGCTCCCGCCGGGATATCCAAGCCGAAAAATCGGATCGGAAAAGGCGAAACGCCCGAGGCGGAGAGCTTCAAAGGCGCATAGAGTACGGACAGGCTGTGGCGGGCCGAGAGCCGCCAGGTCAGCCGCAAACGATAGAAATAGCCGGCGTCGGTCTTGAAGTCCCGCGAGAGGGAAAAGCGGGTGCCCGTGTCGCCCGGGATGGCGACGTCGTTGTAGCCG
>Ga0315275_10001442_pt1 | contig 20952 bp, 20 predicted proteins | sample YL17G03_0_MG_FD_205557 | JGI IMG/M metagenome (GOLD analysis project Ga0315275, IMG submission 205557) | Sediment microbial communities from Yellowstone Lake, YNP, Wyoming, USA - YL17G03_0 | ecosystem: Environmental > Aquatic > Freshwater > Lake > Sediment | place: USA: Wyoming | collected...
TGGATGTTGAAGTCATATTTGGATGAATTGGCAAATGAAGAAGAAATAGTTGCGGAAAAAAGAAAGGCAGGATAGACTGATGAAATGGAGTCGCCGCCAACCTTCAACTACGGTTGGGACATAATCGGAATTTAGCAGGTTACACTAACCACATCGTCTTGTCAACCCCGCACTATTTTGCTACTTGTCCGCCGCAGGCGGATTCGATAATTCTCCGGTGCGGGGTCAACAAATTTTCGTGGTCAAAACAGCCGGCCAACATCACAGTGGTTTCTTACTCTTCATTCTCCCAATCGCAAAATCCGCGCAAGTTTTAATTTCTGGCGTTAAGAATGAATCCGTAAAATCCGTGAAATCCGTGGTTAAAAGTGAGAAAAAAATCAAAATCCGTGGAAAATATTCAAAAATAATCAAAAATTTTAAAAAATCCTATAATCCATTGTCAGTATTATTGTTATAGCAGTTTTTTCGCTCCCTCCCAATTCACTCAAAATTAATATAACACATTTATTTAAAAGGACTTATAACAATATACGCTTAACTATCTCTTTTTTTGCCCCAATTACCCCAAAAACGCGCATAAGTCCTTATTACACGTTCCAAAATCTACAACGTAAATAAAGGACTTATATTTACCCCCACGCTAATATCCCCACGCTTAGTTTTGTTTCTTGGACACCCCCGTGCCTGATTCGTCGAGAATCAACGGGGGCAAAACTGTGGGGGCGGATTTCGGATTTTTTGTCTTTACCCTCCCTCTACTACCCCCTCGCTCGAGTTCGTCGCTGTTTAGCCCCAAAAGTGCCCATTTTTGGGGGGTTTGCAGGATTTTAAAATAGGTCTTAATCAGTCCTTACTTCTTTTTTTCTTTACCGAAAGCTGTTCACCTGCCTGCCCTGTGAGATGACTCTTAGGCTATCTCATCGGGGTGTTTTGTTTCCCAGCAGAGCCGCGACAGTAATGGAGTGGTATTTTGTTTAAATAATTTTAATTTTGGTTATTCGAATTTGTCTCGTATTTCGATATTCGGATTTCGGATTTTTATCCTACCTTCTGTCTCCTGTATTCTGCGTTCTGAGTTACGCCTTCCTGAACACTGCCACGATATTTTCTACTTCTACTACGAACAAACGGTTATCTCCTTCGAAATCGACGGGTATAGCGCCTTTGGGGTTGAACAGGACTTTGTCGTATTTTTTCAGAGGCATTTCCGGCATATTTTCTACTTCTGCTGAGACTGCGACTATTCTGCCGGTGATGGTGGGTATTTCTATATTATCTGGCAGTTTAATCCCGCCTTTAGTCTCTTTTTTATCTTCATCTTTACGGATGAGGACTCTTTTGCCGACGGGTTCAACTATTTCTATTGGCTTTGAATCTATATTTTTTGTTTCTTTATTGGGTCTCATAAAAGTCTCAGGAAAATCAAATTTATTCGCCGCTGGCGGACATCTTCTATCTGCAATGTTTTTTTTAACAGGTTTTTTGTTATATATCCACCTTTTTTGACCGTTATTCTGGATAAGTTATGCCGGAATAGCCGTGTCCAACCGCTGTCATAACTTGTTTTGGTATAGTACTATACAATCTTTATAAAAGCTTGTCCAGTCTTAAATTCCCCCTTTTAACAGCTATTTGCAAAAAAAAAAAATCTTTGTTTTGATTTCGCTGATAATTTGATAATAAATTTAAGGAAATTCCGAACATTTTGCCGATATATTAGTAAATAAAATAAGTATATAAAACTGAAATCTTCTTCTTCCTCCTCCTGCGAGCAGTTCGCGTTTCTTCACCGGGCGCAACTGCTCGTTTTTTTTTTATTAGTATTCATCTTTTTTGTTATTTGATGATTTCAACTGTTTTTGTTATTCAAGTGCTTTGTTATTCAAGTGCTTTTGTTTTTCGGCTGCTTGTTAGCCGGGGGCGGGGGATTGCGAGACTTTTTTGTTGGATTTTTTTGAGGATTTTTTCTGTCTGCCAGAGGATTCATCAGATTCGGCAGAAGATTTGTTTTGTTTGCCGAACGATTGACCGGACTTCGCAGAGGAGTTCTTCTGTCTGCCAAGTAGCTCATCCGCCTTTTCAAGACTATCAGGCGGCCAGAGGCCTTTGGCCTGAAGGTCTTTCAATTCATCCAGCTTCTTGAAACTAACTATCGTTCTGCATTTCGGGAACCTGTTACAACCCAAAAATGGACCTTTTTTGCTTTGCCTTATTACAAGCTCACCTTGCGAACATTTATAACATTTTATGCCGGTCGGCTGCGGCGGCGCCTTGGGCGGGATGATGTTTCCAGACTTGTCAATCCTTAAAGTCGTTTTACAATTCGGATAATCAGAACAACCTAAAAACACACCAAACCGGCTCCGCTTTTTTACCATCGGCTTGCCGCAATTCGGACATTTATGCTCAGTAACTTCATCGACAAGCATCTTTCCATCTCTGTCACAGGGAGACGTAAATTTACAGTCAGGGTAACCTGAGCAACTCAAGAATCTGCCGTTTCTGCCAAAACGATAAACAAGATTCTTGCCACAATCAGGACAGGTATATTCGCTTGGTTTGGATTCAGCCTTTGCGTGCTTCATTTCCTCAGTGGCTTTTTCAAGATTCTGCCTGAACGGGCCGTAAAATTCATTCAAGACAGCGAGCCAGTCAAGATGCTGCTCCTCAATCTTGTCAAGCTGCTGTTCCATATATCTCGTAAAAGCCATATCCATAATTTTGGGGAAGAACTCATCAAGCTTTTCGGTTACGACCTCGCCTATATCGGTAGAATGAAACTGCCTGTCGAACTGCTGGACATAACCTCTTTCCTGAATGGTGCTGATAATCGAGGCATAAGTGCTCGGCCTGCCAATACCCTCCTTTTCCAGAGCTTTTACGAGCGAGGCCTCATTATAACGGGCAGGGGGTTTTGTGAAATGCTGCTCGGCCTTAATGTCAATCGCTGCTATTTTATCGCCTTGCTTCAATTGCGGCAACTGTAGCTCCGATGAGCCTGTCGGCCAGATTCTCGTAAAGCCATCAAAGACAAGCACTCTGCCTTGAGCTTTATAACAACACTTGCCGATAGATGTATCGGCTGTAATCTCAAGCGTAGTAGTATTCCACTGGGCGTCGGCCATCTGCGAAGCGACGAATCTTCGCCAAACAAGCTGGTAAAGTTTGAACTGCTCATCAGTGAGCAGTTCATTTATCTGCTCCGGCACTATGTCAACATCGGTAGGCCTGATGGCTTCGTGCGCCTGCTGAGCGTTTTTGCCGGAAGCGTAATAATTCGGTTTTTCAGGGACATACCGACTGCCGATATTATTGCCAATATATCTTCTTGCATCGGCGAGCGCTTCAGACGATAAATGCGTACTGTCGGTTCGCATATAGGTTATCAGGCCCAGCGCACCCATCGAGCCGAGGTCAATGCCTTCATACAACTGCTGAGCTACTTGCATTGTGCGTTTTGTTGAAAAGACGAGACGATTGGCGGCGGCCTGCTGAAGCGTCGATGTAATAAACGGCGGGGCGGGACGAGATGTGGAATCCTTGACCTGAATGCCGCTGACAACAAATTCAGCGTTCTGCAGGGCCTGATATATTTTTTGCGCTTCAGCGACATTGCCGGCTGAAAAAGTTTTGCCGGTTATTGTGGAAAGTTCGGCGATAAAAGCACTGTGCGCGGCAAACCAGTCGTTCTGTTGAGCGACCGTAGGGCCTTTGTCTTTTTCATCTTTTGTCTGTATAAACTGCCGCCATTGCTGCGAATACTGTGATTTTTTATCAAGTTGATTTGTGAAGACGGCAGGTATGAGCCAGTATTCGACAGGTTTAAATGCGCGTATTTCCCTCTCTCGCTCGACAATCATCTTGACCGTAACGGACTGAACTCTGCCGGCAGATAAGCCTCGTGCGACTTTTTTCCAAAGCAAAGGACTAATCTGATAGCCGACGATGCGGTCGAGGATTCTTCTTGCCTGCTGAGCCATGACCTTGTCGATGTCGATTTTGCCGGGGTTTGCGAAGGCCTGCTCGATGGCCTTTTTTGTTATTTCATTGAAAATGACGCGGTTTGTTTTTTCGTCCGGAACGCCGAGCACCTGCGAGAGATGCCAGGCAATGGCTTCGCCTTCCCTGTCAAGGTCTGTTGCAAGATAAAGCCGTTTGCAGTCTTTTGCCGACGCTTTTAAGGAGCCGACAATTTTTTTTCTGCCCGGCGTAATCTCGTAAGTCGGCTCAAAATTATTCTCAATATCGACATTGAGCCCTTTTGAAGGAAGGTCGCGTATGTGTCCCATTGAGGCCTGGACACTGAAATCAGGGCCGAGGTATTTATTTATGGTTTTTGCCTTGGCGGGTGATTCGACAATAACAAGATTTTTAGCTGCCATGCTTTTTGAACGGGTCGTTTTTGCCATAAGATAAGGACAAATACAGAGAATCAGATAGGATGTCAAGGACAAAAAAAATCAGCCACAGAGAGTATTAAAAATATTTTTTAGCCACAGAGTTCACAGTCCTTGGGACTCCTAACGGAGAGAACACAGAGAAATTTAAATTACAAACAGTGTAAATCCGTGTTAATGCGTATTTTAGGGGAAACGGTGTTGATTTGCTTCAAGCAGTTTTTCGAGGAGCGGTTTGAGCTTTTTTACGGCATTTCCGCGATGTGAAATATTATTTTTTTCGGCAGATTCAAGTTGTGCGACTGTTTTATTCAGAGCAGGCAGATAAAAAACCGGGTCGTAGCCGAAACCATTGCTGCCGGCCTGGTTTTCAGCAATAATCCCTTCGAGTTTCCCTTCCGTCTCAATCAAAACTTTTTGCGGACTTGCCCCTTCGGCTGGCTCAGGGCAGGCAAGACATAAACAACAAACAAATCTTGCAGTTCTTTTTTCTTTTGGAATATTTTGGAGCAGTTTTAAAACCTTCTGCATATTTTTATGGTCGAGAAGTGTTCTATCTCTTTCTTTTTCGCCGCCTGTGGTGAGCTTGTCGAATCCACTGAAGCGAGCGCTTGTTACGCCGGGCAGGCCGCCAAGAGCGTCAATTACCAGTCCTGAATCGTCGGCCAGTGTCCAAAGATTTGTTTGTTTCGCGTAGCCGAGGGCTTTTTTGCGGGCGTTTTCGGCAAAGATTTTGCCATCCTCTTTTATTACTTTTATGTCAGGGAAATCAGTGAGGCTTTTCCAGTCAATATTCAAATCCAGCATCGCCGATATTTCAGCAAGTTTTCCCGGATTTGTCGTTGCAACAAGAATTTTTTTAGCCACAGAGTTCACAGTCCTTGGGACTCCTAACGGAGAGAACACAGAGAATTTTTTTCATTAGACACGGATTAACCCCGATGAGATAGCTAAAAAAGCATCTCACGGGGCAGGCACGGATTTACACTGTATAAAAAATAAATCACTTAATTCCTATTAGCCAGTATCTTAATAAATACCTCGCAATATAAGTCCAGAAGGTCAGGAGCTATTACGTCGTCAGCCTTCATTTTCAGATAATAATCATTATCTAATCTTTCCTGCATCACTAAAAGACTTAGTGCACAATTGTACAGAATTACGTCTTTGGCTTGTTCATTATCATAACCGTCTGCCAAGAGTCTTTTGAACAGGTAATCAAACGTAAATCTGTCAAACACTTCGTAGTTTTGCTTGACATAATCTAATAACTCATCTTCTGTTTCTAAGTCCATACCAACCTGCTTTTTTTGTCTTATCTTAACCAAAAAGCCATAAAATGGGAACTTATTCGATAAGATGTTAAGATTGCTTCGTTGCTTTGCTCCTCGCAATAACTACGGGTTTCGCACAATTGTTCTGTCTTGCCGCATAGTTCAGCTCAATAGTTTTTTCAAAAGTGCTCGCTGGAAGTGGAGGCGGTTTTCGGCCTCATCGAAAACAATCGAGTTTTCCGATTCCATAACCTCATCCGTGATTTCATAGCCGCGATAAGCAGGCAAACAGTGCATAATTTTCGCCTTCGGCGCCGCTGAAACAAGCGCGCTATCCACAGCAAAACCTTTAAAGTCATTAATTCTTTTCTGCTTTTCATCCTCCTGGCCCATACTTACCCATGTATCGGTATAAATCACATCCGCGCCTTTTACTGCTTCGTGAGGATTATTTGTCTGAATAGTCGTATTTGGAACAATTTCATTTGTGCGGGTTATAGATTTTTCGTCAAGCTCATAACCTTTCGGCGATGCAATAACGATTTTCATACCCAATTTCGCGCAGCCAAACGCAAGCGAGCGCGCGACGTTGTTACCATCGCCGATAAAGGCGATTTTAACGCCTTTCAGTTTTCCGAGATGCTCGCGGATGGTCATAATGTCGGCCATCGCCTGGCAGGGATGCGACCAGTCTGTAAGTGCGTTTATAACGGGAATTTCAGCATATTTGGCAAGCTCTATTACCGTCTCATGTGTGAAAGTTCTTGCCATAATACCATCGGCGTAACGCGACAGGACGCGAGCCATATCCTTTACAGGTTCGCGTTTGCCGATGCCGCCAATGTCCTCAGGCTTTACATAAATTGCATTGCCGCCGAGCTGAGTCATAGCGATTTCAAAGCTTATACGTGTCCGCAGGGACGGCTTTTCAAAAAGCATAACAAGAGTTTTGCGGAACATTTTACCAAGAATATCCCCTCTACCACCTTTTTTGTAGTATTTCTTGAGCTTGTCGCTCAAATCGAGAAGCTCCAGCAATTCCTGCGTCGTGCAACTGCTTATTGAAAGAAAATCCTTCATCAGGCACCTGTTTTGGTCATAACAATATCAAGAATTTTAATCGCATCGTCAATCTGTTCGGCGGTAACGTTCATCGGCGGCATAAAACGCAGGACGGTTTCCTGAGTACAATTTATCCGCAGGGCGGCGCTAAGGCAATTATTTACTATTTCGGCGCCGGGTTTTTTTAACTGGATGCCGAGCATAAGACCTTTGCCGCGAACGTGGTCGATTATGTTATGCTTGTTCTTCAACTGATTGAGCTTGTCAGCTGCATATAGGCCGATTCTGGCGGCGTTTTCAAGCAGTTTTTCTTCTTCGATTGCCTCAATTACGGCAATTCCAGCGGCGCAGGCGATGCAGTTTCCGCCAAAAGTCGATGCGTGCGTGCCCGGCACAAGTGAAGCTGCAATATCCGGTTTTGCCATCATCGCGCCGATAGCAACACCGCCGCCAAGGGCCTTTGCCATTGTGATAATGTCCGGCTCAACATTATAGTGCTGATAAGCAAACCATTTGCCTGTCCGGCCTATGCCGGTCTGCACTTCGTCGAGTATCATCAGGGCGTGATTTTTATCGCAAAGCTGTCGTATGGCCGCCATATATTCCTGTGTTGCTAAGTTGATGCCGCCTTCGCCTTGTATAGGCTCAATCATCACGGCGGCAACATCATCTGTAAATGCCTTTTGCAGCGCATCAACATCATTAAACGGCACGTAAACAAAGCCCGGCAGCATAGGCTCAAAGCCTGCGTATTTTTTCGGCTGAGCCGTTGCTGTCATTGCCGCAAAGGTTCTGCCGTGAAAACTGCCGAAGGCCGTAATAAATTTATATTTTCCTTTTGCGGTGTGAATTCTGGCAAGCTTCAGCGCCGCTTCGATTGCTTCGGCGCCGCTGTTGCAGAAAAAGCTTTTGCCGCCGAATGCCCGCTCGGCCAGCAGTTTTGCAAGCCGGCCCTGCAGCTCGGTGTAAAAGGTATTATCCATATGCAGCAGGATTTCGGCCTGTTTCTGTATGGCCTTTACAATCTTCGGGTGGCAATGGCCTATTCCGCTGACCGCCCAGCCGGGAAACATATCGAGTATCTTGTTGCCGTCCGCATCATATATATAGCAGCCCCGGCCGCGAGCAATAACCTTCGGCAGGCGGTTGTAATTGGCGATTACATACTTATCGAACAATTTAATTACTTCCTGTGTAGTCATTTTTTTCTTCTATATTTTAAATTCCTATTTGATTATCTGTGTGCCGATGCCTTCTTCGGTATAGATTTCCAGGAGCAGCGAGTGGCGTATTCTGCCGTCGATTATGTGCGCCTTCTTTACGCCTCCATCAATCGCAATCAGGCACGCATCGACTTTCGGCAGCATACCTTCGGTTATTATGCCTGATGTAATCATCTGCTTTATTTCTGTTTCGGTCGCACTTTCGATACCGCTGTCGGGGTCGTTTACATCCTTAAGTATGCCGTTGGTGTCGCTTACAGAGACGAATTTTTCTGCTTCGAGGGCAGCAGCGACTTTTCCCGCGGCGCTGTCGGCGTTTACGTTGAGCTTTCCGCCGCCCCGGTCGATTGCGACGGGCGCTATTACCGGGATTGTTTCGTTGGCACAAAGAGTCTTCAGCAATTGACTGTTGACAGTTTTGACTTCGCCGACAAGACCGAGGTCAATCTTTCTGCCCTGCGAATCGGTAAGGCGCAACGGCTCAGCAAACAGGACACAACTGCTGAGCGAATGCAGGCCCATCGCATCGCAGCCAAGCTGCTTTATCGTTTCACAGATGGAGGCGTTTATATCGTGAATAAGCACGTGCTCAACGATAGCCATAGTCCGCTCATCGGTATATCGTCTGCCATTGACCCATTGGGGCTCAAGGCCCGACTCGTTCATCGCTTTGGTTATTGCCTTGCCGCCGCCGTGAACCAGAACAGGTCTGATGCCGACAATAGCCATAAAGACAACGTCGGTCAGCAGTTTCTTCTGTAACTGCGGTTCGTCAAGGACACTGCCGCCGAGCTTTACGACCACAATTTTGCCGCGAAACAGACGGATGTACTCCATCGCATCGACAAGCGCTTTTGCCTTTTCAATAGCTTTTTTCACCTTTAGACTCCATAAAGCTTCCTAAATGGGAAAGAGCAGATTATATATATTTATGACTGCGGGGGTCAAGAGAAAAGACAAAGCCAACGATCGGATTCGAACCGATAACCCCCGGTTTACAAAACCGGAGCTCTACCGTTGAGCTACGTTGGCAATTGGATAAAGAAGTTTACAAAATTTAGGTCTTTTTTGCAAGTAAATTCAAAAAAGGCTAAAGCTCGAAGATTTGGCCTGGCGATGGGATGTGGGCGTTCTTCATTCCCGCTTCAACCAGCCTTTCAGAGAAAAATTCAAGGGCGTTCTGCTCGCCGTGAACACAAAAGACATGCTCAATATGCGAGGTGCCGCACTTGTTGAAATAATCAAGCATTTCAAATTCGTCGGCGTGTGCGCTTAAGGCGGCGATTTCCTCGACCTTTGCCCGCAGCGGAAGGAGCGTACCGAAAATCTTAACCTCACTGCGATGTTCGGCAATCCTGCGGCCAAGGGTATTTTCGGCCATATAGCCGACAATCAGTACGATATTTCTGGGGTCGGTTATATTATTCTTTAAATGATGAAGTATCCTGCCGGCTTCGCACATACCCGAAGCTGAAATGATAATCATTGGGCCGGGCATATCATTAAGAGCCTTGGACTCCTCGACACTTTCGGTATATCGCAGCGTTTTGAAATCGAAGGGTTTCTGGCCGTTAATCAGAAACTCTATAGCTGCAGAGTCCCAGCATTCCCTGTGCTTTGCGTAAATTTCAGTAGCGGCACTGGACAGAGGCGAATCGACAAAAATCGGCAAAGGACAGAGCTGCCCTTCGCTGTATAACTTGTTCAGAAGATAAATAATATACTGCGTACGGCCGATACTGAACGCAGGAATAATCAGCTTTCCTTTTGTTGAACAGATTTTATCGATAACTTCCTTGAGCATCGCCTTTGCATCCTCGGCAGGGGGGTGCTTGCGGTCGCCGTAAGTGCTTTCGGTAATCAAATAGTCAATATCTTTGATAACGACGGGGTCCTGCAAAATCGGGATATCGCGGCGGCCTATGTCGCCCGTGAACATCAGTTTTTTTGTGCTGCCGTTTTCCTTAAAATTTATCTCCGTAAAAGCGGAGCCTAAAATATGGCCGGCATCGTGAAAACAAACCTCGACGTTATCAAAAATTTTGAAGGGTACTGAATATGGAACAGGCTCAAGACGCTGCGATGCTATATCGGCATCTTGGGTTGTATATAACGGCTCAAATGGATTTTTGCCCAGCCTGATGCGTTTTCTATTTACGTACTCGACGTCGAAAATCTGGATACGGGCACAATCTCTGAACATTATTTCGCACAAATCGGCAGTTGCGTCGGTGCAGTAAATTTTTCCCTTGTAGCCTTTTTTGACAAGCGTAGGGATGTTGCCGCTGTGGTCCATATGGGCGTGCGACAGCAGCATTACGTCAATTTTGGCAGGGTCAACGAGAAAATTACGGTTTTTTTCAAAGGCTTCTTTTCGTTTGCCCTGAAACAAGCCACAGTCTAAAAGAATATTTTTGCCGTTGATTGTAACTATGTGAGCCGAGCCGGTAACTTCGCGTGCAGCCCCGTGAAAAGTAAGTTTCATTATATGCCTTTAAACAAAATTTATAAGTGCAATAGTATTTTACCAGAAAAAATGCGGTTTAACCAGAAGATTTTGCGCCAAGGCGGTTGCGGACTAAAATGAGCAATGGCAGGGAGGCAAGCTGAGAGAGAATTGAAAAAGCAATAAGGGCAGGCAGGGAAATATCATAAAGAATGCCCATCAGCGCGCTTCCCAAAAACCAGCAAATACCATAGCCGGCATTAAAAATGCCGTAACCTGTGCCGCGTTTCTGCGTCGGAACAATGTCGGCTACAACCGCACGAATAATCGACTCCTGAGCGCCCATACCAATGCCCCATAAAACAACGCCGACAATGATTAACGCTGCTCCTGAGGCGAAAGCAAATAACGCGAAAAATGAAGAAAGAACAACCGCAGCGGCCAATGATAACATTCCTGTTTTATCATACCATTTGCCAAACAGAATCGCTGCAAGACCATCGATACCCATAGCGCAGGCATAAAGCAGCGGAATCCACTTATCAGCAAAAATACTGTGCTGTTTAATGTGATACGCAATCAGCGGATAATCGGCAAAGCCGGCGGCCACCAGGCCTACGGCTATAATATACAGCCAGAAAACAGCCGGAAATTTACCGTCTGGCTGGGCGGGAGTTTGGGTTTCAAGTTTTTGGGGATGCGGGAAATTTATTCGAGCTATGATAAGCACAGTAATTGCCAAACAAGCTGGTATGGCAAGGACCGCAAAGGCATACTGGTAAGAACCATTAATCGCAAGAACGAGCATAACGATAACCGGCCCTGTCATAGCGCCGATTTGGTCCATAGCCTCGTGAACGGCAAAGCCCCAGCCTCTGCCTACCGTCGCGGCGGCGTGGGAGAGCATTACGTCGCGGGCAGGAGTGCGAATTGCCTTTCCAATCCTCTCGGTTATCAACAGGACAGCGGCCAATTCCCAGTGATGCGCCAATGCCAGCAGCGGAACGGCCAGCAGGTTTATTACATAGCCGATAATGGTAAACGTCCAGTATCGGCGGGTTTTGTCGCTCAGCAGCCCTGAAAAAAATCTCAGGCCGTAACCGAGCAGTTCACCTAACCCTGCCGTTATGCCGACAACCGCGCCTGTTGCGCCGAGAATTGCAAGATAAGGGCCGGCCAGGCTCCGTGCCGATTCGTAAGTTATATCAGCGAGAAGGCTGACAACCCCCAGAAGTACGATAAACCGCATTGCTGATTTGTGATTATTTTGCATACGGAGCAGTATAAATCAGATACAGGCCGCCTGCAAGGACAAGTACGCCGCAGATTTTCTTCAAGATTACTGCTCCCTTTGATTTTTCGTTCCAGTTCATATATTTTTCAACAAGTTCAGTTGATGTGCCAGCAAAAACAATTACCGAACAATGACCGATACCATACATCAGCAACAGAAAAATTCCGTAAAAAAGATTTGTTGAAGCCAGTCTAAACGTAACCGCCAGCATTGGAGCCATATAGGCAAATGTGCAGGGGCCGAGAGCAATTCCGAAAATAAGGCCTAAAATAAACGCGGCAACCAGGCCTTTTCGTTTTATACCGACCCGACCTGCTCCAGCAAACGGTATTGGTATCACATCAAGCAAATGAAGGCCTACAAGAAAGAAAATTACAGCGACAAAATAATTGCCGTATTTGCCGACATCGCCCAGCATTCTTCCGGCAGCGGCGGTAATAACACCGATTAAACCAATCGTGATTAAAATTCCCGCTGCGAAAAGAAATGAAATCCAGAAAGCTCTTTTTGTTGAGATTCTGCCCTGCTCGTCAATAAAACCAACTATAAGCGGGATACTTGCCAGATGGCAGGGGCTTAATAAAATACTCAAAACGCCCCAGATGAATGAAGCGGCTATCGCAATGATTGCCGTGCCTTCGACGGCGTGTGTTAGATTTTCAAATAATTGCTGCATAAAATTAACCACGAATTAACCCACCTCCGCTAAAGCTACGGAGGGCAGGCACGAATTTTTTTTAATCACTGATTACACAGATTAAAATGATTTTTAATCTAATTTCTATTCAGTGAAATCAGCGTAATCTGTGTTTAAAAATATGTTTTCTATAGCCGAATTACTTTTTAAAATCTAAGCCAAATTTTTTCCATTTCGCCAGGATGTCTTTTTTAGAATAATAACCTTCGTGGCGGAAAAGCTCTTTGCCGTCCGCATCGAAGAAAATTTGTGTGGGAATTACCCTGATTTTGTATTTAGGACCTTCCTGAGGATTCTTCCAGACATCAATAAAGTCCACCTGCAGTTTATCTTTGTATTCTGCTGAAAGTTCCTCGAGTATCGGGGCCATCATTTTACAGGGGATACATTTATCGGCGCCGAGGTCAACAAGACGCGGCAGTTTTTTCAGCTCGGCTGAGCTCGCCGAAGTCGACTCAACTACTTCAATAGTCATAACGAGCGGGCCGTTGGAATCATTTGCGATTTTTTCAGGCTCACTTTGAGTTGCAGCCGGTTTTGGTTCAGTTACTGCAACAGGCTTTGAATTCATGTCCTTTTCCTTCTGCTTTACGGCAATAACGACACCAACAGCTATGACAAGAACAATAACAATTAGAATTTTTACCATTTTATTCATAAGCGAAATTCCTTTGGATTTTATTAACATTTTTATCCAGATGAACAGTAGCCACAGTCCCGCAATTGTGGCAAGCAAAATAACAGGATTTGCGCCGCCGTTACCGCCGCATGGACACTGTGGCATCATTCTTTACTTTCCTTTTATATGTTATTTATTGCAAGTATTTTTTTATTTCTTCTGTTATATACTGTGAAAACTTATCGGAATCTCCCAGAAGGTCCCAGACCTTTTCGAGTTTCTTATATTCAGTATTATTATCGCCTTTCATTTTTGCTATTACAAGGGTGCTGATAGATATGTTAAATTCCTTTTCAAATTCCTGGCCACCCGGCTCATCAAGGTTAAATGGCATCCACGTCAGCCGTCCATCGGCAAGTTCCTGAGCGAAATTTTTCCTTATTACCTGTTCGGCATTTGCCTCGATAGCTCTACAGGTTGGACAACGGAAAGTCCGGTGAAAATAGTAAGCTATAACTATTGTCTTATCTGTTTGACTGACAGTCTGCTGATTAAGCGTTCCGCCCGAATTGACAGAAGCCTTTTGCTCCTGACAGCCGAAATAGAAAACTGCCGATACCAGACAAACAATTTGCAATAACCTTAATATCATAAAAATTTTCTCTTTTTAAGAGTTCATCATCTCCGCAGCTTTGACAGCGACTTTGCCAATGTTCTCTTCAGTTACCGGACTGTTGCATCTTTCAAGGCCAAGGTCGGCCAATTGAAGATGCTTGAACTTATTGAAACCTGCTTTTTCCAGAGAGTTCTTTACGCAATTAAGCGGACATCCATCAATCGCCAGGATTTTCTCTGCCATTTCTGTTGTTTTCATAATACCGCTGATACGTCCGCCTATCCCGACAGTACAAAACATACTGCCTACACCGTCCTTTGATAGTTTTCTTGCCGCTTTATCCGTTATTGCACCTACATCGGCAGCACCGCTGCACGCAAAAATCAACCTCGGTCCGCCGGAACAACTACAACTTTTATTGGTACTCATAGAAACTCCTTATTCTTATTTTAACATATTCTTCATTTCTTCAATCGAGGGCACTTTGCCTGCGGTTTTAACTTCACCGTCAATCACAAGAGCGGGCGTTACCATAACGCCGAACTTCATTATATCATTAATCTTTGTAACTTTCTCAATTTCATACTCAATACCGAGTTCTTTGGCAGTTTGTTCAGCAAATTCGGCAAGTTTTTTGCACTTCGGACAGCCTGTTCCGAGAATCTGAATTTTTCTCATCCCGCACCTTCTTTCATTCTATATAAACGACCCTTAATTTCTTAAAAGAATGATAAAACCCAAACCCTCATAGTGTTCATAATGAATATTTAGAAGGTGCGGGATACATTTTTTTTATTCCTATGTTTTTAAACAGTTTTAAACCAATTTTGTGTTTTAAGGCATATTTTTACGAGCATCAGCATTACAGGCACTTCAATCAATACGCCTACAACAGTTGCAAGCGCAGCACCGCTTGACAGGCCGAACAGCATTGTAGCAGTTGCGATAGCGACCTCAAAATGATTTGATGCGCCAATCATCGCCGAAGGAGCAGCATCTTCATATTTGAGTTTAAGAATCTTTGAGAGCCAATAACCTATTGCGAAAATCAGGCAGGTCTGTATGAACAGCGGAATCGCTATCCAGAGAATTGTAAGAGGATTATTTAGAATTGTCTCGCCCTTGAAGCTGAACAAAAGCACCAGCGTAATAAGCAGCGCGATAATCGTAATCGGTGTTAAAAAGTGCAGGAATTTTTCATCGAACCACCGCAGTCCCTTATGCGCTATAATGAGCTTTCGCGAGAAATATCCTGCCGCCAAGGGTAAGGCGACATAGATAGCAATAGAAAGCACCAGAGCCTGCCAGGGCACAGGTAATTTACCTACACCTAATAAAAATCCACCCAGAGGACCATAGAGAAACAGCATGCTCAATGAATTGATTGCCACCATGATAAGTGTGTGGGCATCGTTGCCTTTCGCAAGGTAGCCCCAAACTAAAACCATTGCGGTACAAGGCGCTATGCCAAGCAGAATGCATCCGGCCAGATAACTTCGCCACAGAGGCACTTCGAGAACTTTTGCGCCGCCTTGTTCTATTACTTTTCCAACGCCATAAACCGCACCAACCGGCAAATCCATACCAAAGGGCATCTTCACATAATCAACGGCATTCGGGCCTATGAAATTATAAAAAAGCGTGCCGAGGAAAAATGTTGCAATTGCATACATGGTAAAAGGCTTTATCGCCCAGTTGACAAAAAGCGTAAGACCTACCGGTTTTATGCTTTTGCCCGCCTTAAGCACCTCCGCAAAATCTATCTTGACCATAATCGGATACATCATAAAGAAAAGACAAACCGCAATAGGAATTGAGACAACGGGAGCCTTGTTGACATAAATAGCCATACCATCCAGTGTCTTTGAAAGGCCAGGAGCGAGTTTGCCCAGGACAATTCCTCCGATGATGCATAGTATTACCCAGACCGTAAGATATTTTTCAAAAACATTTAATCCTTTTGCCTGAACCTGTTCTGCTTTTTCTTCTTTCATATTTAAATTCCTTAACTGTCCTTTTTTATAATTGTTATAATCCCATCCCTGCTTAGTGCTTAAATGCTGTGAAATTGACACTAACAATATAATCGCTAAGTTTTTTACCTTTGGGCAGGAATTCTTTGACTTGTCTGTAAAGCGGGTCGCTGCAATCGGCCATTACATCAATATTATATGCTTTTTCTTCTATCTTAATATCAACAAGCCCGGCCTGTTTTGCCATTTTTATTGTTTCATCAACACAAACCGCACCAGCGACACAGCTTACCAGTGCAACAGCCGACTTGAGAAATTCCTTCGGCAAAGGCTCCTTTAACGCAAGGTCGGAGATACAGGCTTTGCCTGCCGGTTTTAATACGCGAGCAATTTCATTCCAGACCTGCTGCTTATCCGGCGAAAGATTGATTACACAATTTGAAATTACCACGTCAATACTTGCATCTGCTGCGGGCAGATGTTCAATTTCACCGAGCCTGAACTCAACATTGGAAATTCCGGTCTTTTTTGTAAATTTAGAAATACCTGCTCTTGCCTTACTGAGCATTTCCGGGGTCATATCAACGCCGATAGCTCTGCCTTTTTGTCCGACCTTTCCGGCAGCGATAAAGACATCAAAGCCGCCTCCGCTGCCCAAATCCAGAACCACCTGTCCCGGCTTGAGATTGGCAACAGCAGTCGGATTGCCGCAGGACAGCCCCATATTCGCTCCATCAGGCAATACCTGTAGTTCTTCACTTGTATAACCTATTCCCTCTGCCAGTTTGTCCGGTGCCGATGAGCCGCAACCGCAACCACAGCCTGATTTGCCTTTGGCTATATCTGTATATCCTTTCCGGACGGTTTCTCTGATTTTTTCATTTGACTCATCAACCATAAAATACCTCAAAGGTTTATTATTTCGATAATTCTGTCAGTAGTTCATCCATCTGGTCGGCTGCTCCCTTGCGGACCATTTTGCCAACCTCAACAGCTTGCTTTATTAGTTCAGATTCTATATTCAGCTCCTGTGCTTTGCCAATATGGTACTTTACACAAGGATGGCAATTGCAGGCAACTGAAGCCCCGATAGCAATCAATTCTTTCATTTTGGCATTGAGCATTTTAATCCTTTTTCAACAAATGAAGCCCCTTTAAAATGTGACCAGAAAATAGAAACCCGCAATGACAAGAACCACTCCAGCGAACCAGCGAATCGCGGCGTCGGCGCCCCTGGCAGCGAGGCTGACCTTGCTTAACGAAATTCCCAACAACACCGCTCCCAGCGGCAGGCTAAAGCCGATGGCGAACATCGCCAATAAAAGTGTTGCCCAGAAGACTTTCCCTTGAAGAATCGCCGCTCCAATAACGATGAAAATGCCGGGATTGCATGGCAGGGAACTGGCAGCAACGATGCCGCCCAGGATAAGACCGGCCAACACCGCTCCGGATTTTCCCAGCCTGCTTTTGACGCCCTCGAACTTGCCCAAGGACACTTTGAAGGGCAGCAATTTGAGGGTAGCCAGCCCAAAGATTATCGCCACGATTCCCGCGAAGACTTTCCAATATCGGCCCAGAGCGTTTTGGGCAACCTGGCCGACGAATCCGGCGAGCCCGCCAATAATCATCAGGGAGACAATCGTTCCCAAGGTGAAGAGCAGCGAGGTCTTGACCGCCGTCTTTCGATTGTCGTTTGCCTGAGCGCCGGAATAGCCAACCAGAATCCCCAACGCCGGAAGCGTGCAGCAGGCACTTGTGGCGGCACTGACCACTCCAAGAATCAAGGCAAAGACCAGCCCCAATGGTTCTGAGGCCACTTGCTGCAATGTATTTGTAATATATTCGAGCATTATAATATCCTTATTTACTTCCTGGGGCCTAGGGGTGGGGACGAAGGGCCACATCCTGGGGTAGAGGGTCCGCAACTTGATGATGGTCCGCAGCCTCCTGCACGGGAGGACGCGACATAGGCCTGCAGAATTTTCGTTTCTGTTATTTCTCCAGATACAGCCCCCATACCGCGATCTTTGCTCATTATCAGCATCCCCGGCGGGGGCAATTGAGCGGCGATATTGGCGTATTCGGGAGAACTGGACTGTAAGGTGTATAAGCCGATATTTATGCCGCTGGATTTCAATTTTTGTTCAGCAGATGCTATTGCATCCGTGATTTCCTTATTGACAACGCCACTTTCTTTGGCTGGGACAAAAACAAATACGGCATCCTTATCTACAGCTACTTTGTTCAGTGACGCAAGTGAACCCAGAAACTCGCCCACTTTATTATTGTCCTCGACTGGTTTGGCTGCTGGTTTCTGTTTATTTACCTCATTTACAAGAGGGACGGCAAACGCGGTTTCCGTATTAGCCGGGGCGATTTGTTTTGCACTCTTTGCTTTGTAAACAAAAATACCGCATATCACCAGTAGTACGATCAGGCAAATTACGGCTTTTAGTTTTTTGTTTCCCGAAGGTTTTCCACAATCACATCCCGGGGCACAATTTTCCGATTTCATCTTTTTCATAATTTTTTCCTTTGATTTATTTTATTGTTTTCAACATTTATGCTCACTGCAAAACATTGTCTCTCGTGGCGTTTTCAACAGTCAAGGGAACGGCAGAAAGACCATCGTTGTCATTGTTTTTTAGCAGTGAATCTGTCTTTGCCCACAATAGCAGCGTCGAACTGAATACCACCGTAATACAACCCGCCTCCTGAAAAATAACTGCCAATACAGGTGTGAGTAACCCAAAGCCGGCAAGGATAAACCCGATTATATTGTACATAATGGAAAAGAAAATATTGAGTTTGATACGCAACATAACCTTCCTCGACATATCCATGAAGTTTACGACCCGCGATAGATCATCATTCATCAAAGTTACATCGGCTGTTTCAACAGTCACATCAGTCCCGGCTGCACCCATGGCAATACCCACATCAGCTAAGGCTAATGCCGGAGCGTCATTGATACCATCCCCGATCATACCGACAACGCTTCCCTGTTTTTGCAGCTTTTCGACAAATTGCAGTTTTTGTTCGGGAAGAAGCTCAGCCTGAAAATCATCGACTCCGATTTCTTCTGCTACGGATTTGGCTGCCTTATGATTGTCGCCGGTAAGCATTATGATTTTTTTAATGCCCATAGCTTTCAGGGATGCAATAGCACGCGGAGTCTCAGGACGAATCTCGTCAGCAATAGCGATCAAGCCGAGCGGTTTCATATCATTAGCTACAAGAATGGTTGTTCTGCCCTGTTCAGTTTGCTCTGAAATTGCATACTCAATGTATTCGGCAACACAAACACCTTTGTCCTGCAAAAATTTATTTTTGCCGACTAATATCTCTTTGCCGTCCAACCGGGCAGTAACGCCCATTCCAACTTCAATATTGAATTCGTTGGGGTCTGGAACCACAATACCACACTCTTTTGCACGAGCCATAACCGACCTGGCCAATGGATGTTCAGAATACTTCTCGGCTATCGCAGCTAAACGCAAGACCTCTTCTTCTGATATGCCGTCAAAAGCAATCACGTCGACCACTTTTGGTTTTCCAAAGGTAAATGTGCCGGTCTTATCTACAAGGAGTACATCAATTTTTTGTGCCAGTTCCAGAAATATTCCTCCTTTGATAAGTACCGAACGACGGGCCATATTAGATATCCCAGCGGTTACCGCTGTTGGAGTAGCAATGGCAAAAGCACATGGACAGGCAACCAGAAGAACCGAGACAGCAACTTTGATATTGCCAGATGTTAGGAAGGCTATTACTGCCAATACCAGTACCGTAGGCAAAAACCACGTTGTAAAGCGGTCCGCAAGATTCTGAATAGGAGCCTTTGTTCCCTGAGCTTGTTCCACAAGGTGAACTATTCTGGCCAGTGTGGTATCCTGGCCAACCTTGGTAGTCTTAATTTCAAGTCGGCCTGTCTCGTTAAGAGTTCCGCCAAATACCTCACTGCCCTTAAACTTCTCGACCGGCATTGATTCTCCGGTAATTGGGGCTTGGTTGACACAGCTTTGGCCTGCGATTACGATTCCATCGACGGGGACTCGGCCTCCGGGTCTGACGATCACAATATCACCGACCTGAACCTCATTGACCGGTATGACAACCTCTTCATCATCGCGACGTATAGTTGCCGTCCTGGGAGTAAGATCAAGCAGATTCCTGATACTCCTGCGAGTCTTGTCAAGAGTATAGGTTTCCAGTGCACCCGCTACCGCCATAATAAACACGATGACTGCTGCCGCCCGGAATTCGCCAACCGCAACGGTGGCAATAAGAGCGACAGTAACGAATACATTGACCGTTATCTTTCGATTAAAAATATCCTTGAAGCCCGCAAGGAACCGTAGATAGCCGCCGAACAGAGTAGCAAAAATCGCTAATCCCGCATTCAGAAAATACGGACCGATTTCCCAATGGGCCATTGCCCAACTTACTAAAATTAAAATGCCAACAGCACAAGGAACAATACTGAGCACGGCTATTTCCCTGTATTTGACAACCGTATCATTTTCTTTTTTCTTCATCGGACGAACTCTTTTTTTCACTGGTTTTTCTGTCATCTTCATTTGAAGGACCACAGCAACTTCCTCCGCCGCCACAGCATCCACCGGTCTTAGTCATAGATTCCCATATTGTTGCTACGAGACCTTTTTTCTTTTTTTCTGTTTCCATTATTATGGACTCCTTAATATTAGTGTTATTCTTACAGGACCTCCTGTGTTTTGTTTCACTAATTATACGCTTTCAGAAAAACGCTCCGAAAATCATTCCGCAAATTGTTGCCATTACAACTACAAGCGACACAAACACAACTGTTTTTTGTGTTCCCATAATTGAGCGAAGCACGAGCATACTCGGCAGCGACAATGCCGGGCCGGCGAGCAATAACGCAAGAGCAGGGCCTTTGCCCATACCGGCGTTAATTAATCCCTGAAGTATCGGCACTTCTGTGAGTGTTGCAAAATACATAAATGCGGCAACGACCGAAGCAAAAAAGTTTGCTCGGAATGAATTTCCGCCAACAGCGGCAGAAACCCACTTTGAAGGTATGACACCTTCGCCCGATGGTGTGCCGAGCAAAAAGCCTGACGCAAGAACACCTGCTAAAAGCAAAGGCAAAATCTGTTTTGAAAAAATCCACGTTGCACTTGTCCAGTCAGCCAAATCATTTTTGCTGAACCACATCGCCAGAAACACAATCAACGCCGCCATACTGAGAGCGGTTATAATCCATTTTACCGAATAAATCGCAGCCCATACTCCGCCGGAGTCAATCGGTTTTGCCCAGTTCGCAAATACCAAAACAGCGACCATCGAGGCAAAATATAAAATAT
>Ga0315275_10001443_pt1 | contig 20951 bp, 19 predicted proteins | sample YL17G03_0_MG_FD_205557 | JGI IMG/M metagenome (GOLD analysis project Ga0315275, IMG submission 205557) | Sediment microbial communities from Yellowstone Lake, YNP, Wyoming, USA - YL17G03_0 | ecosystem: Environmental > Aquatic > Freshwater > Lake > Sediment | place: USA: Wyoming | collected...
CAAGCCGCCCAGACGCCGACACAAGGTCAGCAAGCCGCCCAGACGCCGACACAAGGTCAGCAAGCCGCCCAGACGCCGACACAAGGTCAGCAAGCCGCCCAGACGCCGACACAGGGGCAACAAGCCGCTCGGCCGATGACGCCGCAGCAGCAGGTTGCAGCCGCGCTCGAACAGAAGCAGGAGGATATCCGGCAGAGAACCGAGGCCCTCCAGGCCCAGCAAGCCGAATTGGCTGCCAACCTGAACGCAGCCGAGAAGAGCAGGCTCGAGGCCGAACAGGCCGAACTGGCCCGTGAGGCCGCCGAACTGGCCCACGAGGCCGCGCCCGCCGGCGCAGAGCCCGCCCAGATGAGTCAGCAAGCCGCCACCGAGGCCCAGCAGGCCGCCCAGCAGATGCCGACCGACATGCCGGCTGCGGCCGCGAGCGCTGCCGAAGCAGCTCAGCAACTGGCGGCCCTCGCACAGAATCTTGAGAAGGGCGCAGAGCAATCTCCGGCGGGCCCGCCTGAAGCCGGCGCACCGTCGCCTCCAGGCCCTCCTGAAGCCAGCACACCGTCGCCTCCAGGTCCTCCGGGGCCTCCAGGACCTCCGGGGCCTCCAGGACCTCCGGGGCCTCCAGGGCCTCCAGGTCCTCCGGGGCCTCCAGGACCTCCGGGGCCTCCAGGGCCTCCAGGCCCTCCGGGGCCTCCAGGACCTCCGGGGCCTCCTGGACCGCCCTCGCCCGGCCAGATGGCAGCCATGTCTCAACAGGCCGCCGACTTGGCGCAGCGCGAGCAGGCGTTAGCACAGCAGATGCAGGCGTTGGCCGCCTCCAATCCGCAACAGGCGCTGGCGTCTGAACAGGCGGCTCTCCAAACGGAAACGACCGAACTTTCGAATCAGGCCGCCGCGCTCGGTCAGCAGGCGGCGCAGTTGACACCGCAGTCGCCGGCAGCCGCGCAGGCTCAGCAGGCCACGAGCGCGCTCTCTCAGGCGGTCCAGGCCGAGCATCAGGCGGAGACCGCTCTGGCCTCCGGGTCTCCGCAGTCGGCGATTACGGCCGAACAGGCGGCGGCCCAGGCTCTCAATGCGGCCGAGGGCGCTCTGAGTCAACTGGGCCAGACGATGGACCAGATGGCCCAGGCCGGACCGGCGCATAGTCCGGCCATGGAGCCGATCGCGGGGGCGTACGCGGCCACGAGCGAGGCGGCCCAGACGCAGACGGCGCCGGCGGCAGCCCAGGCCTCCGTCGCGATGGCCCAGGCCGCCAGCCAGGCTATGGGCCAGGCCCACCAGGCCGGCGCAAAACCCGGCGCCTCAATGGCCAAGATGCCGGGGATGATGCCCATGCCGAGTCCGAACTCGCAAATGGGCATCGGCGCCGTCAAGATCAGCGACACGGCCGCCAAGTTGGAGGCCATGGGCATCAAACTATCCGACTGGGCCAAGTTGCCGGGCGAGTTAAAGGACCAAATCCTCCAGGCCGCCGAAGAGACCGGGCCGGAGGAATACCGGTCGCTAATCAAACGGTACTTCCAGCAGGTTGCCAAGCGTGGCGGCGAGGAAACCGGGAGCGGCAAATGAGCATCTTCACGACCAGAACCTTTGGCGCCGGTGGATGGCCCAGGGGCCTTGCGATCCTCGTGACGGCGGCGGTCCTGTCCGGCCTGCTGGCGGCACCTGTCCTGGCGGACACGGCCTCCAAGGCGCTCGAAAAGTATGAGCGACCCGTGGACCTGGCCATCGAACGGGCCCTGGCCTGGCTCGCCAAGAACCAGACGAAAGAGGACGGGTCGTGGACCCGGCAGAAGGGCAACACGCGCAACGTGACCGGCATCACCTCGCTGTGCGTCATGGCCTTCCTGGCCAAGGGCCACACGCCGGGCGTCGGGCCGTACGGCGAGGCGCTCAACAAGGGAATCGATTTCATCCTCTCCTCGCAACGGCCCAACGGTCTCCTCGTTTATGGGGAGAGCGGCAACGGCGCGATGTATTGTCACAGCATATCTACGTTGATGCTGTCCGAGATCTCGGGAATGGTGGACCCGGCGCGCCAGAAGAAAATCGACGCAGTCTTGCCGAGGGCGCTCAAGGCCATCCTGGCCGCCCAACGCATGCCGAAGGACCCAAACAACGCCGGCGGATGGCGATACCAGATAGACAGCCGCGACAGCGACATCTCCTGCACCGGCTGGGCACTGATGGCCCTCCGGTCGGCGCGGAACAGCGGCGCCGTCGTCCCGCAGGAAGCCATCGACATGGCCGTCTCCTACGTGCTGAGGAACCAGCACCGCGAGAGCGGCGGATTCACGTACCAGCCGGGCGGCGCGCCGGGTTGGGCTCGAACCGGAACGGGCGTGCTCTGCCTGGAACTGTGCGGCCATCACCGCGAGCGGCCGGCCCTGATGGGCGGCGAGTGGATCCTCCAGCACATGCCTCACCGCTACGGCGAGGGCGAATTCTTCGCCTATGCCACGTATTACTGTGCTCAAGCCACCTTCCAACTCGGCGACGAGTACTGGGAGAAGTTCGCGGCCCAGATGTACGACATCCTGCTGCCGACCCAGGACAAGGAAGGCTTCTGGCCCGCCCACCAGGGCAACGAGGGCGAAGGCGGCGAGTTCTATTCGACGTCCATGGCCGTTCTGGCCATGAGCGTCCCCTATCGCCAGTTGCCGATCTACCAGCGTTAGCGTGGGAGAGGCACTCGAAACCGGCGCGGCGGCCGCAACCGCCGCGTCTTCTTTCACGTCGGCGCGGCGCGACGAGCCGCAATAATGCGTTTTCACTTGACAGCGAGCCTGGGCGCGACAAAATGGTAGTAGCCGTGCGGCCATCCGGGCGCGCGGCCTTCTCATCCCACGGGGGCGTAGCTCAATTGGTTAGAGTACCGGATTGTCGATCCGGTGGTTGCGGGTTCGAGCCCCGTCGCCCTCGCCAACTAGAATCTTCACGCCGGCTCTGAAAACCAGCGTTTCCCCTGGGGCTTTCGCCCATTTTCACCGCGCCTGTTTCCTCACCCGTGGCGCGTTCACTTGTGCCACCAGAGGCCACCGGCGCCCCCCTTTCTGCCTCTGGTCGCGCCAAATAAAGCGCCAAGTGCGCCGGCCTGTCTTGCGGGCCTTCGGTGCCGGTATCCCTCACGCGCTCCGGCTCGGGCGCCGAAAGGTCCGGCAAGGCCTCCAGAGCCGTGGCTTCGTCCTCAACCAGCGTGTGCGTGTAGTGGTCCATCGTCAGCGTGATGCTTGAGTGACGCGCCAACGACTGGGCGGTCTTCGGGTGAACACCGCCCCGCGCCAGATTCGTGATGAACGTGTGCCGCAGGGCGTGGAAGTCCGCAACTGGTCCATCGTCGCCGGTCCGATACGCGATCTTCGCTGCCTCCAGGTCGGGCTTGAACATCTTGATCGGCTTGAGCCAATGCGGCAGCGCGAACACCGCCGCGCCGGGTGCCTTCGTCGTCAGGTAGGCCCGGAGCGCCACGGCCAACTCGGGCCGCAACGGCAGTACGTCGCGGCGCCGATGCTTGCTGTAGGCGGCCTCAACGGTTACAGTCGGCGGGCGGCCGTTGAGGTCGAAGGATTCTGCCGTCAGGCTTCGGAGTTCCCGGGCGCGAAGGCCGGTTTCGGCGGCCATCCGGTAGAACATGACGCGGTCGGGTCCACTCATGCCGAATCGTGTTGGCCCCTTGGCCGTCGCCTCCAGAAGCCGGCGCAGTTCCTCCAGCGTCAAGGCTCGCCGCTCGTGCTTCAAGTCGGCCTCACCCTTCAACTGGCGCAGGTAGGCAACGGGCGACGTACCCACCCTGCCCTCGCGCACCATCCAGCGGCAGAAAACCTTGAGGGCCGTCAGGTAGTGATTGCACGTTGCCCGCGACAGGACACGGAGCTTTCGCTTGCGGGCGGCTTTCGGGACATTTTCCGCAACTGGCTCGGCCCGCGTCGGCTCAGGTGTTATCCGCCGGCGGGCAAGGTATTCCATAACGCGCGCGGGCGTCAGTTCCGATAAGTGCCCGGCGCCAATGGCCTCGCGGATCGCGTCAACGCGCCCGGCTGTCGTTTCAGCATACTCCGCCGTGTTGCCTCGGGCCTTGAGGTCTTGCTTGAAGTCCTCAATATGTTTGCTCAGGGGCTTCGCCGCGCTTGCGGAGCGGGCATCCAGCAGCCCCCATCGTATCAGGTTCTTACGGAGAGCCGGCGGCAGCGCGTCGGCCCATTCCGAAAGCGACGGGTCCATCGCCTTGCCCGTTCGGACACAGACGACAATCCGCTCGATCTTATTGCCGAGTTCGGTACTGGCGGCCTTGTCGGTGAAAGCCACCTGGCGCCGCTGGCGGCCGTGCTGGTCCTTAAACTCGACGGTCCAGCGACGTGAGGTGCGCCGCGGTCCTTTTGCTGCGACCTTGCTCCATGAACCCACGCGATAGGTCGGCTTAAAAAGCCTCATGATTGACCTGCCTTTCGTCTTGCTTTACGCCCAGGCTTCTTCCGCGGCAGCACTCGCACAGGACCGCGGGCCACCACGTCCAAGCCCAACACGTCAGCCAGTGCGTCCAGCGTTTGCCAAGATAGGCCTATCTTGCCCGCCATGAAGCGAGATATCGTGCTTTGGTCAATGCCGCCGGCCTTGCAGATGGCGTAGCGTGACCCACCAGAAGCATTCACGGCATTCCGTACTTGGTCGCTCAGTTTGGTGCGTTTTGGATTCATGCCAAGCATTCTACAAGGGACTTGGTAAATGTGCAAGCACAAACGCCAGGATTCCCGGTTCATGCTTCTAGCCCGCCTCAGCCCCACCGGCAGGTCACGAGGACCTGCAATGGTCAGCGGTAATCTTGTGAATCCGGCGGTGCGCACCGCTGCAAATCCGCGACCAGTTTTCGCGCGTCAATAATGTGCTTGCATGGCGGCATCCCGCAATTGGTCCACGCTCGTAGGCAGTCGACCGGCCACAGTCGCCGCTTCCCGAATCGAATGCCGCACGGGATTCTCCCAGTCGCCAGGCCGCGTCGGAAAGTTCGCAACGAGAGCCCCAGGGCGGCAGCGGCTTCCTTGGCGGTAAGCGCCATTCGCAGCAGTGAGGGAGCCGCCTCGGCTGGCGCTATAACCGGCTGCCGGTTATTCGGGGCCGCATCAAGTTCACCCTGACTCAGTTTGCGGTTCATGCTAGCACAACCTCGTCCATCGCGCAAGGTGGGCCTTGCGAAACCCTATGTTGGTGCTCCCCGCATCTTCCACAAGCACTCAGCCGTTCAGGCACTGGACGCGGAAATGCCTTCGTGAGTCGTGCGGGTCCCGTTCCGACAGGGCATCCCGTCTGACAACGTAATTGCCCTCCGGGATGCAGAAGGTCATGCCGGGCGACCTCACCGACCGTGAGCCACCGTGATTTCCACTCAGGCTTGCTGGTCATCAGCATCGCTCAGCGCCCATTCCCTGCCTTTGCCCCTTGCCACTCCGCCTTACCGAGCCGCAAATCCCGCTGCCGGAACCAAGCGTAAGTGACACCCCTCGGCGCAAACCCCCGTTTCCGGTGCAAAGCCCACTGGCGCGCACAAACCCGTGTCTGTAACCCCTTGATCCGCAGAGACTTGCTTTGTCCGGGATCATGCCCACTCCTCGTTTGCGCCCGTTTCTGTCCGGGTTTCTGAACGGTTTGTGCGCGCCCCGACTTCGACGAGAGGAACCATCACAAGAGGCCGGCCCTGCTCCGGCAATCGTTCGAACCGGGCAACCCCGGCCGTCTCCAGTTCGGCCACGATCTGGTCCACGCGCCGCCGGCTGGTGATCCCCAGCAATTCAACGACCGACGAAAGCCTTACGGGCTGCCCGGTCCCCCGACAGCGATCCCATGCGGCTGCCAAGACAGACTGGGCCTGGCGAGACAGCGCCAGCTGATCCTGCGACCGTGCATCGCCCACGAGAGCCCTGATCTCTTCTTCGATCGGCTCCAGGACCTTCGAAAGCGGAGGTCGAACGCTGATTCTGACGACACCCCATTCCGCGTTGGACACAAACGCCTCGCCGGTCCGAAGTGAAGTGACGTCGTCGCCATGGCCGAGGAATTGGGCCGCGTACTCCGCCTCCTTGCCGCCGTTACCGAGGAAGACGTGCGTGGCGACGTTCTCGCGGACGGTTGCCATGGCGTGGGAGAAATCGCCGCTCGATTGGCACAGGCAGGTAAGCCCAAGACCGTATTTTCGGCCCTCCCTCGCCACGCGATTGAGGCTGAGCTCGGCTTTCTGCGCCGCCTCGTGTGCCTCTTGCACGACGCCCTTTCGGATGAAGCGGTGCGCCTCCTCGACGACGATCAGGAGCCGGAGGCGCGGGGACTCGCCTGACGCGCAGGCGTCGAAGAGTGCGTCGAGGATTCGTGCAAAGAGCTCGCAGCGCGCGGCGTCGTCCTGCCCCTTGAAACTGACGATGTGGCGGCCCTGCGCCAGGAGACGCAGGTCGTCGGGCAACGGCCTTCCGAGGCGCCGGCCGACGCCGTGGTAACTGAAGTCAAAACTCCTCGCCTGGCTCGGCTCCAGCCCGAATTCCCCGTAGAGCCTGAGGATTTCCGGCCGGTCCTCCGGCATGAGCAACCCGGCCCACTGGGCGCTGGGATCTAGGATTACAATGGCCAGGTTCTCGCAGCCCGAAGCCGCTTCGACGAGTACTCGTCCCTGGAACGACTTCCCTGAACCGGTCCTGCCACTGATCAGCGTGTGGACGGCCCCATCCAACGGGAATTCCCAAGGTCCAGCCTTCTTGCCGTCGGAACCGACTACACAGCCGACCCACGCGGGCATGGCGCTCGCAGGAGACACAACCGACGCTTGCCGGGAAGCCTGCGGAACACATTCCAGACGTCTCAAAAAATTCCGGATGATCCTCGGCGCGACGAGTTTCTTCTCGTCCTGAGCGCTGCCGCCAAGGAGGATGTCCTTGCGGGGAAAGACCATGAGTTGCCGTTCGACGGCCTCGCGAAGCGGCGCGAATTCAGAACCCAGGCGACTGAGTTGCCGTGGACACAAAGCCCCGCCGGCCCATCGCGTCAGAAGCGAGACGCCCGGTGCGTCCACCTCCTCGACGTAAATTCTGAGCTGGCCGCCCTGGAACTTCTGCCGTATCTGAAAACTGTTCCTGTCCTGGAGTTCCTTCACAACCGCCGCGAGGGCGTCGGTAAACTCTCCGGGCGTGCGGGCCACCTGGATGGCACTGCACGACGAGAACAGCAGACACGTGGCGGTACCCTTCTGGAGATACTCCTTCTCGAGGCGTGCGAGGTCCTCAACCCGTTCCACGAGCGATTGCCGCTCCGAATGTAGTTGATCAAGGCGCCGCCGGCTCTGGGCAAGGCGGTCCTTGACACAGCGCTGCAGGAGGGGTGATCTCCCCTGGTCGAGGCGCAGGAGATTATCGTCTCGATCAACGTCCGTCTGCCCTGCGGCGATCTGATTTCCGAGTTCCTCAAGCCGGGCCTTAAGATCGTCGCTCGTTTCGTCGTTTCCGGCCGAGCGAAACTTCTTCTCGGCGATTCGCCGTCGGGCAAGGGTCGTCGTCACAAAAGGAAACGAGGAAAAGGTCAGGTGCACCTCACCCAGGAGGAGCGTCACGGCCTCGTCGAACGCCGCCAGATCCCGGGCGAGGATTTCCGTCTCTTCTCCTCTTGACACAAGACGGTACGGCTTCGTGCCGCGGATGAGAACCGTCTCGGCCGCCTCGACCACAGCCACCTCCAGCCGGTGCTCGGCGTGCCACCAGAGTTCCATGTGGAGGTCGCAGTCAAGCGAACCAATCCGGCGGAACCCATCAGCGACCAGGATGTCACGGCAGTAGTCGGCGGTCACGATCGGGACCCTCCGTCAACTGTTTCGCCATCCGCGAGAACCGCCGGGCCAGACCGAGCTGGACGATCTCGGAGGCAAGGTGCATGACCGAACCTTTCTCCTGCGCGCCCGGCGGGAAAAGCCTCATGAGCGCCTCGTAAAGCACCATCTGCCTCTCGAACGTCACCTTCTGATCCTGCTGCGCCAGACGCTGCTCAAGAGCCCTGAGACAACGGTCACAGACGCACAGATTTTCTTCCGCCGAGAACCCGAGCCGACAGCGCCCACAGAGGGGACGCTGGCAGACGGCACACTGTCCCAGGCACACACTGCAGCACTCGATGTTACACTGGACGCACCGCCCGCGGAGATCCTGGACCTTTTCGACAGGCCGGCCACAAGCAGTACAAATGCAGACCGCCGTGGCGTGCAGTTCCTCGACGTTGCCCTGCCCGTCGTCCCGGAGTTCTTCCACCCGCTCAGAAAGCACCCGCCCTCCGAGGTCATAATTGAAGATGCGTCTTCGGATCCTCATGGCAGCGGTTCCTCCGGCAGAACGTTGTCCAGGGGCGTCTCTTCGCCCAACTCAAAAACCCAACCATCATCAAGGCCGGGAAACAGGTCCACTGCACCTCCGTCGTCTGAAAGAGAGGGCAAGTCGGGACCTACTACGTCCAGCGCCTCGGGGGGCGACACGTCCATATCAAAGCCCGCGGGCACAGGAGGCGGTTCTTGGCGGACCAGTGCACGTTCGAGCTCGTCAAATCGGAATTCGTCCTGCTCCTGGCCTGGGGCCGGAGGTCTCGGAGTCTCAAGAGGGTTTGTCCGTGCGAACTGACTCAGAGGCTCTGCCGGCCTCGATATTGGACGAGGGGGCGTAGAGGACGTAGGACTCGGGCCAGGCTCGCGGCCCGCCGATGGCGAAGGACGCTCAACCGGCCTATAGACCTGGCCGCCCAGATCATCCGGTCGTTCGTCCATCAGGTGAAATCCGCCTTCGTTCTCCTGATCCTCAGCCCCACACAGTCCGCACCGCCGGACGTCCGCCGCCACTCCCAGAACGAGGGCGGCGGGGATCAGCAGGATCGATCCCGTGGCCGCAGCGCCGAGGAGACCGGCCGCGGCGCCGGCAACGGAAAAGGCCGGAAATGGCCTCCGGCTTTCTGTCTCCTGGCGGCAGCTCAACCGCCTCCCGCAATTATCGCAAACGTACATGGTGTCACCTCCGTCCGCGCTTTCCCGTGACTAATCCGAACGGCCACGCCGGTCATCCTCCCGGCTGGAAAAGACATCTTTCACGGCCCTGGCCAGCCAAAAAGCAACCGCCACGAAGAGAAGCAACGCCAGCCAACCGCCGGGTATCGCCTTCCCGAAGAACAAAAAGACCAGGGCCGCCCCAAGGACACCGATCACAAAGGGCGCAGCCAACCGAAGAAGCCGCAAGACCAGTAGTACCCAGAGCAACTTTTCCACCGTCGTTCTCCTTAACCTTCGCGATCGCAAAATATACCTTCAGCCGCCCGGTTCCTCGCTTCAATGCCATGTGGACCTGGCCGCACAGCGGTCACTGGACCCGACTACAAGTCCTGTGCGGAACCGGTTCAACCTGCCGGCGGTTTACCCAGAACCTCCAGCGTCCCGTCCGCGCGGACGCGGACTTCGAAGTCCTGACCCGTGGGCCGGTTCCAGGCCTCGACTTGGCCGCTGTAACGGCTCGTCAAAGCGATGAGCCGCTGATTGTCAGAGCCGCGCCAGGGTTTCTGGGTCGGCAGGTCCCGGCAGCAAGGTCCGTCCAGCAAAAGGTCGGTTGAATACAAGAGCCACATCGCGTACGGTTCGATCCCCGAAACCAACTGCTCGACCGTGTAACCGGAGTAGACCACGACGCTCAAGCCCGCGCGGCGTAGCCGATGGGCGAGAATGCCCAGAGCTCGCGCATGGGCAAACGGCTCGCCCGCAAACGTCACACCCTCTATGCCACCAGTGGCCAGAACGCGGCGCTCAAGGTCCTTGATGGTCATCCATTCAGAGTCTACGGACTGCAGGAAATTCGTGACGCGGCAACCGGGGCACCGAAACGGGCATCCCTTGATCCAGAGGACGAACCGCTCGCCCGGGCCGAATGCCCGGCATCGCTCCGCCAGATAGGCAACGTTGACCATATCTCGCCGGCAAGAGGCTCCCGCCGCGGACCGTCTCATAGTGCACCTCCGATTACAAGTTCCTTGCTAACCGACGCCGACACTTTCTGTCTCCATAGCCCCACCAACCAAGCATCTTCAGCTGCGCACCCTGGCGGACCGGTTCGGCATGGAGCGCCTGAACGTCTGTTTTGCAAGCCGCCGGACCAGCGGCTCTGCGGTTCACATCATCGTTGTCCGGCCGTGCTCTGACGCTCGCTCTCTTCATGGAAAAAGATCCCGGCCAGCCTTGGCAGCCGAGCCGCAGAGATGACACGAAGGCAACCGCTCCACACGCAGAACCACGTCCGACATGAACCCGGCCAGATGGAATTCCCGGTAGTTCCAGGCGATGGGCCTGTCCATAAACAGCGCGTCCAGGGCGTAGACTGCGGCACCGCTCACCAACATCAGGATGTCTTTGATCGCTGGCGTTCCCGGGCACGGGGCGCGGTAGTTGGCCAGGTCGTCGCGGAGCCTTTTTTCGCGCGGGAAGGCGCAGCCCCAGCATGCCTCGCCGGGTTTCTGGACGTAAACGTAGCCACTGTCACCGTTCGCACTGACTGCGGTCGTAATCAAAGGGATGCCGACAGTGAGGGCATACTCAACAATCTCCTCGCGCGCCAGCTCATCGTCGATCCCGCTCACGATGCAATCGAACGGTGGCACCAACCCCGAGCGGATGGCTTCCATAACGTTGAGCGCCACGCCTGTCACGGTAGTGCCCAGAAAACTCTCCGCCGCCAGGTTCCTGGCAAGGCAAATGGCTTTGTTGTTCCACAGGTCGCATTTGTAGAACTTCTGCCGGTTCAGGTTGGACGGCTCGACCGTGTCCTCGTCTGACACGATCAATTGTCCCACGCCCTTCCTCGCGAGGCCCTCGCCGATGTGAGAGACAAGGCCGCCCGCGCCCGCACATAACACTGTCAGGCGCGACAACACCTCCTGGGAGAATCCCGGGATCTTCGCCTGCCGGTCCCCCACGCCGCCGCCATGGGCGCGAACGCGCAGCGGCTTACTCCGAAAAGTTCTCTTAAGTTTCCAAGCGGTAAACATTCTTCTCGACCTCCTTGACCCGCTTGCCCACCACCCGCACGTGCGGTTCCATCCTGTTTGCGTAGAAACGAACAAATCGGTCGCGAGAGAAGATGCCTCCGAGGATATGGCCCCCTGACTTCTCCATCGCGTCCTGCGTCTGGCGATCCGTGCTACTCGGGCACGTTGCGCCAGGACCGAAACCTGGGTGCGAGTGGAAATAGGCCAGCGGAAGCATTCCGAAATCGTGAAGCCGCATCAGTTCCGTGGCTAAGGATTCGTTCGACGCCTCGGCGCCGGCCACGCCCTGACGGCTCAGACGGAGCGGAACAATCCGTTCCAGCACCCGAGTCCTCCCGAAAACCATCCCGGTTAGGGCGTGCAGGTTTTCGTCGCCGGTCCTCGTCAGGAGCCGGAAACAATCGTGGAGCAGCAGTCCGCTGATGACGAAAACAGGCGCTCCATCTCTGGGGACCAGGACTCGGGGTACGGATCGGGGAACGGCCGGTGACGTCGCGTCAGGTTTCACCGAACTATCCCAAATCCGGCGTAATCGGATCGCCAGCAGTTCGCGTCCCAACACGGACAGGCCGATCTTGCGCTCACGCAGTCTGGTCATATTCGAATGCCTCCATCAAGAGAGTTTCGATGTAGAAAATGCCCGAGTTCAGATCGCTCGGTAGTTGGGCGAAGTGCACCCGGAACTTGCCGGGCTTGACCTCCGCGAAGCAGGCTCCATGGGGTCCGTTCAGAATCGCACTCGGAACGTCGTGAACGTAGAAGCCGAAGTCATATTGTGAAGTCCACTTGATGACGCCATGGCACCTTCCGAGACGCGTCTTGAAATAGCCAAGGTAGAGATTGGCCTGCACCTGCCGCCAGCGTCTCAGTTTCCAGTAGGGAATGGCCGTGCGCGCCCGCGGGTCGCTCAGAACAGTCACGCTCGGCGCCGCACTGCGAGGCACAACCGTCCTGACCGATCTCGCCACCACTGGAGGTGTGTTCGTCCTGACGCGCGCAGTAGGCGGCCCGATGTGGGATGCAGGAGGCGCGGGAACCGGACGCCTCGGTTCCCGCGCTTTCCTTGCTCTACCCACAGTGCTGGCCGGCGGCGTGCCCAGAAACAGGCTGCGTAACAGTTCCACAAGGCCGCTCATTGTTCACCCCCAACTACCATGGGGGCGAAGGCGAACAGCCGCTCGCCGCTCTGAACGCTCCGCGTGACGTCCTGGTCCTGCGGAAGCACCCGGCGGTCAGTGACCCGCGCCAGCTGGTAGTCAGCCAGCCCGAGCCGGGACACGATCTCCCGCGGCGTCGTGCCTTCCGGCGCCTTGACGCGCGTCTCCTGCCCCGTCATGCCGTTCACCACAATCATCTGTTTCTCGATCATTGTTCTTCTCCCTTTCCATTACTCAAGCGACATCCACGAGCACGGCAGCCGAACCGTTCGCCTGCCTGGCCCGAGGAACCTTGGGCAAAAACTTGTCGAGCAAGATAGGACGCGTACGCCATTGAAAGCCAAGGACGTTATCCGGCCAGAAGATCGAGGCCAGATCAGAGCGAAACGCTGCAACGCCTACGGCGATTTCCGGGTTGTTGCGGATGATGTCCTGGAGAACATAGGCCTGGTCGGCGTCGCCAGTCAGGACCAGGACCGCATCGGGGCGGTCAGGGGCAAGACAGCGGCGCATCAACCGCGCTGCCAAGCTCACGTCGAGCCCTTTTTCTTTCTGCTCCCAGGTGCGTTCCTCGACCGACTTACTCACAGCCCGGTCCGCTTTCCGAACGTGGTAACCGTGGTGGTTCCACGGGATTTCCTGCACCTCAAAGCCATGGCGGTCGGCGATCCTCGCCAGGCGTTTGTTTGTTCCCTGAACCAGGCCCTTGTCGTCGGGGTGGTAATTGACAGGGATAGAGGCGAACCAACTGACCTTCCGGCAGTGCCACCGGGGGCCGTTGCCACAGGAGAGCATGGCCGCGCCATTGAAGACCCGCGCAATGCGACGGCCAAACTCCCTGACGGCAAGGTCGATGAGGGCACCAAAGTCAACCCCGGTGATTCTGTTCATCCGGAAATGGCTCTCGATGTTGGTTCCGTCCACGAGCACTTCAGCCTCTCGTTGCCCCAGATCCTCGGGGTACTGGCTTTCCCCCCGAATGCCCGTTCCAGAAACTTCCGTGGCCTTCGTCAGATTGTTTGGCATCTCGACCATGGGTTGGCTCCTTTCCGGTGGTGTTTACCACCCGACCTCTTCTTCCCGCTTCGCTTCATGTGCGCCTCCACGAGGACACCCCTATTATGGCACAAAAAAGGGGATTGTCAACACGAATCGAGATATAAGCAGAACTATTATTTACGCCTCGTCTCTGTTAATAATAAGCCCCTTCGGACCGCCGCGAGAGGCCTTGAATTAAAAGGAACTATCGTGCGTTAACTTCTTAAAGCCGACTCCCAATACTTTGCATGGCGCGAATTGATGTGCAGAACCTGGGATACCACGGCACCTGGGTTGACGGGTATCTGCCTGATCTAAAAGGGATGCAGAAGATTGCACGGCTGTACCGGAACCTGGATACCGGGGAGTACGGCTTCAGCCAGGCGGGCGAGACCTGGTCCCGAGAGGATTTTTTCGGCTCGATAGCTTCGGCCATACGGACCCGGGCCGACCGCGACCAGTTGCCATCGGACGTGCAGCCCGCACCGTGCTGCCTGTGGCTGACGAAGATTGGCAAGAAGCCGACGGATTCGAGAATGATGCCGCTCTACGAGGAAACCCTGGCAGACCCCAGAGGAGCTGACTACTACCACATTGTTACGATACACGAGGCGTGCCCGGCCGAGAACGCCTGTCTCGGCCGCGTGATCAAGGACTTGCACTTCGAGCCGAAGCCGGAAACCGCCTACGCGAAGCCAGACGAATTCAGGGCGGCCGCCCGCGAGATGCTTGCCCGGTACCTGAACATCATGGCAGCGCCGTGGCTCGAGGTGGAAAGACTACTTGAGCTGGATGGCGGAGATGTGACTTCAGGAGGGCCGTAGGAAAGAAGGGAAAACCCTTATCTACTGACCCTGGCCTCGCCCATACTGGCGGAAGAGTCACTCCGGCAGGGAAATCGGCCTGACGATACAGCACGCCGCCGGCGTTTCGGCACTGATGCTGTAGGCACCGACTTCACGGACGTACCGCACCATTGCTTCACCACCCTCACCTTCAAATGGCTCAACCGCGAAACCATTGAGTCTGCTCACTTCCACGCGGATCGACGTCAGCGGGTTCCGCGTCCCACCGCTGGCCTTCTTCGACCAGACATTGGAGAACAGGTCCATCAAGGGGATGGTCCTGCCTGCGTTCCGCTCGTGGCAAAGGAAACGCAACACGCGTTCCGCCTGGGAGCCCGGCCCCTTGGGGCGCGGACGGCCTCGCGAACAGAAGTCACCTGCCGCCCGATGGATCCAGAAGAGCACTGTCTCTCGAAGGTGAACAATTTCTGGAGGAAGCTCGTTCGGATAGAAGTGGTCGCTTCCATTATGGAACACGAGGTAGCACTGCTGGTACGCCGGCAGCTCCGAATCACTACCAAACAGACTGGCCGTCTCCATGTCCCGTTCCGACACCCCACCACAGAAATCGGTTACGAACCTGTGTGCCATTCTGAGGAAACGATCCGGCAGCGGCCAGCGCAGGCTCTGCCGGGCCACAGACTCGCCTATCTGGTCTTCCGAACAGATCCCTGCTGCCATGGCCTCGCCGAGAGCGCGATTCAGGACCATTACAATGTTCGCGGCCAAGAGGTCAGCGTCGCGGCCTCCCCTGGCAACGAGTCCATAGCCCTCTAGGTAGTCAGCGTCCAGCTCCGTGGGTTCCCTGGTGCCAGCCGACTGGGAGGTCGGGGCGCACAAAGAAGGCTCGAGGGCTTGCCAGACCGTGTCGAAGAAGGGACTCTCGTCTGGAACCAACCTGAGCGTCATTTCCTTGGCGGCTCTTCGAATAAAGTCCAGAGTTCCTCGTGGGTATTGGCTGTCCATGCTTCGAGAGACCCCCTGGCAGTAAAAACATCCAATCGGTTACCTATTCTGCACAATATGACGACTATTCCTGTCGCCCTGCAAGTGTTTTGTCTCAGGGCATCAAGCCTTGCGAGACCCCGCAGAAACCAAGAGCCAGCAGAAACCGGGCCTGTGCTCAAGACGAGAACCTGCGCAGATTCCCTTGCCGGAAAAGACGAACTTCAGGGCCGTTAGTCGCCGCGGGTGGCCATTAGGAGCACTTTGCGAATCGGCCATTCCATTCTTCCAGTGCCGAGATATAATACTGCCTCTTGTCCGTTCTGACTGCATCGGGGGGACTTACAATGGGCGCGTTTCTTATCCGAGGCGGCGCAACCGAAGTGGCCGTGTCCGTTCGCAGGGCCCTGGAGTCCCTGGGTTTCTGCGACTCTGCGGTGCCAAACGAGGGCACATCGCCTGTTCCAGTCATAATCGGACACACCCCCTCGTGGTTCGACCGCATCGAAACCCGCCTGGTGTTGGAACCCCACGGGGATACAACGCTCGTCACTGCCACTTTTGGAAGCGGACTGTGCCTGCGAATCCGGTTGCTCTTTCTCATCGTGGTGTTCTTAAGCATCACGTTCCTGATAGTCACGTTTCCGGACGAAACAATCGTTGCTGTGCGCACTGCCCTCTCGGCTGCCGTAGCATCTGCGATCATCTGTGTGGTGAATCCTGGCAAGGGAACACCCTTGACTGAGGTACCGCATTGCTACTGGGTACTCGGCGCTGCGGTCATCGGACTGGTCCCTTTCGGGATGGCACTAGCAAAGGCGGAAAAAACCACTTCCACTATCCTGGCGAGGCAAGAGACAAATTTCTGGGAACAGATCAGGAAGGACTTCCCGCTCCGCCTGATATCGCCCGCCCGACACCGTCCCCTGCCGACGACGTATCTCATCTTAACGGTGAGCGCGCTCGTGGCGGCAGGAGGCCTGTTCCTCTGCAAGATTCATCCTCTCGTGCTACTCTGCGCCCTACCCTTTCTGGCGTTCCTGTGGTTGTTGTCGCTGCTGCCCCACTTCTTTGACCACAAGCCCTGGCTCAGCACAAGGTTGATCAGCGCCTCGGGGGCATCGAGGACCTCGCTTCTCAATTTTCTCGTTCTGTTTCTATTCGCCATGGGGTTCGGGCTGACGGCGGCACATCAACTGAACCAGAACACCGATGACAGTCCAGGCATCAAACCTTTCACCGAACTCCGCGACCGTTTGGTCAACCGAAACCCTCTTCTTGACGACGTCCGATCCGGGGAGGAACGAACGCGCCAACTGCTCACCCAGGCAGAGCACTGGACGCAGAAGACCATCGAGCGCTCGCCCCAAACCGAACAATACAACCAGCTTCTCCGATCAGTCTTCTTGCTGGTGCCTGCTGGGGCTCTGGGCGTGGCGATCCTGGTTTTGTTCACTGTGGGTTTCCGCCTCTACTGGCAGGAGGTGACGGGAATCCCAGAGTCCTGGCAGGAGCGCGTGGCACAGAACAGCGCCGACTGGATTCGCCTGCCGTCCGCCATCGAATCCCGGGGACTGAGGGGCTTCTCATTCCGAATGCCTTTCATGCTGCTTTTCATTCTGGGGGCAATGATCAACTTACTCGCCCTCCTGGCCGCGCTGGACCTCTTCTGGATCCTAATGAGCGACCATGCCCTACTATTTCCGCAAAGCGAGTGCCTGGTGAGCTGGTTTTTCGTCCCGTTCCTCTCATTGGGAATGCTCAAGGAACCGGCCGACGTGCACGGTTGGGACCTCGTGGCTCGCATCGTGCTCCTGGCGATCGTGCTTCCACCTCTTTACGTCTGGGGACGGCGAACGCTCGGAATTGGAGCCGACTGGTTTCGTGGAATAGGCTTGGCCCTTGGGCTGGCGAGGCGGCGCCTTACTATCAGTCAGGAATTGAGGACCACTCTGACTGAATTGTGCAGGAACACGAATCTTCCTGTCCCAAGACTGCGAATTCTGCGAAGGGGAACTGTCTTTCTCTGCCTCCGTACTGGACTCGTCGCCCGACGCCCCATTCTTCTGATTTCAACCGGCGCTCTTTCGCGGCTAACGGAACCAGAAATGAAGGCCGCTATCGCACATGAACTGGGGCACGCAAACCAGAACCTCGGCCGATTCCGTTGGCTCCGGATCGCTTCGATTCTGGGAGGGTACCCGCCCTGGTTCCTACTTCTCCTGACAGACTTTCGACAACTGGAAGAGGATGCAGATCGTTTTGCCCTGCAGGCCGGCGCTGAGCCTCAGCATCTCGCCTCTGCCATCATCAAGGCGAGCAGCGTTGAGCCATCAGAATCGTCGGGACTTACTGCGATTCTTTCCCGCTGGATCGACCGACACGCACCACATAAGATGCGAGACCCTTTGCTCAAGGCGCTCCGGTCAGGCCTGGTACTCGACCGCTTTCTGTTCAGCGACGACCTTGTTGCTTCTTCGCACCCGCTGCCTCGAGATCGGATCGCGGCGATCTTCGCACGAGCGGACTAACGCCGCGGTCCGTGAGCTTCTTGCGAACAACCTGTCAGGCCCATTTCGTCCAAATCCGATAGGCTTCCCCTTGTCACCTCATACCACATGACCAACTATTGGTGGAAAAACTCGGCACGCAGCTCAAATCCCGGGGTTAGAAGCGCGTTGCTCTCTACAACCCACCACTGAGAACTACACATGCCTCAGGCTGGAGCCTTTCACGTTCAGGGACAGGCCGAACTGTCCCGCTTTGCTCGGCCGCCTGTCCTTCTCGCCGTTCATGGGCAGGCCTTCCGTTGCCCAGCCGCGTTGCCACATCCAACCGACAACCGCGTGCCCTCACTTCGAAAAGATGCTTGCCCCACCCCTCCATCTTCGGCATCATGGGCTGCCGTGAAGACGTGTATTGCGGGGGGTGGCCGCTTGCCCAGAGAAGGAGTAAAAGATGCCCAACCTCCTCAGCCTCTTGAATGAGAGAATCCGCCGCCTGGCCCGTCGGGAGATCAGGGCCCAGACCAAGAAGACGCGACGGCTCACGGCCCAGCACCGCCGCGACCTTGCAGCCCTCAAGCGCCAGGTGGCCGCTCTCACCAAGACCGTGGCCTTCCTCGAAAAGCAGGAACAGCGTCGTGTCGCGAGCCCGCCAGCCCTGCAAGAGGCCAAAGGGGTGCGATTCTCCGCGCGAAGCGTCAAGGCCCAGCGCGCCCGGCTCGGCCTGTCGGCCAAGGACTTTGGCAGGCTCGTGGGCGTAGCGGCACTGACGGTCTACTCGTGGGAGTCTGGCAAGTCGCGGCCGCGAAAGAAGCAGTTGCCGGCCCTGGCAGCGGTTCGGCATCTCGGCAAACGCGAGGCGCGCCAACGTCTTGAGATGTTGGGGTGATGTCGCCGTCAGACCGCGCGAGACGCTCGCGAGGGCTCCGCCCTCCGCCCAGTCAGAACCCGTACTTCTGCCGCCTCAGCGTGAACGCCTTTTCGCCGCCTTCCATTACTTGCGTGATGACGTCCCGTATGTCCCTGACGTCGATGGCCCCCTGGTGCTTGATCTCGCCCTTGCTGTGGTCCCCTTCGGAGGCGTAATCGCAGTGGATAACGAGTTCAGCATCGCCGTTCACAACCAGGTTCGCGTTATGGCTGGCGAAGATTATCTGCCGATTCTGCTTCGCCTCCCAGATCAGCGAAACCACGGTCTCTATGACCGCGTTATCCAGGTCCTCTTCTGGCTGGTCGATTATCAGGGGCCCGCCGGTTTCGTTGAGCAATGCCTTCAACAGCGCGGTGGCCTGCTCCCCGGCAGAGGCTTTCACGAACGGAATCTCCCCGTTCCTTTTCTTATAGAAAAAAATTGGCTTATCCTTCAGACTCGTAAGGGCAATGTCCAACCATGTGTTAGGTTGGAGCTTTTCGACCATTGCCCGCCTCTGTTTGTCTGGCAGGTTCCAGGATGCCAACTCTGGGGGCGCTGCATTGGGCGTTAGATCTTCGACATTTGTCTCGGCAAGGGCTCGTAGTTCCTTCATCAACGTGCACCATTTCTCGACCGCGTCCCCACCCTCGACGATGTCCTTCTCGAGATCATCCCAGCGGTCCTGAGTTACATACGCGCCCTTGATGGCGTCCTTCAGTTTCTCGAGGGCATCCTCGATGTCCGCCCCGCGGACAAGCTCGGCTCTGATCTCGCCGCCCGGCATCGCCGCCAGCCGGTTGCACTGGCCTTCGAGAGCGTCCCCGCGGCGACGGTGAAGCTCAATCCATGAGGCCAGCAGGCCGGCAAACTCCGCCTCCGGGTCGCTCTGCGCGCCCAGATTCCGCTCCAGCCCGGTCACCTGCTTCTGTTTATCGGCCTCCTGCACCCGCAACTCGCGCAGTTGCGACATCTGCGCCTTGCCGGCTGCGGATTCCTGCTGCGCTGCCGCGTAGGCCCGTTCGTGTGTCTCCTGGTTTGCCTGCCAGGTCTTGAGTCTCGCCGCGATCTCTTCGGAACCGGCGAGAATCGCCTCCCGCGCGTCCAAGGCGATGTTCACCGCACGGGCGATCAATTCACCTGCATCCCGATGAGCCGCTTGCAGAAGGTTGCTTTGGGGGCTGTTCTGGTCAAGCGTCAGATCCTGCGGGAGCCCAAGGAGACGATCCTCTGCATCGAGGAGGCCATCCGCAGCACGAGCCAGATCCTGTTCCAAGGCCTCCTTCGCCTGCTGTTCCCGGAGCCTGGCGGCATGCTCCTTGATCGCCTTCTCCGACTCCTCCGTCATCTTAGGGAGCGACTTCTCTATGGCGTTGGCGCGTTCCCGCGCAGAGGACAGCGCCATGCTGGCGGCAGCCAGGTCGCGCTCCATATTCTTGCGCGCCTGAATCCTGCCGTAGACATCCCGCATAAGATCCCGCTTCTGTGATATTTCCGCCTCAAACCGGTCCAGTTCCTTTTGGATCGGTTGATCTACGAACCGCTGGAGCTCGACGGTCCGGTTACTCACGCTGGAAAGTTGCTTCTGGCTATAGGCCCGGATCGGCAGGAGACGCCGCACGTCCTCCGCTGTGGCAGGAGCCGGAGCCCCGTCGCCGATTTGAAGGGTGAGTTCCTTCGTTCCGGAGTCGCACTGCACAATGTGCGGAATACCGTCCAGTGACCAGTGGATCGCAACGCGGCCCTGCACCTTTTCCAGCGTGTCCTGTATCAGTCGGCGTTTCCTGGCGACACCGTCGCTCATGTCTATGTCGGAGTCGTACTGGACCGGCTGGTCCTGCATGGCCCACCGTAGGTATTCGAGGATCGTTGACTTACCTGTTCCGCGGCCACCGACGAGCGCGTTGAATTGAGGGTTCATCTCAAAGTCAAAGCCCCCCATGAAGGTGCTGCGCGATACCTCGATGCGGGCAATATAGCTGGTGGGCAGAACGGGTGGCGTCTGTGAGATGCGCGACTGCCGCGCGAGGCATGCCTGGCGCAACGCCTCTGCCGTGGGTTCGGCCATCTTTACCCAGGTGGTGCGGCATCCCAGGATGCGGCAGTCCTCGTGCCGGGAGTCGGAAGTCTGGAATATCCCCAGGGCTTTGTAGCCCCATTCCCTGACCTCGCCTTCGAGGATGAACTTGCGACCATGGCCGTCCCAGTCGCATTCGATATATCCGCCGACGCAGGGCATCGCGGCATACTTGTCGTGGAACCCGTCCCGAAGCAGCGTCTTGTATCCTCCCTGGTCGCTCACGTTCGGAAGGATGATGTACCGGCCTTCCAGCGCCCCATGCGAGTACGGCTTCAGGGCATCGTCCAGCTCTTCAAGCCTGTGAAAAGGAAGAGCCACCGGTTGGGGGCCGGTGTTTGCGTCATCAGGATGCACGGGCGGAATGCCACAGGCCTGCAACAGCATGTTTTGGATTGGCGGTTCTGCATCGGCATCAAGAAGGACGATAACCTGACACGGCACGGC